>Ga0265323_10001307_pt1 | contig 12428 bp, 10 predicted proteins | sample 41225metaG_FD_193580 | JGI IMG/M metagenome (GOLD analysis project Ga0265323, IMG submission 193580) | Rhizosphere microbial communities from Carex aquatilis grown in University of Washington, Seatle, WA, United States - 4-12-25 metaG | ecosystem: Host-associated > Plants > Roots > Rhizosphere... | reverse complement strand
GGATAAAGAAGCTTCCAAATCTGAAAGCTCTGCTCCAATTGAAGCTGTTCAGGATAAACCAGCACTCTCTCATAAAACCGTAGGTGATAAAGCAGAACAGTCTTCTCAGGGTGATACAGAGCCAAAAGGATCTGCTCCTGAGAACTCTAGTGATGAATCAGTAAAGAAATCAGCCGCAACTGAAATGCCTATGCCAGAAGATAAACCAGCTATTGAAGAAAAACCTGAAATTCCAGGTGAAGAGAAACCATTAGATCTTCCAGTAGATGCTCCTAAAGTTGATGCTCCAGTTGAAGCAGTTTCAGCATTTGATGCTACCGAGAAACTTGAAGTTGGTGGAGGTTATTCAGCCTCTAAGGATAAAGAATCTAAAGAAATTATTATTACAAAAGATGGTAAGGAAGTAAAACGTCTTCCAGATGGATTTGGTGCAGATGTTGCTGTTGTTACAAGCCTTCTAAAGGCTGTTCTTGGTCTTCCTGCAGAAGAAGCAAAGCCAGAAGTTCCCGCTATGCCTCCTGTTCCTGAAGATCATAAAGAAGAACCTAAAGTTGAAGAGCATCCTGCATTGCAAGAAGCACATGAAGATGAATTAGGAATTAAGGAATCTTCTCTTAAGGCCAAGGAAGCTGAACTCATTGCTAAGGAAGCAGATCTTAAGGCAAAGGAAGAGGCTGCTCGTAAGGTGGACGCTTCTAAGAAATTTGCAGAAGTGCTAAAAGTTCGCGCAGAACGCTGCAAGAAAATTGTTTCTGCTATGATCGAGAAAAATGCTATTGAAATGAATAAAGAAGTTTATGAGTCTGAACGTCATCAAGGCACATATCTATTAGATGCACAGAAGAAAGCATTTGAAGTAGCTATCACAGCAAAGCAGAAAGAATTGCTTGCTATGACTGATGAAGCACTTCTAGCCACAGAGAAAGTAGTTGCAGATTTCAAGGCTCCCGTTACAAAGAGAGCAAGTCATATTTATGTATCACCTTCCTATGGTGAAGAGCTTTCAGAAGATCAGCAGTTGAAGAAAATCTTTGACTCATTTGGGACAAAGAATCGTCCTCAGTAAAAATTTGCAAAACGTACCTAGGTGCAAGCCTTGCCATAATCTGTGAGAAGTTATGACATTGTAAAGTTTAGAAGTAATAGTAAGAAAAGTATAAAAGATTAAAATAACCGATTTCTCACATAAGAAGTGAGACCTTTAAATAAGACTCACAACTAGATCAGAAAAAGAAAAGACTCCAGTAGTAAGAAATGCAAATAAAATAATAAGGAGTCTCATATGGCAATTCGACAAATTAAAGAAGTTAACCGATCAATCGGTTATCCAGTTGCTTCTGGGAACATCGTAGGTGGAAACCTACTTGAGATCAATGCATCGGCTCAGGTTCTTCCATGGCTTCATACACGAACCGCAGGGAAACCCCTAGGTCTCGCAATTGAATCCAACGTATTGTTCCCACTTCAGCCAGCAAATGGTGAAGTTGCAGGTCAGGGTTTTGACTATACCAATTTCAATCGTGGCGGTCTCGAATCGTGCTACATCGACGGTGGAGATTTCGTCCTTTATGATGATGGTCGCGGTTATCCCTATGCTCGTGGAACAGTAACGTATGCAGTCAATGCTCCAGTCTATGCCTCTGCTGCTACAGATGGTCTCATCACATCTGATCCTACCAGTACAGTCATCGTTGGATATGTTGTTGGCTATGATGTTGCTACTGATCCCACACAGCTCGAAATCAAATCGATTATCTAAGTAATTAGGTATAGATTCTAGTTGTAGACAAGATTGGCCGCGAGGCTGACTTGTATTTTTAAAGGAGAAATTTTATGAACGATAAGCTAAATGTTGAAGCCTCCTTGGAACTCACAGCAGCGCAGGTTGAGGAAAAGCTCACCCGCCTAATGAATTCCCCAGGTGGACTTCAGAAAATTGCACAGCAGATGCTCTCGCCACTAAAGAGAGAATTGCTTTATGAAGGCCGCATTCGCCAACTCTTCCAGACCTATAAACTAGCTCTCGGAGAAGAAGCAGTGTTCGACGCTGATGTTGATGTACCAGCCGCAAGCATCTCAGTCGAAGGTCTTCCAGCACAGCTCGAAGTTCTAGCAGATCGTATTCGCGTAGAAACGTCACCTATTTCTACTCGTCCCATGATCCGATGGAATGAATCAAACTTCCGCAAATATGACGTTCTAAACAGGACACAGGAACGCGCAAAAGCATCAATCATGCTACAGGAAGATACTCGTGGTTATAATTTGATCAACTTCGCAAGTGGTTTGACAAATCAGACACCCGCAGCATCTCTTGCTGGTACGACTGCTGCAACAAATAACCCAACAGTTCTTCCTAACGGATCAACTGGTTTGTCCATGTATACCTTGGCTACCGCAATCGTAACCCTCAGCTCAAAGCTGTTGGTTGCCAGCAAGCTATATATTAACCCACTAACACGCAGAGACTTACTGTTGTTCAACAATGCTCCCAGTGGTAATGGTGGACTTGGGATCTTCGCTCCTAACTTCCAGGATACAGCTCTAAAGGCTGGTCGCGTAGGTGGAATCATGGGCGTTGACGTTCTAGAATCCGTAGTTGTTCCAACCTCAGCCTGTTTCGTCTTGGCACCAGCCGATTACCTCGGCGTGTTGGCAATTCGTACAGATCTGTCAGTTGAAACGATGAAGGACGTAAATAAGATGGCAGATGTCTTCGCAATCTGGGAAGATATCGGATTTTTGTGCCGCTATGCCAAGGGCATCGTAAAGGTGACCCTCCCATAGGATTACATTTCCATAACTTAGAAATAGGTTATGAAAAAAGTCCTTGACAAAGTTGCAAAAATCTGTTAAGCTATACAGGAGGGGTCGAAAGGCCCCTCTTACTATAGTTTCACAAAGGAAAGAAAAGGTTATGTCAATTTGTATCTTATGCAAAAAAGAATTTACACCTAAGCATAATACATTTGGTTTGTATTGTTCTTTGCTATGTTGTAATAAGGCTAAACATAAAGTCATTGAGTTGAACTGTGAACTTTGTGGTGTTTCTTTTTCTTGTAGACCAAGTGAAATTAAGAAATTTTGCAGCAGGAAATGTAGTGCAAAAAATTCTGCACAGAATCGTAGTAAAAGACTACGAATTGAAAAGGTATGTCTTGGTTGTACCATTAAATTTACTACTGTTCCTTGTGAAAATAATGATTTTTGTAGTCAGCCTTGTTGGTTGAAGTATCAGACAGTGCATAAATTAAATATGAATGAAGAAGCAAGAAATAGACCTGCTGTAGATACGATGCAGGAAGCCTTTGCTAAGCAAAGAGAAGATCTTGTAAATTCTTTAACTTTTATATCCAATGTTGTTTCTGGTATCTATGTTATTATTAATGTAAAAAATAAGATGATTTATGTAGGTTCCTCTCATGATATTGAAGGTCGTTGGAAAGATCATCTAAATAAGTTGTATGGTAATAGACATGAGAATGAAAAATTTCAAAATGCTTGGAATAAGTATGGAGAAAAAGCATTTGAATTTAAAATTTTAGAAGCGGTAGAGCCTTTAAAAGAACTACTAGAACAAAGAGAGCAGCATTATATAAATTTGTATAAGTCTTATGAGAGAAATATTGGCTATAATCTTTTTAAAATAGCTTATAGTCCATTAGGTTCTAAACGTACACCTGAACAAAGAGAAGCTATGAGTATTGCTAGGCAAGGTAAACCTAGTCCTATGGAAGGTAGAAAGCATTCTCCTGAATCTAAAGAGACTATGAAACAGGTTCATTTAGCAAGATATGCTAAATTACAGGAAGAAGGTAAATTGCCTCCTCAAACGGGATATGGGCATACTGATAAAGCTCGTAGGAAGATATCAGAGGGGCATAAGGGTATAAAATTCCCTAAAGAATTTGGGGAAGCTATTAGACAAAGACGTTTAGGCAGTAAGAAAGTAAATGGTCATATGGTTTATCCAGGTGATCCAAATTATCCAGCATAAATAAAGTTTGTTTAGTGGGCCTGTAGCTCAATTAGGAGAGCGTGTGCTTTGCAAGCATGAGGCAGCAGGGGCAGAACCTGTCGGGTCCACTAAGCAAATTAAAGATTTGGAGTAGCTCAATGGTGGAGCAAGATCCTGTTAAGATCAAGGCTGTAGGTTCGAGTCCTACCTCCAAAGCCATTTAGATTTATTCCCCCTATTTGTACTCCAAGTAGGGCTCAGGGCTGAAAAGCTCTTGATAAAGCCCTCTAGCTGATCACTAGAGGCACAATTTGATTGTAGTGAGACTAGGAATAGGAAATTGTTCAATTAATTTGTAGTATAGCAGTTGAAGTCCTGTAAGGCTACAAAGATAGTAATAAAGATGTGTGCAATAAAGTCCTTATAGGACTCTGCACGAATTTCGTATTCACACCTAAATAGCCTCGAATAGAATTACCAAACCGAGTTATTAGATAAGAATATGTAAAAATATGACACAAATAAGGAGATTCACAATGACTGAACAATTCTGGATTGCAAAAGCCGATGGTATAATGGAAGTAGTTTTACCCGATTACAAAGCCCCAAAAATTACTAGCGCAGATTGTATTACTGTTGTTCCAGCTGGACCTGTTGTTGGGGGTAATCCTTATCTGCTCACAGCAGCAACATATGGTGTTTTAGCACAATCAGCAATCACTAACACTGGTAATACAGTTATTAATGGAGATTTAGGTATTTCTCCAGCAGCAGGTTCTTTTGTCACAGGTTTTCCTCCAGGATTAGTTTCTGGAACGGAACATCTTACTGATGCAGCCGCAGCTCAGGCTCATATAGATGTAACTGCAGCAGCAGTTGCCTTAAAAGCAACCACTGTTAATACTGACATTAGCTCTACTGATCTTGGCGGTTATACAGCAGTTCCTGGACATTATAAAGCTTCTTCAGCAGCAACATGGGTTGCAGGTGCATTAACATTAAATGGTGCAGGTGTGTATATATTTGAATTCGGTACATCCCTTACTCTTCCAGCAAATGCTTCTATTGTTCTAACAAATGGAGCAACTGCTGATAAGGTTTACTTCGTTACTGGTACATTTATTACGTTCGGAGCTGATAATAATCTGTACGGTAACTTCTTGGCTGGTAGTGCAATCACTACTGCCTCTAATACTGTGTTGCAGGGCCGTTTGCTTACTTATGGTGTTTCTGGAACAGCAGTCACATTCCCAAGTGCAGCTGTTGTAATGTCTCCCGCTAGTACTTGTGGCGTTCCTGTGCCTAGTGGTGCATTTAGCTATCAGATTACAGCTATTAATTCACCAACAGCATTCTATGCAACTTACTTACCTTATACGTTAAGCCTTAATGAGAGTACAGGTCTAATCACAGGTACTATGTATGCTAATAGTATTGGTGAATTCCGTATTCCATTACAGGCCGTTAATGATGCTGGTGTTGGGACAATGGTTCTAACAATATTCGCATAAGGATAAATAAGTAGATTTTAAGAATCTACATTGGAGGGATCTGAAATATGGTCCCTCTAAATGTGGATTTTGCTCGGTTTACTAATTCATTTTAGGAGTTTTAATATGGCCATTATCACACGAAGAATTACTAATCTTAAAGAGTATCAATTTACCATTCTTTGTCCTGGTGAGAATAATAATCAGAATGCAAATCTTATAATTCCAGCATCTGTAGTGGATTTAGATTTGTTGACTCTTACTACTGAGGATAATTTATGGACTCTTTATCCTCAGCTTCTTTCTCTTCAAAGAGTAGGAGCAATTGCAGTAACTGGAACAATAGATACAGCATCGTTTGATTATAGTGGAAGTCTTTCAGTACCTGTTTTTGAAGTGATATCTAATGAATCTATAACTACTCCAGGATTTTATTGGTGGTCATCAGTAATTCCGAATGTAGTAGTGACCCTACCTAATGCATCAACTGTCCCAGGACAAATTTTTTATTTTAATGGATTGCAAACCCCAAATAATTTTACAGAATATCCTATCCCTACTAGTGGTAGCCAACCCCAGCTTATCTGCACTGGACCCGATGGTAACTTATGGTTCTGTGAATCCGTTGGTAATAATATTGGTAAATGTACCTCTGCTGGTGTTATTACAGAATACCCTATCCCTACTAGTGGTAGCCAACCTGTTGGTATTTGTCTAGGTTCAGATGGTAACTTATGGTTCTGTGAATCCGTTGGTAATAATATTGGTAAAATTACACCATCTGGTGTTATTACAGAATATCCTGTTCCTACAGCGGGAGCTGGGCCATATGGTATCTGTTCAGGACCTGATGGGAATTTATGGTTTGCTGAAAATGCTGGTAATAACATTGGTAAATGTACAACATCTGGTGTTATTACAGAATATCCTGTTCCTACAGCGGGAGCTGGGCCATATGGTATCTGTCTAGGTTCAGATGGTAACTTATGGTTCACAGAGGAAAATGCAAATAATATTGGTAAATGTACCTCTGCTGGTGTTATTACAGAATACCCTATCCCTACAGCAGGAACTGCCCCGATAGGTATTTGTCTAGGTTCAGATGGTAACTTATGGTTCACAGAATATCTTGGTAATAATATTGGTAAATGTACCTCTGCTGGTGTTATTACAGAATACCCTGTTCCTACTAGTGGTAGTCAACCATATGGTATTTGTCTAGGTCCTGATGGTAACTTATGGTTCACAGAATATCTTGGTAATAATATTGGTAAATGTACAACATCTGGTGTTATTACAGAATATCCTAATGGTGGTCGCCCATATGGTATTTGTCTAGGTCCTGATGGTAACTTATGGTTTACCGAAGTAGATGGGAATAATATAACTAAATTTTTTCCTACTATAAATTCTATAAGTTCTATTATTTCTGTCAGTCATCAAACATTGGATGGCATAGATATTATGCTATCCCCTAAACAGATAAAAGGAATCGTTTATAATATTATATCTGATGGTTCTAATTGGCATACAATTTAATTATACTTGATATATTTTAGAAAATTTTGAAAGGATAACAAATGGCTATAATTACTAGTGGTACTGCATCAGGTTCTATCCAAGTATATGATGGAAGTGGTTGGCATACAGTTGTAACATTGTAAATATAACGGGAATTTAAGTTAATTTTATGTAAAAGAAAAGGATAAGAAATGAAAAGATACAGAGTGGCTATAAAAAATGCAAAAGAAAATAGAATTGAACTATCTTTTGCTGATTTATGTGTTAAGTACTCAAATGGATTTTCTCCTATTTTAAAAATAAAAGAGGGAGAAGAAGTTCCTTTAAGTGTGTGCGATCCTGAAGATATTAGAAAAAGTTGGATTGTAGGATCTTTGAAAGGGTATTTAGAGAATAAATGGATAGAAGAGATAATAGAAGATGGCACTGTAAAAGAACAAGCACCAGCCATTTCCCAATTTATTACAGAACAAATGGTTATGGCACCAACACCAAATTTAATTAAATCAGAAGTAATACAAAAGCAACAAGAAATTTCTCTTCCTCCTCAACCAAATTTACCTGAAGTAGCTAAAGTAGTAGAGGCACAACCAATTTCTGTACCTCAAGTTGAAGCAATTACAGATCTTTCTTTAGTTAAGACTTATGAAGATTTTAATAGATTATCGCATTTTTTGAAATTGAGATTTATAAAAGAATCTATTAATATAGAATTGCTCAGGCAAATCCAATCTCTTACAACGTCAAGCCAATTCAAAAACAATATAGCATTACGTCTCTCTACATTAAAAATTTAAGGATATTAGTGTGATATATGCGCCCAGATCCTCAATATGGAGTACCCTTATCGGTAGAAGCTATACCATTAGAATTACCTATCTATCCTATCTATGGGGTTACACCTTCTGATAAATATATCCCCATCCAGGTAAATAATGATGGGCAGCTTTCTATTGGCAATGTTACTATTACTGGACCTGTAACAGTTAATGATGTAGTTATTAAAGGTGTTGATCCTGATAATGGCAACACATCAGAAGATGTTTCTGTTGTAAATTGGGGTATACACGGATTTGCCTTAAGAACAAGTATTTTCTATCAAGGTAATGCTCTTTTAGTTAATCCTGATGGTAGCATTAATATAAATCCCACTGAAGTAATTCCTGTTCAGATTAGCCATAATACAGATAGCGCAGCTATTTATGGGACTGATGGAACTTCTGACACTTTTATAAAAACAGATTCAAGTGGCAATTTAGTAACAGATATTCAAGATTCTTCTGGCAATCCTCTTACTTCTTCAAGTGGTTCTTTAAATGTTCATGTTACAAATGGTTTAAGTACTGGTGCAGTTGACGAAAGTGCTTTTACATATGGAACATCAATTGAGCAACCAGTAGGTGGAGTTTATCAAGATACTTCTCCTACATTAGCTGCTGGAGAAACAGGTGCAGTAAGACTTACTGAATATAGAGCATTTCATGTAAATCTCAGAGATTCAAATGGCGTTGAAGTAAGTCCAGCAACTGAAGCTACTTCAACTTCCATTTTGTCCACTTTAGGACAACTTAATTTTAGTGGTGGTTCTCTTGTAGTTACAACGAGTGGAACTGTTGGAATCACTATAAATCAGTATGCAGAAAATACAACTGTTCCTCCTGGTATTTTAACTGTTATTTTAAGTTATACCGTTCCTGCTGGGAAAACTTTAAGTATTACTGGAGCTTATGGTTGGGGTTGCTATAATGGTGAGTATTTGATTCAAGTTGATGGGATAACTGTAGGTGGTGGATGGACTTCAGCAGCAGATATAAATTTTCATGTTAATTATGAAGATGCTCCTGTTCCAGCTACAGCAGGACAAGTTGTTACAATTTGCGTTACAATGTATAGTAATCATACAGAAGATTTTAAAGCTAATCTACTTGGAACTTTAAATTAATTAAAGAAAAGGAGAATTACAATGGCAGATATTGGACCCAATTTCGATCTTAACAAGAAACGTTTAAGTGTTCACGTTACAGAAATGAAATTACAATTAGAACGATTCGATTTGCGTAAGATGGAAGTAGCTGAAGAATTGCGAAAAATTGATGAGAATATTGCAGCTACAAATTTGGATATTAGCAAGACTCAGGAATCTATAGAGAAAATGAGTAAATAAGTTTAAAGGAGAATTTTTATGGCAGATTTCGATGCACAGTTGCCCGTAAGAAGTACAGCTTTAGAATTTACAACCGAGGTAGCTAATGCTGCTGGAACAACGATTAATCCATCTGAGGATTATGCCCAAGGATCTACTACATCAGGTGAAAATGGTGTTTTGAGTCAAGGTGCAGTTACAACTGCTCCTCCCACGTACATAACAGGTACTACGAATCCTCTATCATTAGATACTAGTGGTAATCTTCGTGTTACTATTGATAGTAGTGTTAGTGAACAGAATGTTAACTTGAATCAAGTTGGTGGATCACCCATTACTCTTGGTCAAACAACAATGTCTGCTTCTATTCCTGTTACTATTGCTTCTAACCAATCAATACTTAATATGAATGAAGCACAGTTGAATGGTGTTGCATTAGGTTCTCCCTCTAACTATGGTACTTCTCCAGGTGCAGTGGAAGTTCAGGGTGTTAACGCCTTTATTACTAATACTCCTGCAGTTACTTTAGCTTCTACTACAATCACAGGAACAGTTGCAGTAACACAAAGCACTTCTCCTTGGGTAGTAAGTCTTGCATCTACAACCATTACTGGGACTGTAACAGCTGCTGGTAACTTAACAAATAATAATGCAGCTCCTATTGCGGATAACTTAGGTGTATTACCTGCTCTTGCTAACGCAGCCCATCCTACATGGACTGAAGGTGATCAAGTTCTTCTTTCCGAAGATCTATCTGGTAACTTACGTGTAATTACAGGTACTGGTTCAACTACTGCAGTAACAGGAAACGTTACTGTTGTACAACCAACAGGTTCAAATCTAAATGTTGCTATTTCTAACTTCCCAGCTCTTTCAGCTGTCAATGTAACACAGTGGGATAGTATCGCTGTAGGTGCTCCATCTGCTTATGGAACCAGTCCAGGTCCTGTAAATGTTATTGGTGTAAACGCCTATATTACAAACACAGTCCCTGTTACATTGGCTTCTACAACCATTACAGGAACTGTAGCTGTTACTCAGTCTACTTCCCCTTGGGTTGTTTCTCTTGCAAGTACAACCATTACCGGAACAGTGACAGTTCTAGGAAATCTTACAAATAATAATGCAGCCCCAGCAGCTAACAATGTAGGAGTTCTTCCTGCAGTAGCTGCAGCCGCTGCTCCAACTTGGACAACTGGTGATCAAGTCCTTCTTTCTGAAGATCTATCAGGTAATTTACGTGTAAAAAGCACAACAGCAGGTCCAGTAACACCTGGAGCAGTTGCAACTAACTCTGACTTAGTTGGTGGTCAGTACAACTCAACTCCACCTACTCTTACAACAGGGCAACAGGTTGCATTGCAAGTTGATGCCAATGGTCGTTTGCTAGTTGATACAAATGCCTCAGCTTCAATTACCCCTGTTTTAACTTATTTTACAGATGCTTCAGTTGCAAAAAATGCCTCTGTTACGCATTCACTCGCAGGACCATGTACATTAGATGAGATTGACTTTGCTGGTTCTGGTGAAATAAAAGGGACCGTAGCTATTGGTATTACTGGTAGTGAAGTTACTTATTGGAATGGGTTTAATAGTGCAGCTGGGCAGGAGTTAAAGTTCATCATGCCAACGTCACCATCTGGTTATGTTATTCCTTCTGGATCATCTGCAAAAATTACTATTCTAAATAGAGATAATCAAGCACAAGATACTTATGTAACTTTCTTCAGTCACTAAGGATTACTTTTCTAGCATTCAATGGGTATATAAAAGTATACCCATTGTTTGTTGGAATTTAGATAAGAAAAAGGAAATAAAATGGCTGATTTACCTATTTCAGAAGAGAACGGGCAAGTACCAGTTACTATTAACGATCCTATAACGGTTCTTAATAGTACAAATGTTAAAGCTGCAAGCACAGCTGCTACTGCTGGTGATAATGCTTTAGTGGTTGCCCTTTCTCCAAATTCACCACTTCCTACTGGAACTAATAAAATAGGTCAAACAGGGGTTGCACAAGCTTCAGCAACCTCTGGTCAGAATGGAGATTTAGTTCAAGGAGCTGTTACAACTGCTGCTCCAGCGTATACAACAGGTCAAACAAGTCCTTTGTCGTTAGATACAAGTGGTAATTTACGTGTAACATTTGCAGCATCTGGTGAGCAGAATGTAAACATCAATCAAATAGATGGTGTTGCTGCAGTAGTTGCTTCAGCAGGTATTTTAAAAGTAGGTATTGTTGGAAATACAGGAGCAGTGCTCGATGCAGCTACCTCACAAAATGTAGCTACTCCCGCCAATGGCATTTCTGTAATGGGAGAATTTAATACAACTCCTACTACTCTTACTTCTGGTAACTCTTCTCCTCTACAACTTACTTCAGCTGCTCGTTTGATTGTGGATGGTAGTCAAGTTACTCAACCAGTATCAGGCACTTTCTGGCAAGCCACTCAGCCAGTATCTCTTGCATCTACAACAATCACAGGAACTGTAGCAGTAACTCAAAGTACCAGCCCATGGGTTGTTAGCCTTACAAGTACCACACTTACAGGTACATCAACGGTTGCAGGAAATCTTACAAATAACAATGCAGCTCCTATCGCTGATAACTTAGGTGTGCTCTCCGCATTGGCTAATGCGGCTCATCCAACATGGACAGAAGGTGATCAAGTCCTGTTATCTGAGAATTTAACTGGAGATTTAAGGGTAATTTCTAAAACTGAAGATGGTGTTGGTAATGCTATTACATCAACATCTGTTAATAGTAAAATAGCTCTTGATGTTACACAAGCAGCACCTGGATTGGATCGTATTGGTACAGGAACTCTAACCGCTTTAAATAGTGCAGTTATTGCTAATACGCAAGGCTGCTCAATGGTTACATTCTATGTTTCTGGTACATTTGCTTTAACTTATCTTTGGGAAGGAACTGTTGACGGGACTAATTGGGTATCTGTATTTGCCTATGACGTTTCATTTGGTACTGTTCAGGGATCTAATAATGCCCCCAATGTAATGTATTCAGTGGCTTGTGGTAGTTTCGAACAAGTACGAATGAGGGCATCTGCCTATACTTCTGGCACTGCTACTGTTACTTGGGATTCAAGTCAAGGTACAAATGTAGACCATCTGATAACAAATGATACAAATCCCATCAGTCAATCCATAACTGTACAAGATACAGCAACTACATCATACGTTGGGGCGAATGGACAAGTAATTTACAATGGTACTCCAGCCCCTACTGCAGGTTCAGTAAATTCTTATAGTCTAATCTCAATTCAAACAGTTACACTTTAGGTAACTGGAGTATGGA
>Ga0265323_10001306_pt1 | contig 12430 bp, 18 predicted proteins | sample 41225metaG_FD_193580 | JGI IMG/M metagenome (GOLD analysis project Ga0265323, IMG submission 193580) | Rhizosphere microbial communities from Carex aquatilis grown in University of Washington, Seatle, WA, United States - 4-12-25 metaG | ecosystem: Host-associated > Plants > Roots > Rhizosphere... | reverse complement strand
CGTCTGGCTTTGCCTATGGCGTATCTGGCTACTCTGGCGTATCCGGATGGTCTGGCGGCACAACTTTAGATGAATCTGAATATGTGGTCGATACCATCGGCGGCAGACTCCAAATCACAACTATCCCGACCGATGGCACGGCCAATATCGCCAGTGTCCAAATCACTTGTACCGTTGGCGGATGCAGCAATAAGATTTTAACCGCCCTAAAAGCCATTGTTGCCGATGCTTACAGAAACCGAGAGGCGCACATACCATCTACATTGCAACTGGACGAAAGAATTGAAAGAATTATATGGTTAGAGCGTGATATCACTTTGGCTTGAGGGAGCAACATGACAAAAAACTTTTTACAATCAAACATAATTGGCATAATCAATTTACTGGTAATGATATGTGGTCTGGTTTATGGCTATGCTACTTTGGCGGCAGATGTAAAGCGTAACACAAAAGATATAGAAAATCTAACAGCCGTAGTATTGGCAGACCATGATATTTTGATTGTACATACCAATAAGGATAAACCATAAATGTTGGGCGCAGGTCAAAGAAATTTTCGGATTTCCATTTACAACAAACTGGAAACCAATACCTCTGGCAATCGCACCGATGCCCTTACGCTTTACGCAACCCGCCGAGCGGGAAGAAAAGGCATATCAACGCCGAGAGAGTTGGAAATCGCCAAAGGATTTACGGGCGAATCCAATTATATTTTCACAGTATTACTGGATAAAAATATAGACCATACGCAAATAATCATTTGCGATGGCGTTACCTATTCCATTGCGGGCGTAGTACACGATTCCAATCAGCCAGCGAGAGAAACATTTATCTATGTAAATGAAATCGTGGGAAAGACAAAATCATTCCTTTACCATAATGGCACTACCTTTGTTCTATCCAATTACACGGGCACAAACTTATACTGCATTATTCGGAATCTGGCAACTGGTAATGTATACGCTTTAAGTACAAATGCGTGGATACCCTATGCTAACGGGATAAATCAAGCCACAACGGGCATCGGCTTTTCAACCGTGGGGAGTAATTCAGTGTGCTATAACAACATAACCACTTTACCCGCCGTCCCTCTCTCGTTTATGTTTTATCAAAGATTAGGATTTTTGTGCAACAAAAACGATACATTATTGGGAACAGTGCAAGCCAATATGTTGGGGGATTTCAATGGATGAATTTGACGCCAAAAAAATGATTGCAACTCTGCAAAGCATGGATAACACTGGCAGAAAGTTTGCCAGACAGGCATTGCGGGAAGGGGCCAGAGTACAGGCGGCAGCCGCCAAGGGCAAGGCACCACAGGATACAGGTACAACCGCCAACGCTATCAAGGTTAGAGCCATGAAGCGTAGTACGCTAAGAATTGGCGTTATCTCTGGCATAAGCCGAGTTTCTTTCCCCCATAACTTCTATGCCTCATTCGTGGAATTAGGAGCCAAGCGGGGCAGCAAGGGAAGCGGCGGAATCAATGCCCGTCATTGGATGAAATATGCTTTTCAGGCTACTAAAGAATCGGCACAACAAACCATCATCAATCAACTAAATATACTTATCAGTGCATACAAGGGAGAATTGTATGATTCAGAGTGATATTTACAACCAGTTACACGGCAATGCAGGCGTAGCCGCCCTTGTGTCAGACCGTATATTTTATGGTCTGGACACTGGCACTGTAAAGCCATCTATCATCATTGAAACCGCACGGCAAATGGATGGCGCACTAAACAAAAGCGATCTCCAAAAATATACTGCCGTTATCACTTGCGTGGCTAACGATTTCGCCACTGCCCAAAGCGTAGGGCAGGCAGTTTATGCAGCGATGAATAGGACAAGTTTTGGAAGTGTTAAATCCTGCCTGTTATCCGAAGCGAATGAAACGGCCATTTCCGATAGTGGCGATGCAGACAGGATTTATTATATCCAAAACCTTAATTTTTCAATCCTATCGGGAGAATGATAAATACAATACAGTAACTCTTAAAGGGAGATTTAATCATGGCTATTGTAGGCGATCAATCACTTTTGGCATGGGCCACCACTAAAACGGGCGTGTATACGGCATTTGCCGCCATAGAGGATATCAAAGCCAATAAGATAACCAGTCCGGAAATCAAAATAACTAAATTGAGCGATGCAACCGAGCAATACCAGCAAGGGAAAGTAATCGACTATGGGGAAGTTACCCTAAAAATTAGATTTGCCTCTGCCCTTTATACGCAAATCGTGGGTTATATGGAGGCAGGAACTTCCATATGGATTATGCTTATGACTAATGATGGCACTACTGCCGCCAGTGGTTATAGCGGTTTCTCTGGCTACTCTGGTTTCTCTGGCACGGGGCAGACCGTGGGGAGTAGACAAGTGTTAAATGTTGGCATCAAATCGTTCGATCCATTGGGCAGCGTAAATTACAACAAGGAAATTATCGGCGAAATCGTGTTTAAGGTCACAGACGCCGCCACATTTACCGCAGGAAGTTAAACATGGATTTAACCAATAAAGGCAGTTTCCTTAAACCATCTTTTGAGCCATATAAGATGGCCAATGGGGATACTGCCTTTATTCGTGTTATGTCCGTAAAAGAAACAGACGATTGGCACGCCATCATCCGCAGCGAGCAAGCCAAAACGGAAGTAACGCCCATTGAAACCATCTATGTTTCCCATCTTGTCCGTACCTTATGTGATGACACCGGACAAAGAATTTTTGGCGATAGCGATACCGCCAAACTATCCGAAGCGCCAGCAACCATCATAGCCGAATTGTATTATGCCTCTATGAAAATCAATGTGCTAACCCAAGAGGCACGGGACGAATTAAAAAAAAACTCTCCCTAAATGATGATACAAGAATGTGGCTACGAATTTGCGAAATGCTGCATATGCCATTGGCCAGAGCCAAACAAGAAATAACGAGAGAGGAATATCTGATATGGGAAGCCGAGTTTGGTATTCATCCATGGGGCAGCGAGATAGATGATATCCGTCTGGCCAGCATGAAGGGATTCACGGCAGCCATAAGGGGTATTGAAACCAGCAAATTAGGCGACCTTGAATTAAAATGGTATCAAGAAACTCCCAAAGAAAATATAGCGTTAAAGGTAAATACCATATGGGCGGCAATCGCCAAAGTCTACAATAAAGGATAAAAATGGCAGTTGTTGGCTCAATGAATGGTCTGTTAAGCATGGAAACAAGCGGATGGAAAAAGGGCGCTAAATCCGCCGAATCCGATGTTGATTCCCTGTCGGGAAAGTTCAAGAGTTTTCTTGGCGATACTAAAGCCGATTTTGGCAAAGGGTCTGCATTAGGCCAGAGTATGAAGTTACTGGCGGGGGGCGGGGCAGTTGCGGGTATCACAATGGCTATAAATGAGGCCAAGAAGGCCGCAGACGCCATCGGGGAGGTTACAGCCGCCTATCGTGCGGGCAAAATCGGGGCGGGGGAAATGACCGAGAAAATTATCGCCAGTATCCCCGTGATTGGACAGGCGTGGCAACTCGGCAAAAGCATTAAAGAGGCGTTTACGGGGGCAGAGGCAGCCGCAAAGGCAGCCGCAGAAAAGATAGCCATTTGTTCTAAACAGATTGACGATATGCTTAAACTCACGAGAAAATGGAATAACGAAACCAAAACGATTGTAGAGGAAATGGATTCCCAAACCAAAAAATTACAGCAACAAGCGGAATTAGACGCTATCGCCGATCCAGCATTAAAAGCCAAGCGGCAAGCGGAAATCAACGCCGAAAATGAACTATTTGATTTAAGGAAAAAATGCGATTCCGCTATCCATCAAGATAGGTTAGATGCGTTGCTGGCGATAACCGCTAAATCAAGGGATGGCGTGATAAGCGGCAAAAAACTATGGACAGAAGTAAGTCGCAATGAATACAACCAGCAAATGCTGGAAATCAAGCAACTTGAAAAAGATAAAGCGGCCATCGTGGCAGCGCAAGCCCAAGCGGAATTGGCGATAGAACAAAATAAACAAGCCAAGATTAAAGAGATAGCCGATAAAGCGAGCCAAGAGCGTTACGATAAACAACTTGAGGCGGATAAAAAACTGGCTCAAGCCAGTGCCAAAAATCAAGCGGATGAAACTAAAAAATGGCATAAAACAGCATTGGAAGATTTAGAGGCAGCCAGAAAAGAATTATTGAAGGATGTTGGCAGTGGGGATGGTGGTTATCGTTCCTCTGGCGCAACCGCCAGACTAACGGGCGGCATTGCGTTATATGCCCCGACAGTAGCCAACAAAATGGAACAAATGACAAAAGAGCAACTGGATAAATTAAGCAACATTGATAAAAACATCGAAAAATTGAAAAATGACGATTCCAAAGATGAGCAAGTGGCAAACTTTTAAGGGGCGATATGGCAACAACTCTGGTATCAGTGACAACTAACCAGCTTAGAGGTATCACGGGCAGTGGCGATATCCGCAGCAATCAAGCTACCGAGAAACGAGAATACATCGTGGTATTCTCGGACGATTTGGCTACTGGCTATGATGCCAGAAATGCCACTGGCGTGCCTCTGTATGGTGTCCCCCTTGTGTCCCCGATTGCGGGCACAATCCCCTTGTATGTAAGCAATAAAACCGCAACCCAAAATATCCAAGATGGCAGAATATGGACAGTGGATGTTGAGTATTCCACATATGACGCACAGAGGCAGCCGCCTGCCCCGTCTGGCTTTACCACGGGCGATAAGTATGGCGTCCAAGTTTCCATGAGTTCTGTACCCGTGGAACAAACCATCATGCAGGATAATTCCGCCACGCCAAAAATACTTTGCAACACTAACAATGAACCGATAGACCCGCCTATCACTTTGCCGCTTTATGATAAACAATTGGAGATTATGTATTGGAGCGATAAAATTGACCAAACCAGTATAGATGCAGCCATTGGTAAAACTAACTCTGCCATTGCCACTATAACGATTGGTACATCCACATGGTCTGCCGCCATCAATACGCTAAAGTTTAATAGTTATTCGTGGGATGTACATTATGATGTATCGGGCGTTCAAAAATACCAAATAAAATATCAGTTTATGTACCGAGAAACAACTTGGACATTGAAGATACCAAACATGAGTTATTATCAATTAGTTGGCAGTAATCTTGTGCCAATCACCGATGGCAGAAACCCGCCGCAAGCGGTTAGTAGTCCACGATATATTGACGGCAGTGGAGCGGTGATTGTTAGTGGCAGCCCCATATATCTGTTATCGTTTAATGTATATAAGACAGTTTCGTTTTCTTCTTTACTGGCGCAAATACCATGAGTGATGGCTATAAATTATCAGAGGGGGCGGTCAAGGCAACCGCCGAAAGTGTTAGATGGGTAAAGGCACAACCGAGAAATAACATAGATGGCTATGCTGGCAATGCCCCTATTTCGTTACCACAATTTGATATTGTTTTAGTGGATCACGGCCCTAATGGGGAATTAGATAGTACATTTATGGGGGCGATGTATTGGGCCAGAGCGGTGAAATTACTATACCACGAAGATGGCAGTTTGTGGCACATGGACATTGATACAGATAATCCATTTTGGGGCAAGGTTATCAACCAATCAGAGATAACCCAAACCTATGGCGAAACCCATACTCTGCCAGTTTATTCCAGTAGTGCCCCATTCCCCGGTTACTCTCCCCAAAACAAAAATCTTTATCGCATTACAAATTATGTAATGATGCTGGACAATTCTCTAAATCCGATAACCTATCCCGCATTCATGGCTAATGTGGGGGCGGGGGTTAGCGGTTACTCTGGCTCAAATGGTTTGTCTGGCTTTAGCGGTTACTCTGGCGTAAATGGTGCGTCTGGATTTTCGGGATACTCTGGCGTGCAAGGTCTGTCTGGATTTAGCGGTTACTCTGGCGTTAGTGGCTTTATTGGATCGTCTGGCTTTTCTGGTTATTCGGGCGTAGCCGGAAGCGTGGGCTTGTCTGGTTATTCAGGAGCAAAGGGGGCCACGGGCAACACGGGCACAACGGGGGCGAGCGGATTTAGCGGTCTGAATGGCAGTAATGGTAGCAATGGCAGCAATGGGGCGAGCGGTTATAGCGGTTTCTCTGGATTCAGCGGGTACAGTGGAAAATCTGGATTTAACGGTCTGTCTGGTTTCTCCGGAGCAAACGGAATAACCCCATGGATTTATAGCGATGCGTGGAATATATCATATAATGGTAGCGTACTCATCGGCTCATTAAACGGGGGCGGTTATGGAGCAGGTTTAACCGTAGTGAAACTTGGGGGACAAGGCGATACAGTTGTAGGATGCGACAATAATGGCAATCTAACAAATATATCATACGACGATATTTGCTCTCATTGCTCCGGAACTTCCGGAACATCTACGCCTTGTTTAACCGTTACTTCCGATGCAACGGGAACAAACTTAACTTGTACTTTCGCCGATGTTGTTTCGGGCGGGGATTTTACATCATCTTATATCATCATTACCGATGATGAATTAGAGGATCAACCCTTTGATTATGCAAGCCAAACCGATGACCATACCCTTATCTTTACCACAACCACCCCCATGGGCGATTTAACCGGCCATAGTTATGAATGCGATGACTTCCCTTGTATGGGTTGCGACACCACGGGCACGATAAGTAGTAGCGGGGGCGATAGCCATTGGACATATGTAACGGCGGATGAAGGCGGCTCTTATCCGTGCGCAAGTGGGCCGGGATTATATTACAGCGAAACTACGGGAAATGGTCATGTAAGTATCGGTACATGTTTAGACACAGATTATACTTTTTGTGTACAAGCTAATCCCGAAGATAGCAATTCTTGTAACACTATATTCAGGGATGGTAGCGGAAATGAAATACTCCATATAGACAATTCTGGTATTCAAATGGGGTACTACACGCCCGATAGCGTCAACTTTCCCTATAATAAAATAACTTTTTATGATTATGCGGTAGACTGCACGACTGATACATCAATGAACTTTACAAATGGCGGGACACCGATGTTGACACTGGATAATTTTAATAATGTAGCCACATTTCCCACTGATGTAAAACTATCCGATACTACAAACACATACGGAATGATTATGTATGATAGTTCTGCTTGTTGCTTTAAGCGTGGACAGTTAGCCGATGGCGTTTTATCGTGGGTTGAAATAGAATAAGGAAATACATATGTCATTATTTGAAAATCCAAAACCGACAATCACGCCGGAACAACGGGTAGTGAGTCAAATTGATTGGCAACTTCGTCAATCCGCTCAATCCCTCCTCCGTACTTACAATCAAATCCGCCGATTGGTTTACGCTAATCCGGAACTTACGCCATTGCAGGTGTACACTGCTTTTGCCACCTTGACCACGACCGGCATGACACCCGACGACCTCGGAAAAAGTGCAAGAGCCACAAAATGTATTTGTAATCTTTTTTCTCACGACCCGATAATTGTGGACGAAGTTCCACAAGCGACAATAAGTTTTGATACGCCGAGTGTTTCGGGTGTCAGTGGTTATTCCGGATTGACACCCTAATCCCCATTGGTTATTCTTTCCCCATGCCCCCGTTAGAGGGGCAGTGATTTTTTAAGGGGTTTAACCGTGGAAGATGTAAAATCACTACTCGAAAAAATCGACGCCGAAGCGAGCAAGAAAAAACTCGCCATTGCCGACAAAATAAAATCGGCCATGGATGAAAAGAAAAAGGAAATTCGGCAACTGGAATCTGAATACGATGCCCTTGCCGCCAGTTATGCCGATGCCACGGGGAGAGCCGTGCGTAAAGCCACTGGCGGGGAACGGAGCAAGCGGATGGGGAAAGAAGAAAAGGCGGCGTCCGTGGCGGCCTTGCCAGCAATTATGAAGGGCAAAACTCTTTCGGCAGCCGAAATTTGCTCGGCTTTGGGGGTTGAAAAATCATCGTGGCAGACAATCAGAAAAGCGGCGGGGGCGGCATTGAAGCAAATCGGCGAAAAGCGGGATGCAAAATACAGTTGGGTTGGGTAACAGTGGATTCAGGCAATGGAGAAACCCCCCGCCGATGAGGCGGGGGGTTTTGGTTTAACCCTTCACAATTTTCTTGGCATCGGCCACAATTTTTATAATCCTGTCCAGTGGGGCAAGGAATCTTTCGGGCTGGTTGGGCTTTTTCAAACCGGCAACCGTGCGGGCAAGTGTATCTGCCGAGCGTTCCAATTTTCTCCATTGATCCCTTTCCTCTGGTTGCCGCCTATCGCCTTTATTGGCCAGTTGCGCCAATGCCGTGGCAAGGTCAATATTTCCCGTAGCTTTCCCTTCCTCATCATCCTGTAAGGCGGCCTTCTCCCGATACAGTTGGGCAGGCGATCCCCCGCACATTTTCTCAAATGCCGCCACGGCATCTTTTTTGGACAGTTTGGGAATATGGTTTTTGATTTGTAAAGCGGCATGAGCGTATCTGTCTTTTGTCCATGTTTCCCTGAAAAACTCGGCTGGCTTTTTCAAATTATAGGCGCTCAATGCTTTATTATAATCCCGAACATCCAAGCGGGGGCATTCTGTTAGCATTTTTCCGGCAGTGTCATATACATCCTGTCTACGGGCCATGCCACTGCCGCCACTGGTTGAACCCAAAAACCACGTTCCTACATAATCATGCGTTTCCTGTTTGGTGGGTTTGAACTCCAAACAAATCGCACGGCTAAACATGGGTTCTAAATCTTTATTATCGTCGTCAATACGGTTGATGCAAATTATGCAACGGCTGGTAGTCAAAATCTCTTTAGTATCGCCCGCACTTTTGGAGTTGTACTGTACCCTTTTGGTTTTTTTATGTTCGGTTAGTTGCATAAGTAAATTGACATTTTCCGCATTTTTTAGAATTTCCCGTGTGTCATCAAATTGGATCAATCTGTCTTTCGCTTCAATAATATACCCCCACAGAATAAACGGTGTCAATTTTCCCTTTATCAGTTTCGCCCCCTCAACGAAATTCGTTCCCTCCCATTCCCCCAACTCTGCCTTTATGGTTTCGGTTTTTCCCAATCCCGCATTCCCAAAAATACAAACGCAGTGCGCCTTTGGGTTTGTCTTAAAATCTTTCACCCATTTTTCCAATTCCGAGTATGTCCGAAGGATGATGGGTTGTCTGTCCATGTTTCCCCTTTTTGGCGAGACAGTGATACTATCTGCCGCCAACGGAACGCCCGTAAGGCGGCAGATAGTATCACGGTATCATGGGGATGGCGGGGGCAGGTGTCAAACACTGGACACCGAGCGGGGGCGGGGGTTGGGGTTGGGGGGGGCGGGTATGGGGGCAGAAAGTGACAGGCGTAATTCCATTGCCGAATGCCGCCTTGCAAAATTCACAAATAGTTATGACAAGAGTTATTGCAGGAAATGCGTTTTTAACCACTACAATCCAGCAATTAGGGTTTCTACCACTGAATTACGCCCGCATTGTAAGTGCCTGTAAATACTGAACTTACAACATTCGCAAATAATTATGACAAAAGTTATTGCAAAGACTTTCGCCCCGTGTTATGCTGTTATTCGTCTTAATGAAAGGGACAAACATGGCACGGCCTTGGAAAGAACACATTTGGAGTTGGGGCGAAAGGTCACTCGGCATAAGGTCACTCGGAAAAGGGTTGTGGCGGTTGTCTGCCACTGGCGAACGGTTCACGCAACACGATGAGCGGTTAGCCTACCAGAAATTCATGGCAACGCAACCCGAAAACGACAGGGGAGAGGCACGCACGATGCGCCATCTTAACCAGATGGCATACGGCGATACTAATCGATTCCTTCACTGGATGCGTGAACTCATTTTGAATTCGCCCGCAGAGGCAGCAAAAAAATTGGGCATTCCAGAAATCGCCAATCTTACGGCACTGCCCAAACCCATCCCCTCCCTCACCTTTGCCGCCATTATCGGCAACTTTAACAAGTTCAACTCTGGCACGGTGAAATCCAAGCGGGAAGCGTTGAACACTTTGGATGTTTTTCTGAAATCCACGGGAGCCAAAACTCTGGACGATATCAATAACGAAAACCTGAAAACCTATCGGGCAAAAATTGAGGAAAAATACTCTGTCCAGACTGCCAAAGCGTATTTCTCCCGTGTCAAATACATCATCGCCTTTGGGCGCAAGGAAGGGATGGACACCGAACAAATCGACCGAGCATTGTCCAAACTAAAAATCCTGTATACCGACCGAGTGGATAACACCAATAACATCAACCCGATTAGTCGGGAAGATTTCCAAACGCTTCTTAAAGCCGATGGGGAATGGGAGGCGTGGTTGCTTTGCGGCCTAAACCTATGCCTACATTTGGGGGAAGTGACGATGTTGGAATGGGAAGATTTTGATTTTGCGGCGGGGAATTACTGGACGATTAGGAATAAAACCAAAAAACATCATATTCCACGGGCGGCAACCCTCTGGCCGGAAACGATGGCGGCACTGGCGAAACTGCCCCGCAAATCCAAATATGTTTTCACTTCAACGCACGGCACGCACTATAACCCCACGAGCGTAGGCAATGAGTTTCGGGATTTTGTGGACAGGGTTGGAATCACGAGCATTGATGCCAAAGGCAACCCGCTTAATTTTGAATGGTTGCGGGATGGCAGTTATACCGTGGCGTGGGGCGATTAATCCATTGAGGGTAAATTGACAAAATTATATGCTGGCCACAAGGCAGACGGCCTAACCGCCGAGTATGTCCAGATAAACCCCAACGCCACGAAAAAATGTTGTGAAGCGGTTTGGCGGCATTATTTTGGAGATTCCAAATGACAGACCTTGAAAAAATCGCACAACTCAAAAAAGAAAACCGAGCCAATCGGTTGAAGTTGCGGCGGGTAATTGCCGCCATCCGAGCCAAAGCGGCAATCCTTACGCCAGAGGAAGCGGCCAAACTGGCGGAAATCGAAAAGGCACTGGCCATCATGGATGGCAGTAATAATTGAGACAGTGATACTAAATGCCGCCACGGTTTAAGGCCGTGGCTCTTTTTTTGGCACTGTTACCCGTTTTTCCCAAAGGAATCGCTTATAGACCGTTTTAAGTGGCAAGGCAGCCCGAATTTTAGGTGTACATGGCGAGAAACGCATCGGTGATATGCCCCGTCCAGTTGTTGTCTGCCATCCATCGGTAAACATCGCAAAGGCGTTTCAAACTTGGATCATTGTGGATTGCCTCTGCCACGGTCATTAAATGGACGGGCGGTTGCCGGAGCCAGATTTCTGGCCGTTCCTCTGCATCGGCTGTAAATACCTCTGGCCATGCGGCGGCAATAAAGAATTCTTCTTTTGGGTGTGCGCCGAGAATGCGGGCGGCAACCATGAGGAAAGCGAAATGGTCGCCTATACCATTGTCTAAAAGAATAATCATAGATGGGATAATTGAGCGCACGAGTTGCAACATCCTTTATTAAATGTTGGATGGCGGCAAGGCAGCCCCGTAATCGGATCATTGACGGGGCAGGCATGGCGCACGCCCGTCATAAGGTCATCTATAAGCTGGCTCCAATCTTGTGCCGTCATTCCGCTTTTCTCCATTTGGGCGATTGCTGCATTACTGACATGATGAATGTGCATCAACTGGATTTGGCCATCGGTGGGGGAGGTATGTTGCCTCTGATAACGGATTGCCTCTTTTGATTTTGGACGGGGGCCAAATCGTTCTACATCAAATGCGCCTTCCCAATTCTTTCGCTCTTTTTCCCAACTTTGTTTTGTGATTTCGTTCATAAAATACCTTTCTCGCCATTGGCGTTTAATGGTATCTATGCCGCAAAAAACAAAATTGAAATATTTTTATAATTCCTTCAAGAAATGAAAACGGGAAAACTACTATACTATTACGAAAGGAGAATATTATGCGAAAATCATCACTGTTCACAATCGCCAAAGCGGCACAAATTACGGGTGTAAATCCAGTTACATTTTGGAAAGTGGTTTACGACCGTCAATTGATTGGAAAACCACGGACAAAATTTGGCCACAGGAAATATTACAGCCAAAAACAAATGGAGACAGTAATAGCCACTGTTAATCAGTTAAGAGCCGAAGGAGAAATCTAAAAACTACTTTTACAAAAAAATGCCCCTCGCCAAAATGCAAAAAATGGCGAGGGGCGGAAAGCGATCTATGGAATTATATAGTAAAGAAACCCAATATTTACAATGGCTTACAAATGGCCAATGGTTCAAACATGAGATAATGGCTCTTGGCAGGGACGGAACGCCATTGGTGTTTGGAACATGGGGCGAGGAGCCGGAATTCATCATCGGGCTAGATATAGATGCCTATAAAGGTGTTTACATTACGCTGAATGAAGGCACAGCCAATCCGAAACGAATGACAGATTCCTCATGTACCCTGCGCACTAATCTGGTTTTGGATTTTGACAGCCTAAAAGCGGCTG
>Ga0265323_10001304_pt1 | contig 12439 bp, 4 predicted proteins | sample 41225metaG_FD_193580 | JGI IMG/M metagenome (GOLD analysis project Ga0265323, IMG submission 193580) | Rhizosphere microbial communities from Carex aquatilis grown in University of Washington, Seatle, WA, United States - 4-12-25 metaG | ecosystem: Host-associated > Plants > Roots > Rhizosphere >... | reverse complement strand
CATCGTGAATCCTTCAGGGATGAGTTTTATCGCATCAGGCTCCAAAATATACAGTCCAGCATTTATGTAATTGCTAGGCTCTTCTCCTCTAGGAGGCTTCTCAACAAACTTTAGTATCTGATTACCCTGAAGATCAACAACACCATATTGTGATGGATCATCAACCTTAGTCAATGCAATCGTCGCAAGACTACTACTCATCATATGATGATCATACATCTCATGAAGATTAATATCCTTCAATTCATCTGCATTGCACATCATAAAAGGCTCAGTAAACCACTCCTTAAAAAGTCTCAACGCACCACCCGTACCCAAAGGCTCCTTCTCCTCAACATAGACAATATTGACACCAAACCTTGTACCGTCACCAAAATATTCCTTAATCATATCACCAAAATGATAAATACTAATAGCAATATCAGAAATACCAAAACGCTTGCACAACTCAATAGAATACTCAAGAATAGGCCTCCCCTGAAGAGAAAGCATAGGCTTAGGAACATTATCAGTCAATTCCTTCATACGAGTACCAAAACCACCAGCCATAATCAAAGCCTTTCGCAAGCGATGATGCGATGAATCGTTTGCGATTCCTGAAGGTTCATATATCTTCTCAGGCTCAAATACTCTCTCATGATCCAGTTTATTGTCGAATATCTTCTCGTCAGGTTTTCTCTCTACATATATCCCATCGCTTAAAGGGACATGCTGTATCGGCAAATTCTTAGGATATATACTCATGTTTCCACGCTCCACATAATCTTATCTTTTATAATCTTAATCTTTATCCTTATTTTTGAACCAATATCTTTTACAGTATCTTTTACTTTATATCTATTATATATCTATTCAGTATCCATCTTTACTAATTCATCTCATCAAAATCCTGCATCGAGAGGATGCTCTCCTGCATCGTGAACTGCCCGACTCTTACCTCACCCATATTTCCTTCAGGGAATGCTCCGAAATATCTTGAACTATTGTCGCTTATCTGCTTGTCCACAAGTTTCTGTATCATTGATTCGCTGAAATCCTTATCATCAAGCGCTATTGCAGCCCTTCCCACGAGCGCATAGACCCATGGAGTATCCGCTGAATTCAAAGGATCCCCATTAGAACTATACTGCGCATAGATCTCTGTATCCATGCTGAATTTATCTTTATAGAACTGTAATGACTTGTTTGCTGACTGCATCAATTCAGGATCCTGACTTTCAGCATTGCGCACCATCATCCACATGGAATTTATGCTGTATCCTCCTGCATCGATGCCATTGCCGTACTGCCTATTTCCTGTCAGCATGGAATTATATAATCCATTGACAAGCTGCGCCTTCAAGTCCGCATTCTTCATCCTTTCATAAATCCCATTCCATGGCGCCCCTCTTCTTGCTGCCAATTCCCTAAAGACTGTGAAATCACTATATGACAGCCAGACTTCATCCGCAGTCCATGTCGAATTATCCCCAAGCGCTCCTCCATATGGCGCCAGATAACCGTCCTTTGTTATGGCGACTTTCTCGATGCCTGACGCTATCTCATCGATCAGTTGAGTATAGTTTTGTGAATCATTCTCATCTTTCCATTGCTTCTCTGCAATGAGCAGCGCCTTTATGGCGCGAAGATCAGCATCGGTCGCTATGTTCGAGCCGTCGCCAGAAGCCTTATCGCTTGAATTCAGGCGCCACATAAGATAGCCGTATCTTGGCTGGATCATGTTATCCTTTATGAATTCAACCTCTTTGTCGAAGCCTTTCCTGTCTTTCTCTTTCGCTTTCCATAATAGATAGTAACTTGCTGCTTCGCTGTTTGTGCTACTATCTTCTGAATTGCCGGAAGCATTATCTTCCAGAGTGGTGTCTTGAACAGCATTATTGTCAGTATTTGGATTATTATCTTGATTATTGTCCTTATTGACGGTATTTTCAGCGATATACAGCACTATATGTCCGTTGCTTCTTATGAAATCATTGTCAAAGAATATCTCTGCAGACTGCAATTCATATGATACGGATTTTTTTGAGACTTCAGGGACGTTATCGCTCGTCACTACTTCCATAACTTTCGGAAGATCCCGAGCTATCATGCCTGCTGAAACTGCTGCAATAAAAATTCCTGCGATGATGATGTAGAGTATCGGAATCCCTATTATGATCATCGTCTTATTCTTTTCCCATCGCGCCCTTTTCATTTTCAATACCTTTCTTTCATTTCATGTCGCCCTTCTTGAAATATAAATATCCGCCATGGTATTGTCCGCCATGGCCAGGCAATCTTTTACTATTTTTACCATTTTTCCGTCTCATCATTCTCCGGAATCCGAAATATGCCGCTAATCCGAGAACAGAACATATGCTTATGATTATCCCTATATACAATATCTTTCCAAGACCATAACTGAGCTTGATCTCATAGCTTCCTTCAATTTTCGGAGAGATAAGCATGAAATCAGGACCTATGGAAGTTATAGAGACTTTTTTTCCATTGACTGTCGCAGAAAATCCTTGATCATATGTCATCTTCACGATAACTGCCGTCGTTATATCCGCATCCTCAACGATTATGCTGTAATGGTCAGGGTCATGCATGTTCATGTCTGCGCTGATATCTTTACCGCTGATATTCTTGCCATATGGAGTCTCGACGAGATTCACATATGATGATAGATAAGCTATCTCTTCTGTATCTGTGCTGACGAACTCTTCCTTGCTGCTTCCGCAGTATGTCTCCTTGAACATCACCCTGCATCCCGGTTCAAGTCTTCTGACATCTTCAGCTTCTTTGCTGTCTACTGCCTGCGCAAATGATGGGTTCGTCAGGTTTATCTCAAAATATCCATATCTTGAACCGTTTTCATGGACGTAAGGTGTCGTGCCGTTCAACCTGCTCATCACTATCCTGTCGCGCTCGCCCTCTTCTGTATTGACATAGAGTCTTCCGACATCTGCCGCCTTAAGATACATCAATGTAAGGTTTGAATTATGGTATCCTGATGATACTGAAAACATCTCATCTGCATAAGGGTTCGTTATTCCCTGCTCATAATATCCATACACTTGAGGTTGTAATGTGAATGAATTCCTTACAGCCAAGCTTTGGTCAGTATAGGGCATGCTTATCCTTCCCTGTATATTATCATAGATGAATTCAGGTTTATCGCTTATGCTTGATGTAGTTACCCAATGCGCCTGCACATTATATACGATTATCCCTGACACGCAGACGAATGCTATAAGCATAGAATAATATATCATCTTCTGTTTAGGAGTCCTTATCATATTCGATAATGCCGCAACGAGCACTGAAGCCGTTATAAGGAATTCAGGTATTATCCTGTGATACTGTATCGACCGCAGGATATTCATGGGGAATATGTTGTATAATTCCATATAGTACAATAGTATCATGACTACAAGCACAAGGACCAGTCCTGAAATGAGTTCATGATTATGCATCTTTTTTGCAAGATATGAATCCTTGTTCTTGCTGAAATACTGCAGATACGCAAATATTATCAGCAGGAGAAATGCAATCATTATTATCGGACCAGGACCTTTAAGGTTCCCTGCATCGAAGAAGAAATCCTTCAGAGAGATTATGTTAGGCGCTACCTGATAGAATGGGAGATACTGCACGCCCATATGCGCCCCTGAAGTCACCTGATTATAAGTCAATTGCGGCAGGAATTGCAGCGCTCCTATGAGAAGGCTTATGAATACTATGCCGATAAACTGCCATATGTAATGTCTTGTCTGAAGCCTTTTAGTAGCATCATCAATATCTTTCCTATTCTTTCTAAGAGCTATCGACAATAGATATAATCCCATGAACATGCATAACGAGAACCATATCAGTGGATGGCATAGATACGCTATACCAAGCAACAGTATAAGCCAGAACCTAAATGGTCTCAAGGGCTCTTTCAAGAATAAGTATAATCCTAATGGATACAGGAACAGGAATACGACTGTAATAGGCTCCCATCCATAGCTTCTAAGGCTTAGGAATGTGTTTGACAGCAAGAATATTGATGCGAGTGCCGAGACCCATACTTTCCTTGAGACTTTGTAGCATACAAGAAATGTCAGAAAAGTCGCTAAGAGATGGCCTAATATCACGAGCAATATTGCGGATCTCGCAGCATTCATGTTCATGACTTTCATGAATGCGATGTTCAAAAAATAGAATCCTGACTGATAATATTTCAATAGAGGCATGCCCATATACCAGTAAGGGTTCCATTGAAAATTAGGGAAATTATTCAGGATATATTCCGTCTTCCATATATGCGTCTCAAGATCCCAAGCGCCGTATGTGTGAAGATCCCCTTCATTAGTCCTCCAATCAGGATTATCATAAGTGTCTGAAATCCATGCCTTTCCGAAGAGAAGTTTCTGGTCAAGCGCAAGCCAGACTGCCGTGATCAGGCATATGGCGAGTATCAATGCGATGATCTTCTTTGTAGTCCATGTTTTAGTCCATTTACTTTTTGTGTTCCCTTTATTGAACTTATCAGAATCATTGTAATCATCGGAATTAATATTATCAGGACTTATATCGACCAGACTAACCAGACTAGGATCATCGTATCCGAATAATCCATAATCTTTTTCCTTGTCTTTTTCCTTGACATCTCCAGTATTTTTCATGCGATATTCCTCTGAATCCTTCTATGATATCTTTCAGGTCTTCTCATGCAGCCGCCCTCGAACCTTTAGGGATCATCACTTTATCTCTTGCAATCTCTTTATCTCTTACAGAATTTTTTACAGTATCTCTTATAGGATCCCTTACAGCATCTCTTACAGGATCGCCCACAGAATCCCCGACGAACAGTATGGAACTTGCAAGTATTGTGGTATAGAATATGAGCCAAAGGGATATCGGAAGATAGCTTCTCAACTGTTCGACACTTCCAGCAGTCGCTGCCTTATAGAGCGCGAATATGCTGAATGCAAAACATACGGCTGCAAGAAGCAGGTTCCATTTTATCTGCCATAGGCCAGTCTTCTGCCTCTTCTTATCTGTCGTCACAAAACCTATATATCTCCCTATCAATGCATTTATCGCTGCCCTAGCATAGATGAACATGCTGTTCGTGATGAGGCTGTACTGCAGGAATGCATCCTTGATAGTCACCTTATCATCATCGAGCCTATTGCTTAAGGCCGCATATATCATGCCTATACCCATAGCGACATTAAGGAACAGCACTGCAAGGATTGCCGAAGGCAGCCATGTATGATGCGTCCCTCCGAAAAAGAATGAGAGTATAGGGACCGCGATATATATCATGCTTATTATCCCTATAAGCCACCAGCCGAGTGTAAAGAATGCATGTATCTGCTGGCGCAAAGAGAATCTTCCGAAAAATATTCTCGACCAATTCTTGCGCAAGATCGCAAGATTCCCGTTGGCCCAACGGTATTGCTGGGAAGCATATGCGTTGAAATTTGTGGTCGCATAACCATGCACTAAAGTCTTCGGGACGAAAGCGCCATGATATCCTGCTTCATTTATCCTTAGGCCTAATTCTATATCTTCAGTGGCCGTATAATATGCAAACCCCTTGACTAGTTTGAACACATCAGTTTTTACGACGAGGTTTGTTCCGCAGAACGGCATCGCATTGTCTTCCGCTTTACTCTTGCATTGAGCCTGATAGAATATGTTGCTTCCAAGCTGCTGAGCCCTCTCTATAGGAGTATTGCAGTCTATGAAATGCTGCGGCGTCTGCACAAATCCTACTTTATCGTCGCTGAAATAATCCATTGTCTCCTCAAGGAATTCCTGTTCAGGGGCCTGGTCGCTGTCGAATATGCAGAAATATCTTTCTGTGACATGATTATTTATGGCATTGTTTATGTTTCCTGCCTTGTATCCTACCCTGTCCAATCTTCTTACAAGAACCACATCAAATCTCTTGCTGAGAAGTCCCATGTCTTCCTTGTCTTTAGGATCAGTTGAATCATCGAGAAGATAAATCCTTATTCCTGCATTCCACTTTATCTTCCTGCAGGCAGTCAATGTGCGCATGACAATCTCTTTAGGCTCGTTATATACTGGTATCAATATCGCAACGCGCTTATCCGCCCTGTCCCTATCATCTAAAGGTTCAGGTCTCTTGCCTGCGGAATTTCCTTTCACCAGATTATAGACGAAGTATATCGAGAAAAAAAATGAGAAAAGTTCAGCAGGGAAAATAAGATATGTCAATGGGAACCTATGGAATGAATTTATCGGGAACTGCTGCGATGTCGTGAAATGTATCAGCGTATTCGAGAGATAATACATTATGAGCGTGAAGCCCACTATAGCGAAGACTATATAGAATACCAAATACTTAGTTCCCTGTCTTTGTATCTGTTTAACCATAAACATCAATCATAATCATTATATCATTATATCATTGTCAATGATTAGTATAATAAGCAGTTATTATCATTGATCAATTATTATCTTAGTATTTATTCTTATCATCGCATCATTATCATCGCATTATTCTATTATCGCATCTATCTATTCTACTTATTCCTGAATAACAGCGTCCCTCCAAGTATCACAAACATAAGGCTAAAGCCTATTATTGTAGGGGCAAGAGGCGCTTTTAGGGTCTTAGCCCAACCTTCCTTCGAGAAGATAGGCAGGATATCATATCCTACAAAGCCTGTGATGAAGTTCTGCGCCTGCTCACTCTTCGCTGTCTGGACCTGATTAGGGCTCGACAGGACATACACGCTCCTATCCAGAAGATCATAAGTCTTCGTATCATTGATATTATTGAGTGTTATACTCTTCACAGTATATGTCGTATCAGGCTTTGAGGCTATGAATGTCCCCTTCCATGTGCCATAGAGATCTTTCCCCTTGACAAGTTCGAGAGGGATGACGAAAACATTCCCTTTATTATCATCTATAACTGCAGAGACATTCGAGACTCCTAGAACATCCCTGGCGTCAAGGACCAGATCGACTGATGCCCCGCTGCTGACTTGGCTTTGGCTCAATATAGAATAGACTAATCCGAGCCTTTCACTCACGTTATCATCCATGTTCTGGCCTAGAGAATAAAATGTGTGATCCTGCACCACAATCTCCTTTGATGAAACATCATAGTTCCCATATAATTCTATGGAGTATAATATATATTGTCCTGGAAGAGAGCTATTGAATGTTGCAGTCCACGTCCCATAATCATTTGTTCCCTTGACGAGCCCTAAATCCAGAGTCTGTATATCGCCTTGAGGAGTCGTCAACTTGGCCTTGACCCCAGAAATCCCTCCATTGAAATTCTTCGCATCAATGGTCAATGTCTGCGATTCATCTGCATTGACCACGTCCTTGCCGAAGATAGCATATACCAATTCAGGATCGAATGACTGAGAATTCAGGCTGCTTGCCCCGCTAGATGAGCCGCTGTTCCCGTTATTCGCGCTGTTTGATGGGTTTGGAAGTGCAGGAGGCGTCACATAATGCGCTCTTGAGAGACCGATATAATATGTCGTATTCGTATATGTGATATTTGCATATGTCGTGTTCCCGACCGTAACATTATTTAAGTTATTGAAGCTATTGAAGCCGACTATCTGCGTAAGATAATTATTCCCATACGCTAATTGAGGTATATACACTGCCCATTCTGTCTCGTCGGAATTATTGAATTTCTTGCTTAATTGATAGACTGTAATTCCAAAATCGCTTGATAACGTCACATTCATCCCTGTAAAATTGACGTACTTGTTGTTTGTCAGGATGCGTATCTTTGAATCGCTGCTCCCGAAAACATCGCTCCCATCATCCTTATTTGAGAAGAATGGATTTATGACATTATCTATCCCTACATCCCAGCTGATATTTTCAAGCGATGACTGCGCCTTTATTGTCGAGACTGCGATATTCGAATAATCAGGAGGCCTCGGGACCCATAATATCCCTGGAGTGAATGAGAATGTCGAATTCTGCGTATCTGTCGCATACTGTTCAATACCGTCGACAAACCATGTTATGGGATTCGTGGCGTTAGATACTATAAAGAATTGCGCTGTCGCATCTTCGCGCATGATATATTGAGCGTATGGGATGGAACCATTCACTAAAGTAAGCTGCAGGCTTGTAGCGTTGGACAGTATCTTGGCGTATGGATTCGTCATGTTTGCTGTGACGTTTATCGTGACATTCGTCGTAACATTTGTCGTTATATTTATAGTCACGTTCGTCGTGATGTTCAGTGTCACATTAGTCGTCACATTGGTAGTCACATTTGTCGTCTGATTATTCGGGACAGTCAAATTCCCTATATTATTCCCGACAGTCACATACCTTGGCCTATTGTTCAAGTTACCGTCAAGATATGCATAATATTCTATTGCAGCCGCGACAATCTCGTTCGTGGTCTCCGTGTATTCATAGGCATGCAGATCATCATTATAGTTGAATATCGTGTCGCCGTCTGCCGATGCAGGGAATGCGCCGTTTATCCACCCAGGAATATATTTTTTCCCGTTCGTAAATGATGTCCCGACATGGAATATATCCGCCGTTGATTCATTATGCCATCCATTGCCTGATCCGCCAAGGAGGCTTCCAAGAATATTCGCGACTCCGTCAAGATATACATAAGATCCATTTACAGTATCAAAGAACTGGTATCCTGTACCGCGTGCGCCGATGACTCTTCCAGCCGTTGCGGCAGTGTAGCCTGTATCGACGAGCCATCTTGAATGGAATTCATTAGGGAAATTCCCTATGCCGAATATGAAACTCATGGATTTTACTGATGAGTTGAAGCCTACTCCCTGCTGGACGAGATTCATCCCTGTAAGCCATGATAATTGGTTCTGCGCAACTACTGGAATGAATGATTCTGCATTAGGGACGAGTTCAGTCGTCTTGACTCCTAAAAGACCTTCAATGAGCATATACCTGCTATTCTGGAACTGTATATTCGGATCGAACTGGAAGACGCGCTCCCCATTGTTGGATATGGCGCTCTGCCCTGCGTCCTTGTAGTCCTGAAACATCTTCCCTCGGAAGAACTCTTCAGGATTGACACCGTTCAATTGGTATGTTAGCCCTAATGCAATCAATGCATTCTTGTGTCTTACATATTCTTCCCAATAGAATTCGTTGCCGTGCGTCGCATCAGAGATGAATGTCTGGCTTACGAGAGTCCTCATGTTGTATGCCTGCAAAAGATATGCTGAACTGTTCGTATAATCATATAATAAGAATAAGGATGCTCCATAGAATCCTGAATCCGTATCCGAAAGCTTGAATGCAGGATAAGTATTATTTATGTAATTATAAGTATTTATCGACCGCGCCAATAATTCCTGACCCTTGATCTGCGAGAAATCATTCACGGCAGGCCATGCTTCAAGAAATGCCAATAGAGTCATCGATGTATACATCCTGCTAGTGTCATTATAGAATATCTGGCAGGGATTGACTTGCCCATTGTTGAATGCTCCTGTATTCAAGTTGACATCAAAATAGCATCCGAACTCATAACTCCATCCTTTAGAGACTGCATAGCCATTCTTTGTCGCATTAGATGTGATTGTCCCGACCTTGTCATTGTAGGAAAGATTAAGGCATGGTTCATCTATCTGGCATTTATAGACCTGCTTTGCAGTATTTATGCAAGTCTGCCAATTGGCGCTGCCATCATTTGCGCCGCATAGTGAGACGACAGATGCTGTCTGTAAAAATGTCGGCGTACCTCCAGGAATATATACATTCATGCTCGTCAGATTCGTGGCTCCTGGAATAAAGATATTATTTATCAACATCCCGCTGCCTAGACGGACTGCACCTGGACTGCTCCCTACCTGCACAAAAACTCCCTGAAGGCTTTCAAGATAATTCACATAGCTTAGGATATATTCCTGAATATCAGGCTTGCCCTGCGCCATGATATCATAATTGCTGAATTGGAACAGTTGAGGATCCCTCCTATATGCGCTGCCGAGCCTTATGAGCGGAAGTGCGGCCTGATCGGCTTCCATTATGAAACTGCCGTCGGCCATTGAAGTGAATGGTGGGGTGTATCCTGAATGTATATCTGCATGATAACTCGAACCTTGCTGAAGCTGGGCATCGAAGAATTCGAAAAATAGGGGGATTGTAGTCGAGAATATATCAGTATTTATCCTGAATGTATATGATCTTATCCCATTCTCCTCGATGTAATATGTCCCCTGGACCGTAAAATTTGTGAAATCCCCGACAAGGCAGGGCATGTTTCCCTGACAATTGACGAGATTCCCTGCATAATTCTTTGGTCTTTGAAGAGTGGAACTTGCAATTATCGCATCGGTTCCTGCATCCCTGATATTAAAGATCCCGTTCAAGGAATTGGTGTACACGACGACTTCTTTTATCGATAAAGGATGATATCCCAATTGAGAGATTGCGACAATATCTTTTGCGCTTGAGACATTGACTGAGATGTTGCTCGAGATATTAATCGAGATGTTGCTTGAAAAATTACCTGAAATATTCTGCGTCAGGTTCGAAGAAAGATTAAGCGTCAAGTTCTGCGTTGGAGCTGTAAGATTCAGTGTCGCATTCTGTGCGGAATTCTGCGTCAGATTAAGTGTTGCATTCATCGTCAGATTCTGCGTAGGAATTGTCAGATTCTGCGTAGGAATTGTCAGATTCTGCGTCGCATTCTGTGCGGAATTCTGCGTCGTATTCGTAGTTATGTTCTGGAAAGTATTATTCAACGTCGTGTTTGACGTCGTGTTTGACGTCGTGTTTGACGTTGCATTTACAGTCGTGTTCATTATTGCCGCGTTTATCGTCGCATCAGCAATAGTATTCATCGTCATGTTGAATGTGCTGTTTGCTGTAGAGTTTGCCGCTGCAACCGCTGCATCAATGGTGTTTGCAGGGTTCTGTATGGTCGTGATGTTCACTGGATCCATATTTATAGCATTTATAGTATTGACAGTATTAATATTATTGATTGTATCATTCAACGCATGGGCTGATTGGGCAAATACGAGAATGAAGAATATCATCAATAGGCCGCCTAAAAGGCCGGATGATGATTTTGATGACGCTTTCTTATCATTTTTATTATGTAATTCATCCTCAAGACTGTCCCTTGATTGCGAATCGACTTTTGATTTCCATGTGAATGCCGAATTCAGGATGAAATTGGCGACGAACATTATGACTATCGCCAGAACATTCCATACGAGAAGAAGGTTCTTCCCGAACAATGTCACGAAGAGCCACAGGAAAAATATCGTCCCTGCAAGGCTTACAAGGCTTATCAACTGGAAGGAGAAGAATTTCTTATAGAACTTCCTATCGCTGTTCTGGTTTTTGAACGTCAAGTAATTGTTCCCTAAGAAGTTCGACACTATCGCGATCTCCGTCGCGATTGCCGATGCGAAAAGATAATTCATCCCGCCCCTCTGGCTCAAAAGATAAAGTATCGCAGTATTCAATAGCGTCCCGAACCCTCCGACCAATGCGAAATAGAAGAATTTCTTCAAGTTTCCTGAACCTATAAATCTCGATATTTTTTCAGATATTGATGATAGCATGTGTTTGTTCCCCGTGATTTGCTGCGTTCCATCTTGTGTACTTGCAGCTTTTTGCGTACTTGCAGATTTATATCTTGTGTGCGTGCATATTATTTTACGTGCTAGCATACATTACTTCAGCAGGATCTTCTTCTATCCTATGCGCGCGAGTCTCAGGGACCAGTCCGAATGCCTGACTGAATTCAACCTGATCCGCTCTCAGTTCACGCGGTTCCCGCACGGAACTGACCTGAATGTTATTCGCTAAATTCGCATCCTGAAGATAGGATCCTCGAATGGATTCTAGACCTCGAACAGATTCCCGAACCGATTCTTGGTCTTGCGCGGTGCTGAAAATCATCTCTCCAGAATATGACCTTCTAGATAATCCTATAGAATAGAATATATTCCTCAAGCTTGCGTTCAATACAAAAAGACCTTCTTCAAGTATATCATATAATCGCATCTTGCTGTCTCCATTAGTCCTGTCCTTGAAAGCTATAGGGACCTCCTTGATTATCGCGTGGCTTCTTCGCATCTCCTCTAATAGCGAGATCTGGAAAGCGTAGCCTTTAGTCTTGAGTGAACCTAAATCTATCTGCTCAAGCGCAGACGCACGGATTGCCCTGAACCCTCCTGTGCAGTCATTGATGTCTCTTATTCCAAGGACGGTCTTCGCATAAAGATTTGCGATTCTACTGACCAGCTTTCGTTTTATACCCCAATTTTCCGGAATGGACCCTCCTTTCACATACCTTGAACCTATGACGAAGTCAGCTCCTTTTCGTACTTTTCGTATCATAGGCAATACATATTCTGGACCATGCGAGAGATCCCCATCCATCTCAAAGAGTATGTCTGGTCTTAGTGATTTCATCGCGTGCTGCATCCCTGCGATG
>Ga0265323_10001303_pt1 | contig 12444 bp, 10 predicted proteins | sample 41225metaG_FD_193580 | JGI IMG/M metagenome (GOLD analysis project Ga0265323, IMG submission 193580) | Rhizosphere microbial communities from Carex aquatilis grown in University of Washington, Seatle, WA, United States - 4-12-25 metaG | ecosystem: Host-associated > Plants > Roots > Rhizosphere... | reverse complement strand
CCACTTCGTCATTACATTCCCATCATTGCCTCATTTCCCCAACCCTAAAAGTGTCACCTATCCTCCCGGACAGTTTGTAACCTATCGTCGGATCGAACCCATCTGGAATTCGAGGAGAGCCAAGGGGTCAGTCCGCTAATCTTATTGTTTGACAGTCGACTGATTGGCGATGGAGATCGGGCATGCCAAGAAAGCTGCGGCTGGAATTCCCGGGCGCGATTTATCATGTGATCAACCGCGGCAATTACCGGCTGAACGTGTTTGAGGACGACGGATCGAAGACCGCCTTCGAGAAGTGCCTGTTCGAGGCGTGTGAGAAATCGCACTGGCGGCTCCATGCCCATGTGATCATGAGCAACCATTTCCACCTGGCGCTGGAGACGCCTGAAGGGAACCTGACGGCGGGAATGCAATGGATGTTGTCGACTTTCAGCACGCGTTTCAATCGGTTGAGAAAGGAAAAAGGGCATGTATTTCAAGGGCGGTACAAGGCGTTGTCGGTGGAGCCGGGAGCGTATCTTGGACGGCTGTGCCACTACATTCATCTCAATCCAGTGCGGGCCGGATTGATCGACGTCGCCGGACTCAAGGACTGGCGCTACGGCAGCTATTGGTGGCTTTGGCATGGAGAAGGCAGGCCGGAGTTTCTCCGACCGATGACTGGTCCCAAGCAGGAGGGAATCATGGACGAAGGGAATGAGGGCCTGGCTGCATATCAGAGTTTCCTTGATTGGCAGGCGCGGGAAGGGCCGGCCGGGCAAACCGCGCTCTATGAGTGCTTGAGCCGGGGTTGGGCGTTGGCCGGGGAGGACTTCAAGAAGGAACTGTTGCGGGACAGGGAGGTGGCTGGTCTTGCCAAGGGTTGGGAAGCGGAGGGCGGAGAGCAGTTGCGGAAGCAGCAGTGGAAACAGCAGCTCAACGATGGAATGAGACGCCTGGGGAAAACATCGGCTGACCTGACGGCCGACCGAAAATCGGCTCCATGGAAGATCGCTCTTGCGGTTAACCTTCGATCCGCGACCCAAGCGAGCAACGCATGGATTGCCGCAAACTTGAACATGGGCCAGGCCAGTTCAGTGAGCGCCTTTGTGTCCAGAATTCGAAACGGTGAGATGAACAACGAGGTCAGCCCATGGAGTACAAGGTTAGCGGACTGACACCTTCGAATTCCCACAACAATGATACACCCCATAGCTCCGGAAACCGTGGTTCGGAGGCAGCTCGACGCGTTCAATTCGCGCGACATCGACGCTTTGCTTGCGGTGTACGCGGCCGATGCACAACTCTTCGAGCATCCCTCGACGCTGCTCGCGAGCGGCTCGGCGGAATTGCGGGAGCGATTTGCGGTCCGATTCCAAGAGCCAAATCTTCACGCCGTCCTGCTGCACCGCGTCGTCGCAGGCGCAATCGTCATCGACCATGAGAGGGTCACCCGCACATTCCCCGAGGGCGCGGGCGAGATCGAGCTGGTGATGATCTACGAAGTGAAGGAGGGGTGGATCGCGAGGGCCTGGAGTATGTCAGGGCCGAAGACCGTCTTCCCGATCGGATAGTCCCCGAAAATCGTGAATCCAGGCGTTGCGAAGCCCGGCCGCGTCGTTAGTAGTCCGTCATGGATGTGCTGCTGCTCTCGCGCCTGCAGTTTGCCCTCACGATCGCGTTTCACTACCTGTTCCCGCCGCTGAGCATCGGCCTGGGGATGCTGCTGGTGATCGTCGAGGGGCTTTGGCTGGCCACGAAGAAGCCGCTCTATCACCAGATGGCGCGGTTTTGGACCCGGGTGTTCGCGCTGACGTTCGCCATCGGAGTGGCAACCGGCATCGTGATGGAATTCGAATTCGGCACGAACTGGGCGACCTACTCCCGCTACGTGGGTGACGTCTTTGGAAGCGCGCTGGCCGCCGAGGGTATTTTTGCGTTCTTCCTCGAATCGGGTTTTCTCGCGGTGCTTCTGTTCGGCTGGGACCGTGTCGGCCCGCGACTGCATTTTTTCGCCACGTGCATGGTCGCCTTCGGCGCGCATTTCAGCGCGATCTGGATCGTCGTCGCGAACTCATGGATGCAGACGCCCGCCGGCTTCCACATCGTCGGCGAGGGGCTGGCAGCCCGTGCCGAGATCACCGATTTCTGGGCGATGGTGTTCAATCCGTCGTCGATGGACCGCCTCAGTCACACTCTGGCAGGGGCCTGGCAGGCCGGCGCGTGGCTGATGGTCAGCGTCGGTGCCTGGTATCTGCTGCGTCGGCGACATCGTGACTTTGCGCTCGCCTCGGTGAGGATCGGACTCGGGCTGGCCCTCGTCTCAGCGGTGCTTTCGCTGGCCACCGGACACGAGAGTGCGCAAGGTGTCGCGCGCAACCAGCCCGTGAAGCTTGCGGCGTTTGAAGGCCTGTGGGGGACGACGCCGCAGGCTCCGCTTCACATTTTTGGCTGGGTCGACGAGAGGAACGAACGAACCCACGGTCCGGCCATCACCGGGCTGCTGAGCTGGCTGGCGTATGGCGACTCCGCCCGGCCGGTGACCGGATTGAAGGAGATCCCCATCGATCAACGGCCGCCGGTGAACTTCAGCTTCCAGCTCTTTCATCTGATGGTCGGGGTCGGCTTCGGGATGATCGGTATCGCGGCGTGGGCGGGCTATGCGCTCTGGCGTCGGAGGCTTGAAGATTCCAGGCTGCTTCTCTGGCTGCTGACATTTTCCGTCCTCGGCCCGCAGATCGCCAATCAGGCCGGCTGGTGGGCGGCGGAAGTTGGACGCCAGCCTTGGATTGTCTACAATCTGCTCCGCACTTCTGCAGCGCTGTCAGCCGTCGTGACCGCAAACCAGGTTGCCGCCTCGATCGTGATGTTCATGATCGTCTATCTGCTGCTCTTCGCGGTCTTTCTTTTTCTGCTCAACGACAAGATCAAACACGGACCGGACGAGGCCGACCTCGTGCCGGGCGGAAAACTGGCGCCGGGCCTCGCGGTCAAGGACGGATTGTCGAATGACTGAAAACCGAGGGACTGAAATGCCAACGATCACTGCCATCGGGTTCGGTTTCCATTCGACCCAAGGCCTTTCAACATGAATTTCGGTTCGCTCGATCTCAACACGGCATGGTTCGCACTCGTCGGCGTGCTCTTCACCGGCTACGTGATCCTCGACGGCTTCGATCTCGGCGTGGGGGTGCTTCATCTTCTCGCGGTGCACCGCGACGACGAGCGGCGCGTCTTCATCAATGCGATCGGTCCGGTGTGGGATGGCAACGAGGTCTGGCTGGTCACGGGCGGCGGCGCTCTCTTTGCCGCATTCCCGGCGGTTTACGCGACGGTGTTCTCCGGTTTCTACCTCGCATTCATGGCATTGCTCTGCGCGCTGATCTTCCGCGGAGTCGCGATCGAGTTTCGCAGCAAGCATCCGTCGCCGCGCTGGCGGGCGTTCTGGGATTGCGGATTTGCGCTGGGCAGTTTCGGGTCGGCACTGCTGATCGGCGTAGCGATGGGCAACATCGCCTGGGGCATACCGCTGGACGCGCGCGGCGAGTTTGCAGGCAGTTTCATCGGTCTGCTGCATCCCTACGCGCTGCTCATGGGTGCGACAACCGTGGCACTGTTCGCGATGCACGGCGCGATCTACCTCGTGCTCAAAACCGAGGGGGACCTGCAGGCAACGGTGCGCCGGTGGGTTAACCCGCTGATCATCGCCTTCATCCTGTGCTACGTCATCCTGACCCTGGCGACGCTGCTCTATGTGCCGCACGTGGTCGAGGCGTTCCGGCGCGAACCGTGGTTCTTCGGGATCGTGATCCCGGTGGTGCTCGCGATCGCGAACATCCCGCGGGAGGTCAGCCGCGGAAAGGAATTCCTCGCGTTCCTTTCGTCGTGCGCCGCCATGGCCGGGCTCATGGCGATCTTCGGCCTCGGCGCCTATCCCAACCTCGTCTACAGCATCCCGCATCCGGAGCACAGCCTCACGATCACGAACGCGGCCTCCTCGCACAAGACCCTCGGCGTGATGCTGACCATCGCGCTGATCGGCGTGCCCGCAGTGATCGCGTACAGCGCAAGCATCTACTGGATCTTCCGCGGAAAGGTGAAGCTCGACCGGACGAGCTACTGAGCCGTCTTCCCGGTTGCGCCGGGGATCTGATGGCCCGACTGAGGCGGGCTGCTGCGGAGCGGTGAAATGCCTTGGCGCCCCGGGGAGGGCCGTGATTCTATGTCGGAACTGATGCCCTCCCATTCTGAGCAATTTGCCGGCCGCATGCGGCAGCTTCGGCCATCCACGATCCGCGAGATCCTGAAGGTCACCGCTCAGCCGGAGATCATTTCATTCGCCGGCGGATTGCCGGCGCCGGAATTGTTTCCGGTCGAGGCTGTTCGGGCGGCGGCGGACGAGGTCCTGGCGCGTTTCGGACCCGAAGCGTTGCAGTATGGCCCGAGCGAAGGTTTCCCGTTGCTGCGCGATTGGATCTCAGAAGAAATGCAGCGCCGCGGCGTGATCGTTCCATCCGCGGATGTGCTCGTGACCAATGGCTCGCAACAGGTGCTCGACCTGGCCGCAAAACTGTTCCTCAACGCGGGCGACGTCGTGCTGACGGAGAACCCCACGTACCTGGCGGCGATCCAGGCGTTTCAGACCTTCGAGGCGCGCTTCGTGCCGGTGCCGACGGACAGCCAGGGTCTCATTCCGGAGGCGTTGCCCGAATTGATCCGGCGGCACCATCCGAAGTTTCTCTACACCATCCCCAATTTTCAGAACCCCACCGGCGTCACGCTGGCGGCGGAACGCAGGCCGGTCCTCGCGCGGATCGCCGCCGAGCACGCGCTGACGATCCTGGAGGACGATCCGTATGGCAGGCTCCGCTACCGGGGGGCGGAGATCCCGCCGGTCAAGCATTGGGACGAGGCGGGCTGCGTCATCTACGCAAGCACGTTTTCCAAGACGATTGCGCCGGGGCTCCGGCTCGGCTGGCTCGCTGCGTCGACGGAGAATTTCTCCCGCTTGTTGATCCTGAAGCAGGCGTCGGATCTGCACACCTCGAGCTTCGAGCAAAGGGTGGCCCACGCGTATCTGACGCGCAACGACCAGGTCGCGCACCTGGAGCGCATCCGCCGCGCCTACGGCGAGCGTTTCGCGGTGATGGATGCGGCGCTCCGCGCCGGGATGCCCCCTGGCTACGAATGGACGCATCCGGACGGCGGCATGTTTCTTTGGGTGACGGGGCCGGCCGACCTGGACGGACTCGCGTTATTGGAGCAGGCGATCAAACGACAGGTCGCGTTTGTGCCCGGGCGTGATTTCTTTCCTGCGGAGGGTGGCCGCAACCACCTGCGGCTCAATTTCTCGAATGCGGCCCCGGAGAAGATTCGCGACGGGGTGTCACGTCTGGCCGGGCTGTGCGGCGAGTTGCGGTTCTCTTGACCCGGAGAATCTTTGCTGCCAGGTTTGGCCGCGGCTCGATCCTCCGCTTTGGACCGGGCCGATCAAACCGTTTCGCCGGCTCCCCCGTCGCCCCTCTCGCCCATCGCAAGAACCAGTTGCCCCGCAGTTCCACGTGGTTTGCGGGCCGATATCCTGTCCAACAAACAAAACCAGCGCTCACATGAATTACCAATATCTCGACGCCAACAACCAAGCGGCCGGGCCAGCAAGTCTGGATGAGATTCGCGCCCTGGCGGGCGCAGGCCAGATCGCTTCGAATCCAATGGTCGCCGCGGCGGGAAGCACGGACTGGAAGCCGCTTTCCACCATTTCCGTGGCGCCGCCAGCGGCCGCACCGGCGTTTCCGGTCGCGAGCACGTTGCTCGGCAATGTTGTCGGCGCGGTGGTGAAGCGGGTGGCTGGCTGGCTGAATCCCGGACTGGTCGAAGCCTCGTTGCGGCTGGCGCGCGACGTCGGACACTACGCGGTACTCGCGGGCGGCGCGCTGACGCTCATCTTCACGCTCGTCCTTGCGATCCGCACGAACTCGTTCGCCGTTATTATTGGCGGTCTGGGTTTTGTGGCGGCGCTCGCCGTGGCACAATTTGCCGCGCAGCGATTCCTTGGAACTGCCGATGCGCTCATCGCCAACACGCCGGGCCGCCTGTCGTCGTTCGCCTTTCTCGAATGCGCCGGATTGCTTGCCGTGCTGGCGGCGGTCGCCGCTCTCATCGCCGGTGTGGTCACCGCGATCCAGATCGAAAGCGTCGCCCCCCTGATTCCGGCGGTTCTTGCCGCAGTGTTCTGGTGTTATCTGGGGGCGATCGCTTTGCATCCGGAGCTCGGGTCGATGGAGATTGGAAAGGGCAGCGCCGCCGAGGAAGCGATCGGCATCGTGGGCTTCTTCTGCAAGGCGGGGCTGAAGATCGTGCCGCTGTTCTTCGGAATGCTTGCCGTCGTGGGTGCATTCATCGTGCTGATCTGCATCTTCGCCCCCAATTCGAACCTTGCGTATGCGCTCGGCTCGACCGTGGCCTTTGTGCCACTTCCGGGAATGCAAGGACCCGGCTTCTTGGGCGCAGGTGCGGTTTTGATCGCGTGCCTGCTCCCGATGGCAGCCTATTTTGTCTTCCTCATCGCCTGCCTGCCGCTCGAGCTCTGGCGCTCGATTCTGTCGTTGCCTGGCAAGCTCGACGCCCTGAAGCGCTGACGTCCGGCGGTTCGTTCACGGCCGAACGAGGCAAATCCATGACGTTGACCTTCGAGGCGGGGCAGGGGAACTACAACCTCCGGCGGGTGCGATAGCGAACTGCGAGAAGCGCCAGTCAACCGGCCTGGGAAACCGGACCTTTCGGAGCCCGTGTTGCGAACGCCAGCGCGGCGGCGACGACGAGCATCGCGGCGCAAATGATGTAGGCGGTCGCGTACGAACCAAGGAGGTCGCGCAAATAGCCGGCGTAACGTGAACCCAGCACGCCGGCGACGCCAAATCCTGTGAAGACGAAGCCATAGTTCACGCCGAGGTTCTTGATGCCGTAGAAATCGGCGGTGGCCGCGGGCAGAAGCGTGAAGATCGTGCCGTAGCAGAGCCCAGTGAATGCAGCCCCGAAGACGATCAGAGCGGGCGGGATTGGGGTTGGGGAGACAAGGCGGGAATCGGAGAAACTTCGAGAACCCGCCAGGACGAATGCCTATCGGGATTGTCGGGGATAGTCCAGCAGGCGATTGCTGCGCCCGCCCTCTTGCGCAGCCCAATCACTTCCTGCCGAGATATGCCTCGAGCAGTTCGTCCGCATCTTCCGGAGACTCGTAATACTTCCGCTCAAGAGCGTCGAACGCCGCTTTCGATTCGGCGCCAAGGCCCTGCACAAGGCCGCGCCGAACCTTTCGATCCCGGGGCGGACCTTCCGCGCCGAAAACTTTGTTCGCTTCATCGGCGATCTTCGCCTTCTGCAGTGCGCCGATGGCGCCGAACGCGGTCGGTGCATAGAAGGCCATGTCGCCCGGGGAACTGGAGAAATAGCGCGCGAACCCTGTGTTGGTGACTTGGGATTCGAAAGTCCAGACCACCGCCAGGATCTTTTCGGACTCGGCAAGCATCTCAAAACCGACCTTTGCAAGCCGGTCGAGGGCCTTTTGCGCTGCGATATCAGTATTCATGCGCGGAATCTCGTCCCTTCTACTCCGTCCGTTTCAGGATTTCCACATCGGGGACGATCAGCTTCAGAATCCGGCAGAACTTGTCGTAGTCTTTGATGGGCTCTTTCAGGGTTACCCTCACGTCGAGCCCGGCTCCGGCGAAGAACGCCGTGAACGCATCGGGGCCCAACCGGGCCGAGCGGGCACGAAAATTTCCCGCAAACATCGGCGGGCTGCTTTCGAGATAGCATTGTCCATCGTCCAGGTCCGCAAACTTCCGCTTGAGCAACAGATAGGGGCGCCTCTCTTCACCTTCCACGCCGACAAATTTGACCTGGCAATAGTCACCAGTCTCCGCTGTTGAGATGGAAACGACCTCGAATTGTATTGGGCGGTGGAGGGGAGCCATGGTTGGAAAGGTGCGAACGCCGGATACTGAACTATATCCCAGATTCTGCTATATTTCCAAGATGATTGGGCAACACTTTTTGGCCGATGGCAATCGCGATCAGCCCCCCGGGGATTGGTTCAGCAATGCACAGCGCGGCTGAACCTCTCGATCCAAACTCCTCTCCAATCTTTGATGTCGACCCGGATTTTGGCCCTGTTGTGGTGACCGGATGGATGGCCCTCCTTCGCCAAGACTTGCGTTCACCTGAGTGACCGTGGGTATTCCAATCCGTTCGCGTCGACCTGGTGAATTGTCCTCCTTCGCCGGGCCTGCGTTTGCCTGATAGACCGTGAGTAAGGTCCTCCTTCGCCGGGCCTACGGAGGACAGTTTTCGGCTGGGCCGAAAACTGAAAAATGGGGCGACCGACGGGAATCGAACCCGCGACGACCAGATCCACAATCTGGTGCTCTAACCAACTGAGCTACGGCCGCCGTGAAAGGCGGGAAAAATCAGGCCGCCGCTTTTCACTGTCAACCTTGATTACAGTTTTCGCCGATGGCGAAAACTGGCGTGCCATTCGCCGTGTCCTCCATAGCCCGAAGGGCGACGGGCGAGTAGATTCCGTGGAATCTGCGGAGTTTAGGGTCTTTTATTTTTGCCTATCTGCGTGCTTCTGTTTCGTAATGGACTACGGAGTTGATGATCTTCGCATTTCTGCCGCCCCGCGGCATCCCCATGACTTCCATTCCCCTGCAATTGCGCCGCGCGGTTTCCGTCTGCATCGGAATACCGCTGCTCACATTATTCGCCGCGCGCCATGCCGAAGCGGCCTCGCCAAAGTGGGACCCGGTCACACCCGCGGAACTCGCAGATAACACGCCTCACGTGGAGGCGGAGGCGCCTGCGGAAGTCCTGAACTACCGTCTGGACATCAACGAAGACACGAACGGCATGCGGGAATTCTTGTACCGCCTTCGGATCAAGATCTACGACCCTTCACGTGCAACCGACATCACACGGCTGGCACGATTCTGGGTCGGGTCCGGCAATGCGAACCCGTTCTACGAGGTTTTTGCCAGACTCACGTTGCCCGACGGTTCGGTCCGGAACTTTGACGAACATGATCTGCGGGAACGCAAGATGGAATCAGAAGGACGAGCCAATGGTCTCATGGGCTTTCTCGAATCCGGGTCGAACTGGGGCGTGGAACAGAAGTTTCTGGTTGTCACAGGAGTCGAGAAGGGGGCCATCCTCGATGTCTGGGAGCAGGAACCGAGGATCGCTGCGACGAACTGGCACATGACCAGCGTGCAGATGCCGGATGTTCCCATCCGGAGGTTCGAATACACAAGCCGGTACACGCCTGGCGACGAACATTTCCTACGCCGATTTTTCCTGCTCAACCGCTATGGCGGTCAAATGACCAACGACGAGAAGAATGGAATCATGGCGTTCTCCGCCGAGAACCTCCCATCGATCCGCCGCGAGCCGCTTGCCCCGCCCGACACTTATTTCTCCCTGACCATCATCCAGGCAAAAGAGGCGCTGTACCGTGAAATGCACCCCAACCACCTAAGCGTGCGAAAACCCGATCCAGTGCCCTTGTCGCTCGGCCCTTGGGCCTATTTCTCCACCCGGGAGGATTTCTACGATTCGGACAACGGTTTTGTTACGAAACGGGTCAGGGAAAAGGCCGCTGAGCTGGTTGCGGGCGCCGCAGACGGCCGGGACAAAGTCCGGCGGATCTATTCCTATGTGCAATCGCTCTATCAGCGGTTTCGCAAACGGGCGGACCTCGAGAACTGGTACACCCGTTACATCGATTCCGTCGATGAGTTGATCGATCTCGACCGGATCGATTCAACGATCATCCGCGAAAAGGATTTTCATTTTCTCTTTATCGCCCTGGTGCGCGCCGCCGGCTTCGAGTGCCACACAACGCAGCACCCACGGCGAACCGTGTTTCCGTTCAGCATCGAAATGGTCTCGGAAGATTTCGTCGATTACTTGACCATCGCCGTGAATATCGATGGCAATTGGTCCCTCTATGACCCGACGAGAGAGGTGCCCCTGAGCGCCGCCACGTTGCCATGGGAGATCGAAGGCCAGCCGGCGCTTATGGCAATGGCCCAAAAGCAGGTGTTCCTGAATGTCCCCCCGTCGGCCGCTGAGAATTCCACCGCCGAGGTCAAGGCGGACCTTAAACTCGATCTCGAAGGGAATCTCGCGGGGGAGTGCGTTCGGACGTTCACCGGACACTTCGCGCAGGTCGCCCGCGAACGCCTGCGCGAGAATGGAAGGGAGGAATGGTGGCAGCTGGCACGCTGGCTTCTCGATCTTGAGAATCCGTCATGTGAAGTGCGGCTCTTGAATGTGGATGGACTCGAAAACGCCGAGGAACCCCTGCGGATACACGCGTCCGTCGCCTGGCCCGCTTACGCCTCGATCATGAACACGCGAATCGTATTCCCGATCGCCGTCTGGCAGGACGGGCAGGCACCGTTTCTCAACGAGCAGAAACGCACGACTCCGGTGTTCGACCATTTTCCCAAGGTCGAAACTGAATCGATAACGATTCATCTTCCTGCTGATTTTAGGCCGAGCTTCGTTCCGGACCCGATCAAGGCCCGGAGCGGAGATTTCTCGTATTCGCTCAGCGTCACACACGATTCCGCAAACGGTCTTCTGAAGGTTGAACGATCGGCGACAGACCGGGCGATCGAGATCCCGGTGGCAAACTATCCGAAGGCGCGTGACTGGTTCCGCCGCGTTGGCGTCGCAGATCAATTCGGTCTCTTCCTGGTTCATCCGGCCGCAACCCAGCAAAAGTAACCCAGCCTCTTCCGCCATCCATGAAGCATCTTCTATTGCTGTTGTTCTGCTCGGCGCTGGTCCACGCTGCCCGCCCGCCGGAATGGCTTCGCCTGCCCGACGCTGCGGACACCCGTCCTTCCGGCGCGTCCGCCTGGGTGTTGTATGACACGGTGCGCATCACCCAGGAAGATGCGAAAACGGCCGTGTTGCACATCCGGTTTGCGATCATGCCGTTGAGCGAAGCCGGGATCAAAAAGGCTGTGTGCGACATCCTCTATACGGACAAGAGCGACAAGCTCGTATCTGCGCGCGCCTGGGCGATGTCGCCCGATGGAAAGAAATGCCGGGAATTCGGAGGATCCGAATTTCTAATCTATTCGCCCACCGTGAGCAACTGGACGTGGGACCAGACGAAATCGGTGCATTTCGAGGCGGAGCGGTGCCTGCAGCCCGGGTGGATCCTGGCATTCGAGGTCGAGATCCGGCTCGAAACCATGGAAGGGTTCGATTTCCGATGGAGCCCGAGAAGCCCGTTACCCATCAGGTTCGCCGCATTCGAGGTCATCCCTGAGAAAGGCGGGGCTGTGAAATGGCAGGCGTTCTCCAGGGACCTGCCCTCGCCGACAGCAGGCGGCGCCGCGGGTTCCCTGATCTGGCAGGTTCCCAACCTGCCGGGGTACCCCGAGAACATCCCGGAAGGCATGGAAACCAATAGTGTGGAACTTGGTGTCCGTCCGGTCGGGCCGAATGCTGCTGGTGCAGCTTCAGAATCCTGGGCGGACGTGGTTTCGATGGTGAGAGGTCAGATGGATCCAAAGATGACTGGCACACCGGCGATCGAAGCCGAAGCCAGGCGCCTGGCCGGGACGGGCAACCTGTGGTCGCGCATCGAGCCCGTCTGCCGGTTCGTTCAGAAACAGATTTCGTATCTGGCGATCACAATCGATACCGATTCTTTAGCCGGCTGCAGGCCGCACGAGGCCCGCGAGGTTTTCGAAAACCGCTACGGCGACTGCAAGGACAAGGCGGTGCTGCTCTGCACGATGTTGCGCGCGATCGGGGTCGGGGCCCGTGTAATGCTGGTCAACTCCGGGCACCCGATGACCAACGTGCTTGACTGGCCGTCCGTCCGCTTCAACCACGCGATTGTCGCGATTGAATACGGTGATGGTGAAAACACGCCGCAGGGGTCGACCGTCGTCCGGTCCGGCAACCTCAACTACGTTCTTTTCGATCCAACCAATGAAATCGTGCCACTTGGCCGTTTTCCGAATTACAATGCCGGAGGTCTTGGCTTGATCCTCGCGCCGAACGTGACCTCCGCGGTTCAAATTCCGGTGTCTTCCCCGGCCGCCGAAACCGAATCGGTCAGCGTTGACACTGTCCTTGCAGAAGACGGCTCTGCGAAGATCGAAATCGCTGAGGAGCGTTCCGGTCTGGCCGCCGCAGAATCCATCGATCAGGACGAAACGGTTTTGCGCGAAAAGCGGACAGGGGAGCTCGAAAATCGGGTCCAGCGCCGTGTTCCTCTGATCGCCGACCTCACTTGGGAAAGCTCGGGCGATTCGAAGGAGAACCGCTGGAGCAGCCACACGCGCTTTTCCGCACAGTACGTGGGAAAGCGCACTTCGGGCGGCATGTATGTCAACACCGACCTGATGTCGGTCGTCCCGTCGGCAGATCCATGGGAAG
>Ga0265323_10001301_pt1 | contig 12465 bp, 13 predicted proteins | sample 41225metaG_FD_193580 | JGI IMG/M metagenome (GOLD analysis project Ga0265323, IMG submission 193580) | Rhizosphere microbial communities from Carex aquatilis grown in University of Washington, Seatle, WA, United States - 4-12-25 metaG | ecosystem: Host-associated > Plants > Roots > Rhizosphere... | reverse complement strand
GTCGAGCAACTCGATCGCAGGAAAGAGCCGCCGGGCCGTGTCGTCGCGCACGACGACTTCGCTGCCTAGGCCTTTGATGAGAGGCCGTGCAATGGTGGCGGGGATGGGAGTGATCAGGTGCACCCAGTAGGAAGACAGGCGTGGTGTGAGCACCGGTACGGAAATCAGCCGCCGCCGCAGCCCCCTCGCCCGGGCGTAGCCGGTCATCATGCCGGCGTAGGTCAGCACGTCCTGCCCGCCGATCTCGAGCACACGCCCTGCGCTGTCCGGGGAATCGAGCGCGGCCACGAGGTAGTCGAGCACGTTGCGGATCGCGATCGGCTGCACGCGGGTGAACACCCAGCGCGGGCAGATCATCACCGGGAGGCGTTCCGTGAGATAGCGGATCATCTCAAACGACAGACTCCCGGACCCGACGATGACCGCGGCGCGGAATTCGGTCACGGGCACGCCCGCTTCGCGCAGGGCCGCGCCGGTTTCCTGCCGTGAACGCAAGTGGGGGGACAGACTAGACTGCGGGTCCCCCAGGCCGCCGAGATAGAGGATCCGCTGCACTCCGGCGGCTTTGGCCGCACCGGCGCAGTTGCGTGCCGCAGCCAAATCCCGCTCCGAGAAATCGTTCCCGCCACCCATGCTATGGATGAGATAATAGACTGCTTCCACCCCTCGCATTGCGTCCGCGAGTGACTGCGGCCGCAGCACATCACCTGAGACCACTTCCACTTGCGGCAGCCATGTGCGGCCCTGCAAGCGTGCCGAATCACGCACGAGGCAACGCACCCGGTGCCCCGCCTCCAGCAGCCGGGGCACGAGCCTCCCGCCGACGTAGCCGGTTGCTCCGGTGACCAGGATCAATTTGGAATCGGCCATGAGGATTGCTCCGCGGAATCAAGGTAACGCTGAAGGCGGGCCAAAGCCAGTTCCTTGGCTTTCGCCTCCACCTCGACCGTGATGGCCAGTCCCCGCCAGGCGCCGGGGAAGTCCGTGGGATTGACGTAGTCGTGGTGACGCTCCGGTTTTGGCCCCTGCCAACCGCAGAGCGGACTGGAGAGGTGGAATAGCGGATCGCGGTTCCACGTCGCGAGGGCAGCGGTCGTCGCCTGCTTCACGGTTAAATCATCCGGGCAACACCGGTGATGGTGCGCGTCGTAGACCAGCGGGACGCCTTCGGCTTGGCAGAGCGGCAACAAGTCGGCGGGCGTGAACGTCTTGTCGTCATTCTCCACTGTCAGACGCGAGCGGACGCGGAGTGACAGGCGGCCCAGGTTGCGCCGGAAACGTTCCAGCGCCGCGGGCTTGTCGCCGTAACCCCCACCGCCGTGAATGTTCACCGTATCGGCGTTGGTCCATTCCGCGAGCTCTGCCTGAGATTCGAGGTCGGCGATGGATCGGGAGACGATGCCGTCGTCCGGGGAATTGAGCACCACGAACTGGTCGGGATGAAAACCGGTGCGGATGCCCTGCAGATGGGCGTATTCGCCGCAGTGGCGGAATCGCGCAACAATCGTGTCTGCGTCGGGCACTTCATCAATGCGATATCCGACGGTTGGGTGAGTTTTCACCGGCAGAAGGCTGCTCGCGATCCGAAACGACCTGATGCCGTGTGCGGCGCAGAACTGCAGCGCTGCAAGCAGCGAATCAGCGTTGGCCGCACATAAATCCGCGAGATGGCGCAGTTGTTCCCGGCGCGTTTTCCTCTGGAGTGCGGCCGCCGTGGTGGTTCGGAATTTGATCGGCTGAGCTGCGAACTGGCAGCAAAGTCCAAGGCGCAAAGCGCCCAATCGGCCTGCCGGCGCGTGATTGCCGCGCCGATACAGATCGCGCTTCGCTGCCTTGTGGGCGTGACTCATTGCGTGCGCGCCTCGACGCGCAGCATCACCTCATTCCGGCGCCAGAACGACGGAGTCCACGGCGGGTCGAAGTATCCGTAGACCGGCCGCGACGATGAGCTCAGTCCCTCGGTTGCCATCCAGGTCTTCAAGCGGTCCAACGCGGCGGCTTCCCGCGGCGCGCTGCGCCCGCCGCTGAAGCGCAGGACCGCGAAGCGGCCTTGCGGAATTGCCCGCACGGACACGGAGGCGTCCGCCGGTTTGGGTATTCGGCCGGGCTCCAGATTCGAAGGCAGGACAAAAGACATCGTGCGGCTAGCGTCGTCGCCGGACATGAGCACCGGCGTGGTCATTGCGATCTTCTGCGCCTTTTCGTTGCTCCCCGAAATGAAGCGAAATAGGCGACCGAAGCCCCCGTCACTCCCTTTTCCAGCCATCGATGTTTCGACCACTGTCAGGGTCGGATAATCGCGCACCTCGAACTTTCCTGCGGAGTGCACGAGTTGGTAGGGCGCGGTGTGGTAACCGGCCCGCGTTGTGCCGCAACCGGCGGTGATCACAAGAGCAGCCATTGTCGAAAAGATTAGGATCGTTTCAGTTTTCATCCTACGAAAAGGTCAGCCCCGAAACGGGAGTCGGGCGCCAGCGTGCAAGGAAAACACGACGCTTCCGGTGAAACTGGGAGCGTAGTGGAACCCGCCTGGAAACGACGTTGGATCGTTTCCTGGCGATGGGTGAAAATTCGCCTGACGTCGCGGCGGATCAACAGCCAGTTGATGAACCGGCCGCCGGGGACCGCGTATTGCACCGCGTCGCGGCAGAGCGTTCCGCCGTCCTGCTCCTCGAACGAATGCGTGTGGATCCAGCGCCGGTAGGGTCCCCGCCGTTGTTCGTCCACAAAACGAAGCGGCGGGTCCCAAACGGCGATCTCGCTCTGCCAGCGCAAGGACAGGCCGTGCACCCGCAACCGGTAGTCGATGAGGGTGCCGGTCCGCATGACGATCGGGGCCGGCGTCACCACGGCGAACTTCAGCCACGGCGGCGTGATAGCCTCGAGATTGAGCGCGTCCGCGAAGAACGAGAAAATCTCGCCACGGCGTTGCGGCAACCAGAGTGCGGCGGTCAGGGTGTGTGTCGTCATAGGTGGGTTCTCGCCGTCGTGACCAGGGGCATCAATTCCGAAGCCGTGGGCAAAGAAGGAAGGGCGATTTGCCCTCCGAAAACCGCTTCAAGGGGCTGGGCTTTCGCCCGGCCCCCGGCGGGTCAAACCCTGACGCTCCTGTAGTCGTTACCGGCGATTATGAAAATCCCAGCCAAGACATAGCATGTGATTATAAGAGTTATCATGGTGGTTTGTGACCTTGGGTAATTGAGTTACTGGTGGAGGACCACGTTATCGATGACGTGGATCACGCCGTTGCTCGCCGCGATATCGGTGACGACGACGTGGGCGTTGTTCACCATCACGCCACCGGACTCAACCGTGATCGCCAAGTCTTGGCCGTTGACGGTCCGGGCGGACATGGTCTTGACGTCGGCGGCCATGACCTTGCCTGGAAGGACATGATACGTGAGGATTCCAATCAGTTTCTGTTTGTTCTCCGGCTTGAGCAAGGACTCGACCGTGCCCGCGGGGAGCTTGGCGAAGGCCTCGTCGGTGGGAGCGAAGACAGTGAATGGTCCCGGACCTTGCAGGGTCTCGACCAACCCGGCAGCTTTCAAGGCGGCGACGAGCGTGTTGAAACTGCCGGCGCTGGACGCGACGGCGACGATGTCGTGACTCGCGTTAGACGAGTCCGAAGCAGCTTGAGCGGTGGCTAAGAGAACCGCAGCGGCGATGGGTGCAGCAACTTTGGCAACAACGGAGGATTTCATTTTAGATTTTCGGTTGGACTGTTGGTTTTCTTCGTTTGATTTACTTCTCAGAGAAAAGGCCATTGAAGTGGAGAGGCCTAATTTCTAGACGCAATGTCTAGCATTTCCTAATGATGTCAAGTATACGTCTAGTTTTATTTTTGTTAACAAATTAGGAATCGACTGCGTAGGAAATATTTGTAACTGTTGTTTATCATCTATTTAGATCAACATTTATTCCGGATTTGCTTCGTAATCAAAATTATGTCTATTATCCGTCTAATTTTATGGCGAATTCTAACCATCCGATCAACGCAGTCGTCCGACGCACAGGACTGAGCGCGCACGTCATTCGGATTTGGGAGAAACGCTACGGCGCCGTTGAGCCCGAGCGCACGGCGACGAACCGCCGACTCTATTCCGACGAACAGATCGAACGTCTGGCCCTGTTGCGCGAGATCACTCAGGCGGGGCAGAGCATCGGTTATGTGGCGAAGCTTCCGACCGAACGGCTGAAACAGATCGCCGCCGCTTCATCCGCCAGCGAAACTCGCGCTGCAGCCGTGGCTGCCCCAGGATCGTCCGCATCACCGTTTCTTGAGGACTGCCTGGCCGCTGTTCGCGCGCTGGACGCCCCTGCCCTGGAGCAGGCGCTTACTCGTTCCGAGACCGCGCTGGGGGCGGTGGGTATGCTGCAGCACGTTGCTGCTCCGCTGGCGCAGGCGATTGGAAGCCTTTGGCGCGAGGGCAGCATCACCGCGGCGCACGAACATTTCGCGAGTGCGGTGCTGCGGACCTATCTCGCACAGTCCGCGCGGCCGTTCGCCGCGGGCGCTAACGAACCGGTGCTCGTCGTCGCGACACCGGCCGGGCAGCTGCATGAACTGGGCGCGCTTCTGGCTGCGGCGATGGCGGCGAACCTCGGCTGGCACGTGACGTATCTCGGAGCTAGCCTGCCCGCGCCGGAGATTGCCGGAGCGGCGAGGCAGAACCAGGCGCGGGCCGTGGCCCTGAGCCTCGTTTACCCCGCGGACGATCCTCGCATGGAGGGCGAATTGACGCGGCTGCGCGACCTGTTGTCTCCCGATGTGAAGCTACTAGCCGGCGGTCACGCGGCACCGGCGTATCGGGGCGTGCTAGACCGGATCGGCGCCCTGCAAGCCGGGGATCTCGGGCAGCTCTCCTCGGCGCTCGATGAACTCCGCGCACCAACACCATCTGCCGGTGTTAAGCCCAAAAATAGGAAAACTCCGCCAGCTCAGGATTGTTTGATCCGCAGCACGTAGGCGAATCGCCCAGCGGCCCGGGCAGGCAAATGCACAACGATGCCGCCGGGCCTGTTCTCGCAGTTGAGCGGAGTCGAGTCCCCGATAGGTTCAACGGAGCGTGCGGCGGAAAGGGATTTGATCAAAATGGTGCCATCGGCGGGCCATCCGATGAAGATCGCGTAGAGAGTATCTCCCTTGGTTGTGAAGCGAACATCTGCTGCGCTCACCGGACGGGTGTTTTCCTTGAAATCGCCGGTTTCGATCTTCGTCGGTCCCTCGCCGAAAACCTTCCACGGCCGGGTGCCGTAGATCGCCTCGCCGTTCGTCGCAAGCCAGTCGCCGACATGCTGCAAGATTTCGCGATGATCGTCTGGAAGAGTTAGCCATATCCATACGACTCTTTCATTCGTTTCTGCATGTTGGTTTTAACTGACGCACTCGAATCCCCGTGCAGAGGCCAGTCACTCAGGCCCCTCAGCCTGCCCTGAAACGGTTGCTGGATATCCTCGCCAAGCCAATGGCCACGAAAGAAGGGCTCAGCTGGAGGAAACTGATAAAAGTCGCCCGCCTTCCCGCCGAGGCTCAGGTTTCACCGATCGATAAGATGGCGCATCGAAGTCGGCTCCTTTGCTCAATAATGCCGAGGGGAATTCCGCGAGAACCATGCAGCTCGCATCAGCGGGGTTTCTCCATGAGATAATGGCTCACCAGCCATTCCTCGCCGCCGTGGTGACCGAAAAGCTCGGCGCAGGACATGAAGAACACCCGCCAGTAGACCCACCACTTGGTTGACTGGCCGGCGCCGTAGGTGGACGCGAGCAACGGGTGCAGGTCGCGGCGGTTTCGGTCCATGTTCTCCAACCACAACTCGGCGGTGCGCTGGTAGTGCCGGCCGCTCACGCGCCAGTGCTCCTGCAGCGTGAGATCGTCCTGAAATCGGGTCAAGAGGTCGTCGCTTGGCATCATGCCGCCGGTGAAAAAGTGGCGGCTCATCCAGTCGGTCTGGTCGCGGGCGACGAAGTGGTATGCGAATCGGGAATGGGCGAAGATGTGCACAAACAAGAGGCCCCCGGGCTTCAGCCAGCACGCGATGTTCGCGAGGAGTCGCGGCCAGTTTTTCATGTGCTCAAACATCTCAATGGACACCACGCGGTCAAAACGCCCGGCCTCGATGCTGAAGTCGTTCATGTCGCAGGTGACAATCCTAAGGTTGGCGAACCCGCGCTTTCGCGCCTCGGCATCGATGAATTCCTTCTGCGTGCGGGAGTGGGAAACGCCGGTGATACGCGAGTGCGGACAGCGCTCCGCGAGCCAGAGTGAGAGGGAACCCCACCCGCAGCCCAGTTCGAGGATCTCTTGGCCATCGGCCAGCTGCGCACGTTCCGAGCAGAGGCGAAGCATTGCCTCTTCTCCTTCAGCCAGGGACTCGTCTCCGCATTCGAACCAGCAACAGGAGTACTTGAGGCGGGGCCCGAGCACACGTTGGTAGAACGCGGTCGGCACTTCGTAATGCTGCGCCTTCGAATCCTGCGTGTTGATGGCGATGGGCTGGGTGCGCAGATCGGCGGCGAAGGCGTCGAGCCGCCGCCGCTGCTCGACCGGGGTCGGTGCAGTTTCCGCGCGGAGGCGCTGCTCCAGCAGCCGCCGGATGCCGAAGCGGATGACGGTGTCGGGCAGGAGATTCCTCTTGAGGAGCGTGTCGATCATGGAGAAGAAGTAGTGTGTAACCGGTAGCGAATCGTGAGCAGTCAAGAGTGCGAAGTTCGTCGTTTTGTACGGGTGAATAGGTCCGGATGCTCGCTACCCACTACTCGCTACCCGCTGCTTTCTTGCACGGCCAGGGGATGAAGGCGCTCGTGCGTTGCTGGTAGGCACGATAGGCCTCGCCCTTGGAGCGGAGAAGCTGGTCCTCGGTGTACTTGACGCCGGTGACCTTGAGCAGGAAGAAGAGCATCAGGGCCGGGCAGTAGAGCGCGATCCAGCCCCACGGCGACGCCAGCGCGAAGAGCGCGAACGCGACCCACACGAGCCATTCGCAGAAATAGTTCGGGTGGCGGCTCCAGCGCCACAGCCCGGCGTCGCACACACGTCCGCGGTTCGCCGGGTCACGCTTGAAAGCGGCCAGTTGTGAATCCGCGAGGGTTTCGCCGAGCAGCGCGACCAGCCACAATCCGGCCCCGACGAGTTCGAGCGGATGCAGCCCGGGCGCGAAGTTGCGCGCCGCGAGCAGGAACGGCACCGAGAGCGCGACGAGCAGCAGGGCCTGGAACTGAAAGAACTGGAACATCCTCGCATTCAGGTTTCCCGCCCAGTCGCGGCGGAGTTGCTGGTAGCGGCCGTCCTCGGTCTGCAGGTGACCCAGCACGCGGCGGGCGAGATAACCGCCCAGACGCAGACTCCAAAGCGCCGCCATCGCCGTGATGAGCATCCGGCGGGGGAACGCCCCGCCGCCAAAGCAACCGTAGAAGGTGGCCAGCGGCGCGAAGCTGAGCGCCCATGCGACGTCGACGATGCCGAAGTTGTCGAGGCGCTTGGCGATGAAGAAAAGCAGGGCGAAGCCGGCGCAGGCGGCGGTGAGAGCGAGGAGGAGGAGAGCGAGAGTGGACATCGGGAGGGTGGCAGGGTGAGCAATCCGCGAGGATAAGCTATTCCGATTGCAGGGCCGGACCTTGCGTCCGCGCCGGTTCGACAGCGGGCGGCGCGCTGGCGGAGCGCGACGCCAGCCGGCGGTTCAACGCATTCAGCGGCGGATGAAGGACGAAAAAGAACACCGTCACGAGAAGCGGCGCGCATAACAGCCAGGCGCTGGCGGCATGCAGGCCGGTGAGGCCAAAGTGCTCGAGGAACCGCCACGGCCCGGCAGAGAAATCACCGAGCAGCCGCGCCGGGTTGACCGGCATGGGCGCGGCTCCGTAGAGCCATTCCCCCGCCCGCACCCAGGGGACAATGAGTGCGATTTGGAGCGGTGCGCCGAGGAGATTGGCAACCTGGAGGACGGGCTGGTTCAATCCCAGCAAAGCGCCGGCGGCGAGGCAGCCGAGGGTCGTCGTGCCGAGGAACGGGTTGACGGCGATCACGCCGCCGATGGCCAGTGCGAGAGCGAGCCGGGCCGGAGTGACGCCCTGCGTCAATTGCCCCGCGATCGGCGCCAAGATCCAGCGTCGCCACCAGGTGGGCACGGGAGCGAGCGGGTTGTGGGCGGTCACGGGTTTCCTTTCAGGCGAGCAGGTAGACGCCAGCAGCGGCGGCGACCAGCACGGCCGGAAACAGCACGCGGCCGGGATTGCGGCGGGTGATGACCTCGGCGAGCTGAGACGACGTGCGGATACGAAAGAGTTCGGCGAGCACGTAGAGCGACATGGCGATGTTGCCCAGAAGCATGACGGCGATGAACCACAGCACGCGAGCGGCGGGGCTTTGCTCCTTCCAGGCCTGCCACGCGTAGAAAGTGAAAAAGCCCCAGTAGGCGTCGAAGAGGGTGGCGATGAACCACGGATGGGTTAAGACCTCGCGCGGGATCGCGTAGATCGACTGGTGCAGGCTGGCCCAGCTCGTCACCCAGAGCATCGAACCGAGCACGCCGAGAAAGAGGAACCGCAGAAACCAGAGCATAGAAGAAAGGGTCCGGCAGGGTTTAGGCAAAGGACAGGTTGTTCGGGCGCGTGTGGACGGTCTGCACGACGCTGATGTTGCGCAGCGCGAAGGCCGCCTCGCAGTAGGCCAGGTAGTAGTTCCACTTGCGCAGAAATCGCTCGTCGAATCCGAGTTCCTGGACCGCCGCGGCACGCCGGTTGAACTCCGCGCGCCAGGCCCGAAGCGTACGGGCATAATCCTGGCCCATGTCCTCAAGGGCATGGAGCACGAAGCCTCCCGTCGAGGCGAGCAGGTCGTTGAGCCGGTTTGCAGAAAGGATCAATCCGCCGGGGAAGATGTGCTTTTGAATGAAGTCCACGCCGCGGCGGAGTTCCTCGTAGCGGGCGTCGGCGCAGGTGATGAATTGCAGCGCCATCAGCCCGTCGGGGTTTAAGGCACGGCCGGCGACACGGCACCAATCTTTGAGGTAGCGATGCCCCACGGCCTCGAGCATTTCGATCGACACGAGCTTGTCGTATCGCTCGCCGACGGGGAGATCGCGGTAGTCCTGCAGCCGAACCTCGATGCGATCCGAGAGGCCCGCGGCTGCGATGCGTTGCCGGGCGAGATCGTATTGCTCCCGCGAGAGGGTGAGCGTGGTGATGCGGCAGCCGAAATTCCGTGCGGCGTGGAGACTCCAGCCGCCCCAACCGGTTCCGATTTCGAGCACGTGATCCTCGGAAGTGAGGCGCAGCTTGCGGCAGAGCGACTCGTTCTTCGCCCGCTGAGCTTCCTCAAGCGTGAAATCGGGGCGCTCCCAGCGGGCGCAGGAGTACATCATCGAGGGATCCAGCCAGAGACGGAAAAAATCGTTGGAGAGATCGTAGTGCTCCTGGATGTTCCGGACGGCGGTGCGGCGGGAGTTGGGACGCCACCGATGTCCGAGGCGGTTGCCGGCGCGCAGCAGATTTATCCCGAGTGCCTTCGCGCGGGAACCGGAGAGCGACGGCGACCGGTCGACGTTGAGCACGAACCAGGCGATGACCGCGGCGAGGTCGGGCGTTTCCCAATCGCCGTCGATGAACGCCTCGGCAAACCCGATGTCGCCTTGGAGAACACATTTCTCGAAGAACGCGGGCTGGCGGATCCTGATTGCCGCGGCCTCCGGAATTGCAAGCGCGGCGGGCACCCGGGTGGAGGCATGCCAGCGCACGCGGTCGCGGTGGCCCAGACGATGGATCGTCCCGTCGGGCAATTCGAGGTGGAGCTGGCCGCACGGCATCTGCGCCAGCGCCCGGAGAGTGAGGCGCTGGTAGAGGCCGCCGGAAGCCTCCGGGATTTCGGTGGCGGCCACGGCCCGGGAAGCAATGAGTTCGGGCGAGTTCATTTGGAGGGATTTCCGGCGATGGAAGGGTGCGGCCGGTAGAGGTCGCGCTGCGCTTCGGCACCGGCGGCCTTCGGGAAGTAAGGCACGCGTTTCATCCACAGGCGGAAGGCCTGCCAGTGGATGGCCGCGACGATCTTCAGCGTGACCAACGGATATTTCAATAGGAACCACGCGAGCCGGCCGTCGGTGAGCGCGGTCCGCTGGCCAGTGAGGGTAGCGTGCAACACCCGGCGGTCGCCGGCAAAGTCGTCGATCCGCACCGCGAGCTTTTCGCCCGGCGTGCGGAGCGTCAGGTCAAACGCCAGATCGAGTCCGAAGAATGGCGACACATAGAAATGCTTCGGTGCGCGCAAGCGGAAGACCGCAGAGCCCGCCCGCAGTTCGGCGGGTGGGACGAAATACAGCTTCACCTCTCGGAAGGTGTTCGTGACCTCGGCGATCGCACCGACGGGCCGGCCGGCGGAGTCGAAGCAGAAATAGAATGAGACCGGGTTGAATTGGAAGCCGAGGACACGTGGGAGGGTGATCAATAGCACACGGCCATCCGGCCCGAAGTCAGCGCCATGGGCGGAGCAGAAGGCGCAAACCCGGGATTTCAGCGACGACGAACCGTTGAATGCCGTTGGGGCAGCAGTGGGACCCGTCGGGTTGTGCAGCGGTTCGCCGATCGGCAGGAAGTCGTGTTCGCGGAAGTTGAAGAGGTTGGCCCCGTTCAAGGAAAAAAAGGCGAGGCGGCGCGAAGACATTTCGAGTTCGTCGAGGTCGAGGACGAAATAGAACAGCCGGTACGAAAAGCGGTGCCGCTTCGGAGCGAAGCGCTCGTGAAGGACGGTGCACTCGTATAGCGAGGACGCAGAGACGGTTTGGCTCATACGGCTTCCTTCGATGCGACGGCGGAGGTCCACGGATCCCGGCCGAGCAGCAGGGTGGCGAGATTCACGGCCGAGAGAAGGCCGTCCTCGTGAAATCCGTAGCGCTGCCAGGCGCCAGCAAAATAGGTCTCGGTCCGGCCGCGGGCGTTTGCATTGAGACCAGCGAGGTCGGGTTGTGCCTGCGCTGCCGCGAGGTCGAACAGTGGGTGTTCGTAGGCCAGCGTGCGCAGCGTCCGGGCCGGATCGATCAGATGCCCACCCTCGATGGAGACGAAATAGTTCACGCGGTCAGAGACGCCCTGCAGCTGGTTCATCCAGTAGTGGGTGGAGGCCCGCAGCCCACCAGCGTTGGCATCGTCGGACCTTCCGGTCGGTGTGGAGGGGGAGGCGGTCGCTGCGGGCGCATCGAGCCGGTAGTTCCACGCCGACCAGGCCCGCCGGGTCCGGGGCATGACGGATTCATCGGTGTGAAGCGTGGCGGTGTTCGGCTGGTATTGAAACGGCGCGAGCAAACGGCGCTCGTCTGCCGTGGCGCCGTCCCCGAGGAGCTCGAGGGCGGGTGGCGGGTGGCAGGCGAGAATGGCTTTGTCGAATCGGGCCGCCGCAGTTTCCGTCATCACCTCAACTCCACCGTCAGCGAGCCGGCGCACGGCGCGCACCGGGCTGCGCCGGCGGATCCGGTCGCGGAACGGCGCGGTGAGTTTCTCCACATAGCGCTGCGCCCCGCCTTCGACCGTCCACCACTGGTGCTGCGTGTCCAGTCCCAGCAAGCCGTGGTTGTCGAGGAAGCGCAGGAGGGTTGCAGCGGGGAAGCGCCGCATTTTCTGCGGCGGGGTGGACCAGACCGCCGAGCACATCGGCAGGAGGTAGAGTTGTGCGAAGTCGTCCCCGTAGCCGCCCCGGCGGACGTAGTCGTCGAGACTCATCTGGCGGACGGCCGGTTCATCGAGCGCGACGGTGGCCTCGCGGTTGAAGCGGTCGATCTGACGGAGCAGCCGGTAGAACGAGGGCCGCAGGAGATTGCGGCGCTGGGCGAAGAGATGGTTCAGGCTGCTGCCGGAGTACTCCAGTCCGCGGGGCCGGTGTTGCACGCCGAACGACATGCCGGTCGGTTTAGTGGCGACCCCGAGCGTGTGGAAAAGGCGCGTGAGATGCGGATAGGTTGCGTGGTTGAACACCATGAACCCCGTGTCGATCGGGACCGCGCGCCCGGCCTCATCGACCGTCACGGTACAGGTGTGACCACCGATGTAATCGGCGGCCTCGAAAACGGTCACGTCGAACTCGCGGTGAAGAAACCAGGCGGCTCCGAGTCCGGAGATGCCAGAGCCGATAATAGCGAGGGTTTGCATCGGGAAAAGGGGCTTAGGCGGACCGTCGAATCGTTTGGCGGCGTGCGCCAATGTCTGGAGTGGGAACCCCGATGTTCAAGTGATGGGTCATTTCGGAAAACGGCATGAGGTTCGTCCTATTCTTGGTTCCGGCTCCGGTGGGTTGGGTTAATCCTCAAAGGCAGGAGCCGACCGGCTCGCGTCGATTCTGCGGACACTGTTCACTCAGCGAGCAGTCGGACTGCCTCGGCCTTGAAGTAGCGGTTCCAGGACCGGTTGCCCCTGAGGTCGTCGAGATCCCGTGCCGCCACCGCCGCCAGGTCGGCCCGCGCCGCCGCATTCTCGCCCACC
>Ga0265323_10001300_pt1 | contig 12475 bp, 10 predicted proteins | sample 41225metaG_FD_193580 | JGI IMG/M metagenome (GOLD analysis project Ga0265323, IMG submission 193580) | Rhizosphere microbial communities from Carex aquatilis grown in University of Washington, Seatle, WA, United States - 4-12-25 metaG | ecosystem: Host-associated > Plants > Roots > Rhizosphere... | reverse complement strand
GGTTTTACCATAGTATAGTTTGCCACCGGTTGTTTTACCGTTGTAGGTGTTTCCTGAAATAGTATTGGTACCGCCTGTGCTTGCGATGTCGCAGTTACTGTTTCCGTTGAGGATGTTGTTTATAATTTTATTAGCCGTGCCTTTTATGTCAATACCGTTGACATTGTTTGTTACTATATTGTTACTAATTATACTGTCATCGAGGGTCATCCAAATCCCATTCCAACTGTCCGTTACTGTGTTGCCTTGTACAAGGAATCCAACTGATACTTTGCCGTCACCAAAGTCTTGAAGTGCAATAGCGTCACGTTGTCTTGATACAACATTGTTTACTATTACAAAGTTTGTACTACCGTCCACGGTGTATATGGCCACTCCACCCACAGCCGGGTCTGATATTACATCGTTACCGCCTACGATTGTGTTTCCACTTATTATGTTGTTGGTACTTGCTACATCGAATAATATACCGTACTGTGCACCTGATAGGTTATTGTTTATTATATTACTGTTACTGGTTACGCCCTCAAATGCTATGTTGTTACCGTATGTGGGGTTAGTTCCAATTAGTGTGTTGTCTTTGACTGTTATGTTATTGTTAGTGCCTGTATCTGATATTCCATTATAGACTGAGGTTATTATACAGTTTAGTATCTGTACATTGCTTACACTTTTTAATGTTATTGGATAGTCACCTGTTACTGTAAGTCCATTTAAGACACTGTTGGATGCTGTTACGCCAATTTCACCTGTTTTAACAACACCTGATGCCATGATTGTAACTGCTTTGTTCAGAGTAAATCCACTGTATGTGCCTGCGTTAACCTGTATCACATCACCTGTCTTGGCATTGTTTATTGCTGTCTGGATACTTGTGCCACTTACAATAGTGTTAGGTGTGCCTACAACTGGTGGTGGAGTTGTTGTATTATTAACCGCCGGTGGTGGTGTTGTATTATTCACAACAGGTGGTGTTGTGGTGTTCTTTACTACTGGTGGAGCAGTGGTGTTGTTAACTGGTGTATTATGATGTTTCACAACCTTATGATGTTTAACAGGTGTCTGGTGGTGATATTGGCACGCTGATGCCACACCAAAAACCATCACCCCAATTATTAAAATATTTAGTATAGTAAATAGTTTCTTACTGCCTAAAATATATATCATCGCTCCTTTTTATGTTTTACCGTCATCTGGTGCTGTTAACCAAGCCTCATTATAGACTGGTATGGCCGTTGGACACCATACCTTACCTATCGGATATTTACTGAACACTGACAGGTTCGCTGCCATATCAAATTTAACCCATTCATCGCCAAGTTCAAGTCCTTTTAATTCAGCATAGACATGTCCTTCACCGGACTTTGGACATATAACATGTGCGTATCTTGCTTGGTATCCCATTTCAAGGGCGAGATGTACGAGTAATTGTGTTCCATCGGTACAGTTTTTTCTGGCTAAGGTCACCTCTTCCTGTGCCAAGGTCGCCACATCACCATAGTAATGACCGTATCCCTTACCTGTATTCAGGTAATAAAATTTGGTTATATTACTAAACCCACCTATATGGGATTCAACGGCCAATTGGATAGGGCCTTTCTTAGGGGCTGGTTTAATATTATGGATATAAACTATCTCTGGTTCCCGTCCATACTTGGCCTCAAATCCTTTTACACGACTTGCCATGTCATCAAATTGGGCAATGGTTATAAAGTCAGCCCCTCCCTTTACAATATAAACAATTGCAGGGTCTTTGCCTTTATTCTTGCGAAAGTTCATGACACGTTGTTTCATGTTTTCAAATGTTGCGTATGTAATTATATCCTTCATTTTCTTACTCCTATGGACTACCTAATAATTGGATAATGACAGCAAGTACACCCACTAACATGATTAGAATACCTAATATTATCACATATAGTTCAAACTCCATTTATTAGACCTCCTTATTTAAATTTAGAAACAATGTTACCTATTTGGGTTATTTTATATTGAGTAGAGATACCACGCTTCTGTATAATCTTTTTAATTGCTCTAATAGCCAGCAACTCTGGTGAGGGTTGGGGAGGCACCGGTACAGGTTCCGGTGGCACAGGAGCAGGTGGTTCAGGTGTAGGTGGTGTAGGTGTAGGGTCAACTGGTGTTGGTATAGGTTGTCCTGTTATTGCTGCGAGGTCAGCGGCTAACTGTGCGTTATTAAATCCTTCTGGTGTTAATCCTGCATTGTTTAACATTTCAGTGGATAGTAAAGCCCATGATTCATCAACATACTTGGTGAAAAAATCATACGACATTTTCTGAATGGCTCCCCATGTCACAACATAGAAGTATTCACCATCGTAACCTACAACGCAGACGTAGTGCCCGCCTTCAATCGTTCCGCCACTTTCAACTTCCCATGGTTGTCCGTTGTCAAATTGTGTCATGGCATAGTCAGGGAATTCAAAACCGATACCTATGGCGTTGAATATATAGGTTGCTTCCATTATTTCGTTGAGGTTGGATTGGTCTAATGCTACATAAGCCCCGATTTTATGGTACTTCTTGTTAACATCGTAGAATCCTGTTTTCTGCCTGTAACCTAATACACTCCTAACATCACAACCCGGGTCACCACTACCACATATTGTATGATACTGAGTTATGGCTTGGTTTTCATCAAACTCTACCTCTATACTTCCTTCTTTTGTCCAGAGCATGGTTTCGTGCATGCCTCCTGCGATAACACAATCACCGTAGGCGTTGTTTCCAAGCATCGACCAATCATTAACTAATGTGTAATGACCAAACTGCTTAGGTGGCGTTGGTAGTACAGTTACATAATCTCTGAACTTTAAATCCCTTTTATCTGGTTTATATTCTTTCTTTCCAAGTTTTATCATTTAAACACTCCACTTTAATTATATCTCAAATATAAATTCTTTAACGCTGTTTTCATGTTTTCATCCCTGTACACGTCCCAATAAACATTACAGGTTTCCTTAGAATACATGCCAAGGATTCCTTTAAATCCATAGACAATTACTTCCATCTCAGTTGTATAACTCATTTCTCTACCTCTAACTCTTTTAAATCCATTTTATCCCCTGTTATAAAATGCTTTGCTTTAAAACGGTAAATCCTTGAAAACTTACGACCAACAACCGGTAAATTTAATACATCCTCTTTACATGTCGCGGGTCTAACAGTAGCACCCAAATAAGTAATTTCAGGGTTACTCATTATATTCCATTGACCATCTAACCATTCATAGGATAGATTAACGTTTCTGATAAGAGATGCACGTTCTAAAATAGCAATAACCTGTTCAGGACTATGAAATTTCATGTGCATATTCTCAACAGAAATAATTACACGAATTCTATCCCAAAACCAGCCAATAAGTAATTCCAATTCATCAGGGTCTTTTGGTATTAAGAAAGGGTCACCAAGTCTGTATCTTTCAGTGTCCACATTAAATCACCTCACAATTGATTTCCAAACTCATTTGCACTTAAAATAAACAAGGCCAAATAAAAGAATGTCCACCAACTACCTGCAAGGGCCGTGGCAATAAATGCAATTCCAAATACTATTGTAAACATCAAAAATAGAAAGTAATAAAATAGCCTCTGACTCATTGTAACAATCCTCCAATGATTAGATTAAAAAAGAAGGGCGATTAAGCCCTTAAAGATTACATGCTATAACAGTACCATAACTCTGAGTATTGTTAAACATGTATGTATGAAAATATGTTCGATAGGGTACATTGACCCATCTACCATCCCAATGGTATTGGACAGACCTATGACGACTACTGTACTTAGTACGATACTGAATAATTCGTACCTTCATGCCGTTGGTCTTCATGTGGTTATATAAGTAGGCACTCATTGCCCAACAGTCACCGCATTTGTATTTCTCTATTTCCCTCGCTGTGTGGTATCTGTGACTATACTTGAAATGTGATGCTTTTTTCATCACACTTGTAACACCCACAGGGTGTGCACTTGCCGTGTTTGCACTAATAAATAAACCTAATCCGAATAGCAATAGGCTAAATACCACAAATAGTTTCTTTGAACTATAAATTCGACCATCCTCCTTGGTAAAAAATTCTTTAAGTCAATTCAAATTACAATTAAAAAAGTGGCTCCGCTTGGATTTGAACCAAAATCACAGCGTTCCAAACGCCATAGCATAGCCAGATTAGCCCACGGAGCCTAAAAAAGTTAAAAAAATTTAGAGAGGTATATAATAATCCGTTATAAAGGCCGTCCAAGCCACATAAACAGTACCATTTACAGTTGTATTATCTCTACGCATCATATAGATTGTAAAAGTGGTACTACTCCTATCACTAATGATTGCATAGTAATTTGGGTCACCGTAAACAGTAGTATTAATCACGGCATTCAACGGGTTCCAACCAGTCGTAACACTAACAATAATAGTACCACTTGAAGGCGAACCAGAAACAGCACCTGATAAAATTCCACTATCTATGTGCAAATAAGAAGGCATACCATTAGAACTGACTAAATTATCTACATTAGCAGCAAACATATCCATAATGGTTATTTTAATAAAATCCACAGCAACCCATTGAGATGTCGTAACAGAGTAATGACTTTTAATTATAAACCTGCATTCTGTGTTGGGGAGGAAATATGCTTTACCTGCACTTGCACCAAATTCATCTGATATGTCGTCATGCCAGTCAATATTAGCGGATTGGACTAATGTTTCTAATCCGGATTCATCCTTTCTCCAATACTCAAAAACTAAACCAGTTCCACTATTAATAGAATTATACCACCTTACATCAATATGATGAGGCCCTATGAATTCATTGGCACTGAAATAACCAGTGTCCATGATAACTTGATTAGGGCCAAATACCTGTGCCAAAGTTCCAAAACTTGCATCACTATTCTCAACCGTCTGTGCGTCTTTACCTATTTTATCAGTGGCTTGTATAATTTTAAAGGGGTTGGTGGTTATTCCTGTTACGTTTGTTTGTTCTACCATATTTAATCACCCTGTTTTAAATTTAATACTGTTAATACTGATATTTAGGTTTGAATCTGTCTGCACATCAACCCCTACACGCAACGCTATATATTTATCAAGTCCATCATATCCTAACTGGAATGAGTTAGTTGAATAAGCCATTATGTTTGAAGTTGTCGTTGTAGTGTTATCATAATTTGTTATGGTGAAATAACCCGGGAAATACAGTACAGGTCTGAATGTTAATATCTGTAATGTAGGGTCGCTGTTATCAGGGGTTATGGGTGTTGACATATCAACTTCGCCACTTAAAGCCCCTATGGTTGGTTCTGTTCCTTGGAAATTCGCAGCCAATATGGACGGCCTCATTATGAATCCATCCCATTCTCCTGTTGTATTGTAGTTGGCTCCAACACCTTTGGTTTGGGAACCACCTATTGGTGCAGGGCTTGATATTCCTATACGCAATGTTCCATTAATCCATACATTAAAACCAACAGCACCGCCACCACCTAATTGTCTGACAGTGAAATGAGATAATGAACCCTGTGGTATTTTCATACCTGCTAACCATGTCATAGTTCCATAATAACTTGTAACACCTGCTTTATATTGTCTTATCCTTAATATTTGGTTTGTACCGTCAAAATAGGTTTCAAGAACAGTGTAATTGGATGCATCTATGTATTCAAAGAACCATAACCATAGATATGGAGTGTAAGTACCTGACCCTTGATTGTACATCTTGAAATAGAAACTACATTCATAATCGTCATAATAACAAGGAAACATTATACGTGCACTAACTGCACTACTGTTTGGCCCTGTATGGTATAGGCTGTATGTGCCATTAATGGTGTTTGGAGAGGTTAACAGTCCTGCCGACCCCATACCTAATGTCCATGTAGAGTAAGGCCATCTTGAACCTGTTAAACCACCATCTTCAAAGTCTTCATACCAATATAAAGTAGGTATTGGATTGTAATTTACCATTGTTTAAGCCCCCACAATCCATATAGGATTAGTCCACGCATTTGCACCATCAGTGCCTCTTGTCGCTTTAACTCGTACATACGCATCGTTTATATTAGGTGTGTAAGTTGCACTCATTACTCCAACATTTATCTGTGGTCTTACTCCTGCGTTTGTTATAAACTCTATTGTCGCTCCTTGGTTTACCGTTGCGGTTATACTTGTACCATCATTAGTTGCAGTTAATACAAAGTCGTTTCCACCACGGGTTAAATAATAGTTCCCCAGTTTGAGGTTCTCTAATATTTCGTCCTGTGTTAAATTATCAGCATAGACATGGTAGGCAGTGTTGCCTTGTGTCATTGAAGAATAACATAATACATCGTCCACATTAAATGTGACTGCTTGTGCTCCATTTGTACAAACTAATATGGATGGTGTTGTGTTTCCCGGTACAAAACTCACGGATACATGTTGCCAGTTGCCTGTTCCGGTAAATGTTTGGATTACATTACCATTTACAGCGTCCCATTTATTAAGTTCCATAGATGCTCCCAATGGAGCATTCACCCAAAAATGTGCAGTGTAAGCCCAAAAAGCATTTACTGTTGGGGCTACAAATACACCTTCTGATGCTGCACCTCCACCTGTTACACATTTCAAACTTCTACTACCAGTATGATATGATGTTGTATCCGATGTTATTGTTGCACTGCCTCCACCCGATGTCCATGCTGTGAATCCGGTTGTGTCACCTGTTGTTTCTGTTCCATTCATTGCATTGGCTGGTAAGACAGCCCCTGCATCACCATAACTGTAATTGTGTGTATCATCTTCTATTCCTAATAGGAATTTACGAGTAGAACACAACATTGTATCAATCGTATCTTCATAACTTGTACCATTTACCGAGTTATATATGGCAACAGCATGGTATCCACTTACATTCATTACACTATCCCCAATGGTTTCAAGCCATGTAGGATGGTTTAATTGCACGAAAGCACCGTCTGCTAATCCACGATTACAACCTATTTGTACATTTTCGTTAGCATTATCAATACGTGCTGTTTTCTGTGCTGCACTTTCTGCCGCTAATGCTGCCGGGCTGTTAGGTGTTCCCGGTATTGGAGTTACGGCACCGCATACACAGAGATGTATTCTATTATATTGTGGCACGCTCTCTGTCCATTCCTCACAAGGAATCCATAATAAATCAGTATTACCGGGATTAGGTGTGATTGTGTTATGGTCAGAGGGTGCTAACCAATCATATCCAAGATTATCATAAGTTGTTGCAACATCTGCCACGGGTTTAGGTGTGCCTGTTGGATATACACCACTTACTACACCGTCACTGTTTCCTGTGTGTAAATGCAGTTGTCCCATATAATTATTATTACGTTTTGTATATGGTGATATTAATTTATAGGGGACTTGTGGACTTTTCCCGTAGGTAATTATTGGCCAATAATTACCGTTTTGAGCAAGTACAGGCAATTCAATAAAGAAGAAAGCCCCTGCACCATTGACTTTATGAACTATTGTACTTGGTACTGGTATGTACCGGCCACTCTGTACTGAATAGTCAATATACCACCATCTAACATCTCCAAAGTCAACGTTCATATCTGCGTCATAAGGTACATATATTGGCCCTATGGCAAAGTTTATATTGTTTCCATCAGGACTGCCTGTTACCATTAATGATTGCATTTTAGTTTGCACTGGTTCAGGTAACATTGTACTGTATGTAATACTCTTATATTCACCATAAACCTTGGGTAATTGTAAACTAATTTCATTAGCGGGTGCCAAGGCCGTTGTTAAGGACATGTTCGCCCCACATGCACTGTGTAATAAATCAAAGATAATCTTCTCAGTAGTAGGGGTTGTTGTATAATTATATCGTAATTGTGACCCCACTTCTACGACATCACCCAAAGGAGTAATACCATATAATGTAAAGGTCGTACCCATGCCACTGTTAAGATTTTTACCCCAACGAGTCCAATCTATTTCAACGGCATTCCATAAAGGATTAGGGTCTTCTGTTGGGTGATAGGTGACATACGCTTCTGCCTCTACGGGTTGGTCAGTATTTGAAGGGGAAAACACTAATCCATCAGCATCACTGCTTATAAAATTTGACATAGGCATATCTTCCTGTAATAGTGATACGCCCAAGTATGTGACTGTTTTACTTACCATTTGTTTCCTCCTTAATATTGACTGAATGCACCGGGACTGTTAGTTGCAAGGTCGCCCAATCCTGTTTCACGGTATGTGTTATTAATTGTACGATTATTATTTAATCCTAATGCACGGTTTAAACCTTTTATTTTTGCTCTGAATTTTAGTGACGGTTGGTTAAGGTCTATTGCACACTTGTAAACATTACTTTGGAAGTCTAATGTTTGGGTTATTGATTTTATATGATTTAACCCTGTGATTTTACTTCCTGTCATATTTGCCATAATATAATGTGCAGGGTCTATGGTTGTACTTCCATTGATTGACACGGTGTAGGCTTGTTTGTTAGTGCAATGGTCTTGAACGTATTGCTGTGATATTTTATCGGCTGATGCTTGGTCTTTCACAGTATCAAGGAATTCATAGTTCTGAAAAGGCCCGTTATCTATTATGCTGTTGAAATCTTCATAATAGGACTTGTGGCCGCTGTCTTTGTCGTTCTGTTTATATCCACGTCGTGCTTGGTTAATATAGCCATCACTGATAGGGTCGTAACTCCAATTAGTAATTTCCAATACATTACCATCTTTACCATCAAGCATTGTTTCTTCTGTTATTGCCGTTTCTAATGGTTTAACAACTACAACATCGTCCCTTCTTTCAAGTCCCGGTTTAATATAAACAATATGGTCTGTATTGGTACATAGGTCTTGTATTTCATCAAATGGAAAGTTCACTCCACTACTTGTATATTGTGGTGCTTGTTCATCTGGTGTGTAACTGAATATTTGGTCAATCCATATTGCACTGCATAATGGGTGTGTGACTTGGTTGTATGTGATACTTCCAACCATACTCACCTTTGTAATATGGTATTCTGTACTGTAATTAACCTTATCAAACATTTGTTTAAGGTTAAAGTTCATTGAAGGCCATGTGTTCTGTGTATCCTGTTGTACACTACCTATCACATTATGTTTAGTATCAGTGCCTGTGAATCTTACAATATAATCCACACCATCAAAATAACCCTGACCTGCCGTGTGCATTGTAAATTTAAGGTCAAATTGTAACGGATACTTGGCACCGGCCCCGCCTACATTGTAGTCCATGTTAAACATTTGGTAGTAGGCCGCATCCCAATCATTACCGTCCTGCCATAAGATACATTCAGACTGTCCCGGTATTGTGCCGGGTGTTATTTTTATTGAAGGTTTGGGATGTCCAAATTCAGTATCATAAGATTTATTATAGTTATACGCAGTTATACTATTGAATTGTCCAGTATCTGCAAAGTTAACCATCATACCATAATCAATAGGTACACCCGCCGTATTAACAGGATAATGTAATGTTGTTGATAGGTAATCAACGAGTTTGTAGATACTTGCAAAGTTCATATATTTCTGTTCATTACTTGTGGCATCGGCTGGTTTGGTTCCTATATAAAAATCATGGTATGTTGGTTGTCTTAAAAAGTCCATGAATCTGCTTACACAATTTATTGTAACCTGTGTCATGTCATCATTGGGTGAAGGCCCTAAAACATAACCACCAAACATAGGGGTTAAATCCGTTTTAGTCTTGCCTAATAACAATGTCACACTGTCTGTAAATCCAAATACCATTAAACTATCATTCTGTCCATTCCAAAAACTACTCTTTAAACCCGCCGTGATTGTGCATGTGTCCATTTCATTCATTGCATTCATAGTGAATTCAATTTCAGAAACATTGATGGTGTCTGTACTATCTGTTGAGGGCACACTACCTCCTGTAATCCTGTTTATAGGGTATATGAATATGTTTGCTACATAGCCACTACGTTTTAATGTGATTTTAAGGTTGTGTACACCCGCTGTGAATTTTCTTGTACCGTAAACAATTCTTTCAAAGTGTTCATATTGGTGGTTTAATGACTTGGTATCTTCAATCAATGTAGAACCATCATACAATGTTATACTGCCTGTGCTGGTTGCGTCTTTTCGTACTTCTATTTCTATACGGTAGTAACCTGTTTTTGGGAAGTTAATATTGTTTGTTAAATCAACAGTTGATGAGGCGTTCTTGGATGATAAACCAATGAGTACATTATTATCAAAATCTCCTTTACCCCATGTAGTTGTATCAATTGCCACGCTATGGTTCCATAATCCTATGCTTTGACCTATCCTATTCTGTCTATCTTTACAATCAATAATCAAACCCCATTCAGGTTGTTGTAATATATTTGCCTTTGGAGTATCACTATACATTGGCACTAATACTGGGCTTAACATCTTTAATTACTCCGTTCCTATTGATTGTAATGTTTTAAACATAAATTCCTTAGATATACTAATAGCGTCACGGTAACTACTACTGTTCTCTGTTGCATTTACCCATCCAATACCTGTCATTGTATCCGCTGGTATTACATCTGATTTTATAGTAGTTGGGTTTTGTTTTAATATGAGTAGTCGAAAGTTGTCTGCCGGGTTAGGGGATGCACAAGTACCACTTCCCTTATTCCACGCATAAGCAAAGTTGTTAGCGTTCATAGTTAAACTTGCACCACTTACAGGGCTTGTTGTTGTAGCACCGTCATTATAGTAACATGTTTTAATAGTATAACTCAGATCTGTGGTAGAATGTTTTACACGTGCATAGGGTTTGCCTATCTCTAATGTCCATTCTGTCATGTTTGCTTTAAAGGACACCTTCATTGGTGAACATTCTGTGATTTTTAACCTGTTAATTGTACCAATTACAAATGTGTTTAAATCCGTGTACCCTGCTCCGTTCCAATATGAAACCGTTACGCCTGTTGCCGTTGTGGTTAATTTGAGAATCCCATTGGTTATATAGAATTTAGTTGGTAATAGGTCATCCTGTGTTCCTGTTATTAAGTGGAAATTGGTATCTGCGTAGTTACTGTTATATGCTTTAACTGTTCCTTTGTAGAAATTATCAATACTTGTAGTGTAATATAGTGAGCCTGTTGGACTTGCATAACAATTTAATGTTCCATCTTCACTTGCACGGGTGAATGTGGCTGTGGTTACTGGTGTACTTAATGGTAATGTTACAACATTTAATGGAGTAACTGCGTCAAAGTTATAAACCTCTGAGCGTTCACTGTTAGTTGTTTTACCAACGTTACTGTTGTTTTTCATACCGTAGGTCATGTAATAACTACCAGAAGTGAATATATCCGATACATCAATATTAGTGGCTATACTTGTCCAGTTAGTTCCACCAGTCACATCTACCCATACATTCGCCTTTTTATCCGCTGTAATGCTGATTTTAAAGTTAGGTGTTTTGTTAGTTCCGAGTGATGTTTTAACAACATTAGTCCATTTCTTTGACACATACTTCTGAACATAATAATAAGTAACGCTTGGTGTCACATTCACGATAATACGGAAATTATTATAGTCAGCATCCCAATTAGCATAGGTTATTGGCCGTGTGTTGAATAACTGCACAGCGAAACTGTGTACTGTACTTGTACCGGCTGCTACCCATTCTAATGTTGTTTCAATGGTGAATGGGGCTGTAAACACTGTTCTGTTGGCACTGAATAAACCGCCATAAGTACCTGTGGCACTCGCTGTTGCCGTGGCTTGTAATTTCCCACCAGCACTTGCAAATGCACCTGCACTTAAACCACTTGACACAGTAGGATACCATGTGTTGGTTGTGTCAAACGTTGTAAATTCATCAACCATTTTATCTACTTTGGCCTGACCCGTATATGTTGTTGAAAGTTGTGTTCCATCACTAAGTCCTGTGGTATAATCCATTCGTAAATAATCTAAAAGGTTGGATAATATTTCTTCAACCTCTAAATCAACCTGTACCATAGTTGGGCTTTGGGGCGATAAAGTAGCCCCTGTTATTAAATAGCCCAAACCTCTGTGATTAACATAGTCATTGTCAGGTAAGGATACGGCAGCGTCCATTGGGATTAAACCCCAACAATTAGAAGGAATATTCAACATGTTACGATTACCAAAGGCTTGTTTAACCATGGGTGTAACAAGTCCTCTTATCTGTAAGGCTTCCATGGGACTAACTAATAAACTGAATTTCTCAGAACCATCACCGCCACCGGGTGTATCGTTATCTGCAAGATAACTATTGGTTAATTGGATAGGCCCTATTTTTGCATCTGTCATATTTAATCACCTGAAAGCCCTATTTAATGTCTTAAAAATTGTGTCTTCTAAATCCTTGACACCATATATCGGAGCGTTGAAATTCAATACTACATCACCATGTCCTGACGGCCCTTGTGGTGGTGGACTCCATGTTCCTTCTAATGCTCTAC
>Ga0265323_10001298_pt1 | contig 12478 bp, 13 predicted proteins | sample 41225metaG_FD_193580 | JGI IMG/M metagenome (GOLD analysis project Ga0265323, IMG submission 193580) | Rhizosphere microbial communities from Carex aquatilis grown in University of Washington, Seatle, WA, United States - 4-12-25 metaG | ecosystem: Host-associated > Plants > Roots > Rhizosphere... | reverse complement strand
GATTCAGTCAAGTCTATATAAACAGCAATCTTAATAAATATTAATTTTCATAGATAATTACTTTTAGAAAAAGATGCTATTTAGAGCATACATTAAACAAAACTAAAAGATTATAGGTGATAATATGGGAAAAGGCATTAAACAAATTAAACCTGGTACATATAATCTTGAAAGAGAACAAAAAATAGAAGCTCCTACTGGCAATGATAAAATGGGGAATCCTGATATATCGGATTTTGCAAGTGAAGTAGCAAGAGTAGTGCCAGGTGATAATACGGTTGTATGTAAACTTCCCTACTGGTTTATTCAAAGAAAACATTGGTATGGAAATACTTTGATTGCCACTATGCATTGGTCCAATGTGCCAACAAAACAATGGACTTATGATAAAATCAAACAACACGGTGATAAAAGGAATATAGTTATAAGTATTGATAAAGGAAGATTTTCGAATGATGTAATAAATAAAACAACTAATTATTGTCAAAGATTGATGGGCAAGTATGGTGGACAATTAACTTTTGCTTAATTTAAAATAGATCATTGAAATAGTTTATTAATTTTTTACTTATAATTTAAAATTGCATCAATCATCGAGGCATTTATGACAAACGACATCAACAACGTAACGCAGGATAAATCGAATCAATCAGTGTTCAATCCTTGGGAAGTCAAGGGAGATATAGATTATTCTAAATTGATAAAAGAATTCGGATTGCAGCCGATGAACTATGCGAACTTGCCTAAAGCATTCCATAACGAGGTATTGTTCCGTCGAGGAATTGTCTTTGCGCATAGAAATTTTGGAAGCATAGTCAGTGCTATCGAGAACAAAAAACCTTTTGTCATGATGACAGGGATGATGCCTACAGGAAAATTCCATATAGGGCATATGATACTCGCAAGACAAATAATATTCTATCAAAGTCTAGGCGCAAAAGTATATATCTGCGTAGCAGACATTGAAGCATATAATGCTAGAGGACAATCGCTTGAAGAAAGCCGTCAGATTGCGATTGAAGAATACTTATTGAATTATATCGCTCTAGGTTTGAAGCCAGAAAACCTGGAATTATATTTTCAGAGCGATAGATCCAAAGATGGAAAACGTGCGAACGCGTATTATCGTCTACAGAATCTTGTCGCGAGGCACATCACATTCAATGAATTCAAGGCAGTTTATGGAGAGATAACTCCAGGAAAAATGGTTTCAGCATTGTTGCAAGCATCAGATATGCTGCATCCTCAACTTCCAGAATTCGAGCATCCAATTCCTGTTCTTGTGCCTGTAGGAATAGACCAAGATCCACATATTAGGCTTACAAGGGATGTTATTGGCAGAATAAATAATTATAATAATTTCAATTTCAAAGAATTATGCTCGACGTGCCACACCTTCATTCCCGGATTGAATGGCGGCAAGATGTCTTCATCTGACGCTACATCATTTATTGCATTGACAGATACTCCTGAAGAGGCTGCAAGAAAAGTCAAGAAGTATGCATTCAGCGGCGGCAAGGATACGATTGACGAACATAGAAAGTATGGTGGAAATCCAGATATTGATGTATCATATCAATGGCTTAGGATATTCGAAGAAGACGATGTTTTATTGAAAAAAGTTTATGATGATTATAAGAGTGGTTCTTTATTATCTGGAGAATTGAAGAATTTGCTCATATCAAAATTGAACGTATTCTTGACAGAACATCAAAAGAAACGTGAGAAGGCAAGGCACGTTTTAGATAAATATATTAATCAGAAATGATTCCTAGCTATATCGACGTGCATTATAATGTGCATTATTTGTGTTTTGTATGTACTTTAGTATCGGGGCAATAAAATGATAACTTTGATTTTAGACACATTGTTTTTGTCAAGCGTATTCTATTTTTTGTACATATTATTCCAATAAGAGGTTTTCAAATTTTGTCAAAGTGTATGATTTTATATGATTTAAATTGTGCTCATATCTTAATTTGTTCTATGTCGGTGACGACACGGCAAAGTTTAAATACATTATTGCTCATTCGTTATTCCTCACGCTTACGCGGGTGAAACTATGACTGAAACATCATTCGTTAAAGATATATTTGACATTATAAAAAGTATGGTTCTTGCAGGTAAAGTAATAGACCAATACGAGGCCGGATTAAGACTGGGCTTTGGAGTCGTTATGACTAAAAGGTTGGGTGATAGGACCATCAAGTTAAGAGAAAGGATTCTTACAGAAATATATGATGATAATATGCTCGATGTTTCAGTAAAAAAGAATCAGTTGGAAAAGATATTGACAGTTGAACGGGCTGTGATGATAGAGAAAGGCAAATTGTTGAAAGACAAACCTGGCGTCGAGAAAAAACCCTATAAATCTGGAAGAGCTTCTTTTAAAACATATTGGCCATTCTATAAGCCCGATTATGGTAGGGATTTTAAAAAGACATGGTTTACTGGAAGAGCAAGTCATATCGACAGGTATAGTAAAGTGTTGCCAGCAGGTTTATGGTTTCTCGTTCCAGAATTCTGGTTCGGCTTAATGCGTGTCGCAACAATGCCTATTAATATTCAGACTATGGAAATAGAGAAGATGAATGTCCCTGTATCTGATGAAGATCCTTCGAAAGGCTCCATCCTAGTCGGAGCTAATCTGACATACATTGTTCTTGACGTAGAGAAAGCATATTTAGCTCCATTGCAATACAAAAGTTATTTGCATACTCAGGCGAGAATGCATATGAGTGAAGTGTTAAGAAATTATTCATATGCTTTCTGGAGATCAAGCAGTAAAGTATCTGCGGATTTTGCTAAAGAGATAGATAAAAATTTAGCTTCAGGTATCGTAAAAGGACTCTTCAAAGAATCTGACGGCGTATGGACGCATAATGAAAATATTGTATCTTCAACTCCTAAAAAAAGTATTGATGATCTGTTGGACAAGAAAGAATTTTATAAGAGTTCTAGTGATCAAACCAATGGCGATCTTTATCGTTCCAATAGTTTGATACTATCAGTTCAGATGAAGAGGACTTTGAATTATGAAATGAAAAATTATGGGATAATGATACCGTCATTCGGATTAATTGAGACAGTACCTACAATTCCATCAAGATTGGTACATAGTGGATATGTTGTGCCGTCTGAATTGAGTATTTCTTCGACGGTGCAAAACAGGGAAGCTGATAAGGAATTTGATTAGATTTAATCTAAATTTATTGCGCCTAGCGAGCTATTAATAATATATTCATATATTCAATTGCATATAGCTCGATACATAATCAATTAAACTTTGATGCGAGTGCACTATTATAGATGATTATTATTCATATAAGACCATCCATCATTAAATTTAAAAACATTCCAAGCATCCTGAATATATGGGAACGAAGATTACTGAATTGATGAGGACTTCGGAATTGTCAGTTGAAGATTTACGAGGGAAAATTGTAGTTGTTGATGCATTCAACCAATTATATATGTTTTTATCGTCGATAAGGCAGCCTGATGGGTCATTGCTGAAGGACTCTCATAATAATGTGACTTCTCACCTCAACGGATTATTTTATAGGTTCACTAAATTGATGCAGTACGATATAAGATTTGTTTTTGTATTCGATGGTAAAGCTCCTGATTTGAAATTGAAGGAGCGCGAAAGGCGAAGCGCGTTGAAGCACGAAGCAGAATTAAAACTCGAGAAAGCGACTGAAGAAGAGAATCTTGATGACATGAAGAAATATGCTTCAAGGACGAGCAGATTGACTAAAGAGATGATTGATGACGTCAAGGAATTGATTGAAGCGTTAGGTTGCCCGATTGTTCAAGCGCCATCAGAAGGAGAAGCGCAAGCAGCATTGATTGTAAAAAATAAAGACGCATATGCAAGCTTGAGCCAAGATGCAGATTCGCTCCTGTTCGCGTGTCCACTCGTTGTAAAAAACTTGACTTTATCAGGAAGAAAGAAATTGCCTAACAAATTAAGTTATGATACGATAACTCCTGAATTAATTTCGTTGAATGATACTTTGAAAAGCCTTGAAATAACACAGGACCAATTGATAGTCCTTGCAATGCTTACTGGAACCGATTATAATATCGGAGGGATAAAAGGCATAGGTCCAAAGACTGCATTGAAACTCGTCAAGGAATACGGTTCAGGGATGGATGATTTTGATAAATTGTTTAAATCCGTCGAATGGGATAAACACTTTGATTATGATTGGAAAGATGTATTCGATATTATAAAGCATACAAAGACTACCGATGATTACAAATTAGTGTTCAAGGATGTAGACGACGAGAAAGTAATCGAGATACTATGCGGCAAGCATGATTTTAATGAGGAAAGAACAAGAAAATTCCTTGAATCATTGCACAAAAAACCAATGGCGCAGAAAGGATTAGGAGAATTTTTTTAGAAAATAATTGTGGAGAAAAATATGCTAGGATTAAAAGTTCCATTGAAGGATGCAGAGAAGTGGAAGCAGTATATTGCAGTCAATGATATTATAGACAAGGATAGTTATTATATCAAGGACAAGAAATATATTTATTTTCCTATTAAGAAGAAGTTTGTAATTTTAAAATCTAATGATATCAAAGATAGTGGGAAAAAAGACGGTGGTGGCAAAGATGGTGTTGAAGATGTTTCTTTTATTGAAAAGGATTTTCCAAAAAGCATCCAAAAAGGAACGTTAAAGGAAAATCTTTCCAAAACATTGTCGAAGGAAGAATTATCTTTTGTAAAGACTGCACATGATGTTATAGGAAGCATCGCTATCGTCGAGATTCCGAAAGATCTTGAGACCCGCGAAAAGTTGATTGCAGAAACATTGTTGCAGATAAATCCACAGATAAAGACTGTATTGAAAAAAGCTGAGATACATGAAGGTGTTTTCAGGACTCAAAAGATGACGTATCTTGCTGGAATCAACACCAAGGAGACGACATATAAAGAGAATAATGTGACTTTGAAGTTGGATGTCGAGAAAGTTTATTTCAGTATTCGTCTAGGAAATGAACGTAAAAGGATAATGAAGCAAGTAAAACCTAATGAAGAGATTCTTGTCATGTTTTCAGGATGCGCGCCATATCCTGCAGTTCTATCAAAGAATACGAAAGCGAGGCACATTACTGGCATAGAAATAAATCCTGAAGGGCATAAGTATGGTATGGAAAATTTGCGGTTGAACAAGATACATAATGTGCTATTGATAAATGATGACGTGCATCACGCAATTCCGAATATATACCAGAAAATTATAGGATTGAAAGCCTCGTATATAAAAAAAGAATCGGAAAGCAGATTAAAATTTAATCCTTCTATTATTGAGATACATTTATTTAATGACAATCTGGATGGAACAAAACTTCAAGATCTGGAAAAATATATTGTTAGCCTAAAACAAAAAAATTTGGAGATATTTATTCATATTCCATTCAAGATTAACGGAGAGAATTACGATCTATCAACAGACGACATCCTGCCAACATATAGGAAGATTGGCGAGTTATGCAAAAAATATTTTATTTCAGCAATCATACATTTATCCAATGAAAAGAGTATTAGTGATGAAAAAATGTTGTTGGAAAAAGTCAAGCATTTAGAGCAGTATTACGAATATTTCTATTTCGAAAACATGACAAGATCCTTCGGAACAAAAGAAGACATATTGCGTGTTGCAAAATCTGCAGGATTCAAGAATATATGTATAGACTTAGCGCACCTATATATTGTCTATGAAGATAATAAAAAGATGGAATCTACAATCATTGCTATACAAAAAGAGTTCAACACATATTTTCATGTTGCAGATCATGATAAGAAGACGCATACATGCGAAGTTGGCAAAGGTTTTATTGATTTCAATAATCTACTGCCATTGGTAAATAAAGGTGTCATAGAAGTGTCTTCCAAAGATGAGGCAAATCCTGTTGAAAGTCAAGGAAGCTATGATGCTTTGAAAAATTATCATACTAAAAATTATGACAGGATAATCATGCCTCTGCCAAAGACTGCTGACGAATTCCTAGACGATGCATTGCGTGTTTCAAAGAAAGGAACGATTATTCATTTTTATGATTTCCTTCCGGAAGACAAATTTGATGATGCATTGAAAAAGATAGATGTCGCGTGCAAGAAGCGAAAATTAAAGCATGAGATAATTGAGATTGTCAAATGCGGCCAGCATGCACCGCATATTTATAGGATATGCGTTGATTTCAAGATAATATGATTTATGACAGAGTTAGGTGTAAAATGGAAATGAATACAAAGGATTTAATTGATTTGACGGAGATAGTTACATTGGATGCAAAAAATCTGGATAAGTCTGTTGTTAAAACATTGACTGAACATATAGCGACTGAAATCATGAATTTGAATGATTATGATATAACTTCTATGAATGTGATTGCTACTGCAAATCCTACATATAAGACACAAAATTATTCTATTACGATTGTTGCCACAGCATATGGCCATTCTTATGTCGTCGAGAAAATATCTGAAAAATGTATAAAAATATCAGATCTATATGCCAGTGCGCAATCCCAATTGAAGCATAATTTGATTCAATATAGGAATCGTGTTAAACAATCAATAACCAAATAATGTATAATATATTTATAGATAGCAAGAGACAAAATTACATTAACGATAAGTTATAAATTATTAATATTTTTGTTATTTATTTTTATTTCTTCTGGATTAATTTTTTATTATTTATTCTCAGCTATTCTCGTCAATTTCTGGTTGAACTCTAACTGTGCTGGTGTCAATCCTTGTATAGGCTGCAATTGAGTTGATTCCTGTGTTATTGTCTTATTTAATGTAGGATTGAATATATATGGACGCATATTTCTTAATCGGTCGTAGAATTTTAGATCAGGGACAAGTTTTGGTATTTCTTCAGCTTTGTAATCAGGATTTTTCTTCCTTTCTTCAACGGCTTTAGCCTTTGCTTCTGCAATCTCTTTTGCATTATCATTGAATTCTTCTTTATTCTGATAATATTTGAATAAGCCGATGCTATATTGCATCTTTTTTTGAGGAAATTGTTTCTTGTCAGCAAACTTTAGGTCCGGGTCCCTCATGTATCTTGCAAGCATTTCAGGATTATTCTTTATATTTACAAGATTCTTGAAATCTCCATCAAAGATGATGACTAATTGGATCTCTTTACCACGTATTATTTTTATTGGGCTAGAAATAGTGTCCATAATGGTTTTTCGAGTTTTATATTAATAAATGTTTTGCTTAGAATTTTTTTTCTATAATATAAGTGTGTGCTCGGCAGTTACTTCCGTCAATCATCTCTCAAATTTTACGTTGAAATCATCGGGTGTTCACAACCTCATCGCACACAAAGACTAGAATGAAGTATTCTTTATAAAGTTTATATGAAAATCTTGGCAGATTATAATATGGTTATGTAAAGCTTTTGACTTCAGTCTCGTTTAAACCTTACACAAACTATTTATATGCTGCTTGTCTTTTGAGATTTATGAAAGTCTCTTCGAATTATATAGTATCCATATGTACATTAGGTATTATAGTATTATTATCGCTGTTGGTTTCTGGATGTGGTTCTATTCAGCAATCAAATCAAAATGATTCAAATAATACTACTAATAATATTTCCGATTCTTTAATCTCAATCGAATATTCTCCTATGCAATGTGACACAACTCCTTGGGCTGATTGGCTTGCAAATTCCAACATAAGATTCATCAGGGCTCCATCAGAACAAGAAGTGATTACAATGTTTTATGGTCAAGAAAAATATAATATAACATTGAGTAATCTGACTATCATAAAAACATCAGACATTACATGCGATGCTTGTAGTGTTTGCAGTAAAGGATATAACATTGATGCTTTGGTTAAAGAAAAAGATATTCAGATAATGCAAGATACTGGCTGGAAAAGACTGTTTTGACTGAAAAAGAAATTTGATTCAGTAGTATATTTCAGAAAGTATCTTTATGTGTTCTAATATATTTTTCAACCCTTTCTTTCAATATATCATATCTTAATTTTGTTACGGTATATGACAGGATGCATTCTCTATTTGAGATTGATGCGTTCTCTCGAGGGATTCCTGCAGGTATAATTGTTCCTTGCGGAAACTGCTTTCTTGTAAAATCTTTTTCTATACCACTAATATTATTGAAATAATGGGATATTTCTTTTCCGTCTGGTAATTTGGCAATAGCCCGCACTATTTCTCCACCAAAATAATCCTGAATGATTAATGATGTTACAGCACACTGGCCTAATGTTTTATTTTCTTTTGTCCATTTGAATGGTTCTGAGCTGGTTTTTGAGCCCCAAGAATTTTCAAGAGCTTTTTCTAAGAAAGATTCATTCATTTTTATCCAAACATGCTTACATAATCTTTGCCGTATCTGTCTTCATCTTTTCGTATCTTGATAATAGCCTTCAAGAAATCATCTTCACTTACTATTTCTCTGCTTTCCCTTATTGCAAAGTATCCGGCTTCTGTAGCGACTGCTTTTATTTCTGCTCCTGATAATTCTTGTGATAAGTCATATATTTTTTCCATATTCACTTTCTTTTCCATTGGCATTGTCTTCATGTGAATTTTATATATCTGCTTTATGCCTTCTTTGTCTGGGTTTGGAACTTCAATCATCCTGTCCAATCGTCCAGGTCTTAGAATTGCCGGATCCAATATATCTTTTCTGTTTGTACAACCTATTATCTTGACATTATCCAATGATTTGAATCCGTCGAGTTCTGCAAGCAATTGCATGAATGTTCTCTGAACTTCTCGCTCGCCAGATGTTCCTAAGTCTATTCTTTTAGCGCATAATGCATCTAATTCATCTATGAATACTATCGCTGGAGCTTTTGATTTGGCTAATTGGAATATTTCCTTGACAAGCTTTGCACCGTCTCCTATGAATTTTTGGACAATCTCTGAACCTACAATCTCTATGAATGTTGCATCAGTGCTGTTTGCAATAGCTTTTGCAAGAAGCGTCTTTCCTGTTCCTGGAGGACCATATAGCAATATTCCCTTTGGAGGGCTGATGCCTAATTTTCTGAATAATTCAGGTTTTTTTAATGGCAATTCTACAACTTCTTTTATCTCGTCAATCTGCTCATTCAATCCACCGACTTCCGCCCATGTAATTTTTGGTTTTTCTATGATTACAAATCGTTCTACATCGAAATTCTTGGAAACATTGACTGTATCGACGATATTAAGGTTTTTTTGTTCGACTAAGACGCTGTCGCCAGGATTCAAGCCTTTGACGTTTGATGATATTGTTACAAAGAATTTGTTTCCATTTGGTATCTTTATCAATGCCTTATTGTTTGGCATCATGTCCGTGATTTCTGCAACCATCAAAGACGGTGCACGCAATCGTTCAACTTCATCACGTAAAGAACTCATAGCTTCCTTAAGTATCTTATTCTCGTCTTCTAATACATTATTGAATTGTGCAGAAGTATACGAATATTTAAGATTATTACCAGTATTCGTACCATTGGCCTCGCTTTTAGCTTCATTCTTAGGCTTCGTCTTCGCATCAGAATTGTTCTCAACCATTTTAACAAGAGAAATTCAAAATTATTTATAAACTTTTGCTAGGATTAGTAATTTTGTTTATAAATGACTTGATATACCATGATATATTTAATTATACTGCATCATGCTTTCAGACCTAATGATATAGAGGATTTTATCTGGTTCAATTTTTGAATGACTTCCTCATTTTTATTTATATAATCATTATATGCGGTCTGCATTTCCTTGAATATGTCCTTGATCTGTGCAATCTGGAGTTTTTCATCCTTCAATCTTTTATCTGCATATTTTGTTATATCTCCCTCTATGGCGCTAAGCATTCTTCTATACATATTCAGGTCGGCTGTTATTTTGATAAGATCCGCTAATGCCGCATTTATTGTTTGCTCCTTTGCACCTTCCTTTAAAAGTTCAGAATTATTTTCTTTGATATCTTTCTGCTCTTTGGTGTATATATCCTCTAACACGTTTATCCTGCTGATAAATTTCTGTATACCTTCAATCTCATCTTCTTTATCCGCAAAATTGTCTAACGCATCCCTTAGAACCTTCTCTTCTATATTGCGCAATATATCCTCTGCTTTTGCATCAATCTGCACTTCGCTTGTTAAAAAAGTTTTTTCTTCCATTTTATTCTTTTCCTAATAAATCTGCTGTACATGCTCCGACGACTGCTGCAAGCATCACTCCTGCGACCATTTTATATGATTCTTGAAAATTATTTCCGAATGTCGGGTAAAATAAGTATAGTACAAGTATTGACATTACTAATGAACATACGTATAATACTAATAATCTTAATGGCATGTATATTAATATTTTTTTATCTTGGACTTTCCTGAAACCTGTGGCATAGATAAATAATAGTCCTACAAGGAACGTTATAGGGAACATGAGTGTTGCCCGAATTATCGTCAGGTTCGTTGCGATCTCTACGCCGTAGACGAATGTATAATGTATTGCGAGGCCGATGAATGCTCCTATCATGCCCTTGGCCAAATCTTTGAATGTGACGTTTGCTAATGGATGTTCTCCGACTTCGGCCTTTATTTCAGTCTCTATCTTTTCCAATTTTTCAATGTCTGATTCTTCCTTCTGAAGCACTCCTTCAATCTTGTTGATATCCTTTTCTTCGCCTTCAATCTTCTTTTCTTCTTTCTCTATTCGATTCTCTTCATTCAGCAATCTGCCTTCTGCAACCAATATATGATCTAGCTTGTTGTCTACACTTTGCTTCTTCTTGTTATTTGTTTTATTATTTTTATTCGTAGCCCGTATATTTCTTTTGGCTCGAATTGTCCTATTTATTTTAGTATTTTTAGAAACCTTTTTTACCATGCAAACTCCTCTTATAATCAACTCTCGTATATTTTGTTTTTAAATGTTCTCTTTTTCATGCAAACATTTCTCCGTCAAAAATTTTTCAATATTATACGTTCCTCTCCTTGGAGCATCCATGAACCCATGTATGGCCGCATCAGCCAATCTTCCGTCCTGCAGCCAATAATATATCCATTCTTTTGTAAATTTCGGATCCTTCTGTACGAATCCGCTTCCAAGATGTTCGAGCCATTCCTTGTTGAAATTTTCATGGTCTCCTATCGGAGGAGCGATTATTATCGGCAATCCGAGAGCCGTATAGAATGACATCTCCGACGGTTTTGTCCATAAGATATCTGTTGTCCTAAGAATAGTGTTTGTTGTTGCGAAAAGTGTTTTTTTGTCGAGTGCAAATATTATGTTTATGTTTTGGCCGAGATTTTCTTCCAGCCCAAAGCTTTTGACTGCAGTTTCAAAATACATCCTCAAATCTAGTTTCACACCGACAATTATGTTGAGTATTATCTCTCTTGAGATTATTTTTTCAGTCAAAGATTGGATAATATCTGTCGCTATCTCTTTTTGCGCTCCTGCTCCGCCGATGGCGTATGTTATCGTGAATGTGTGTGTCTTGAATTTTTTTCTTGCAGTATCGTCGAATTTTTGATTCGGGGTCAGCCCGAATTGTTCTATCAATAATCCTCTGTACTTTTGGAAGAATATTCCTGTAGGATCAAGATTTATTAGCCTTGACAGCAAATCTTTTTTTACTATCTCATCATGTTCGCCTATGTTTTCTTTTGGCAACGGGAATCCTGTTTCAATTATTTTATTTTCTTGAACTCTGTATTGTTTTAATCTCATCACCACATGTTTGCATGGAGCAAAAAATATTATTTTGCTTTGTTGAGGATAATCAGAGACCCAAGCCCTATTAATATCTGTATCTGTAACGACGGAATACACTTCTTTATTGTTATAGTCGAACATTAGTGATGGAAAAGGATGCGTGGTAATTATCGGAATATTTTCTTTAGATGTATATTCTACAAGACTTTTTCCAAAACCTTTTTTTATAAGTTTTTCAAGTCGCAGTGTTGCAAAACTTGGCTTTGACTGGTCCCTGAATGGAAAAAAAGGAGAGATCTTCTGTAATTTATCGTATATATCGAATATGAATGATCCTATTAGGGGGATACTTTTGATACGAGAAATAGTTTCATAGATATTTCTTGAATTTTCCCAAAGTTTACGCTCTTTTATGGAAATTATCTTGTCATTATTTGCCGTCAATATCCTTTCGAATGCGATATCTTTTAATGGATACGCTGCACGTTGGTGTCCATAACCCATGTCAACGGAAATAATCCATGCCTTTACCGATGCTTTTGGTCTCGGATTTCTTGGTTCTAATTTTCTTCGGCTTTCCTCATGGTGTTTATCCTGCACCGCCGCCACCTCCTCCTCCGCCTCCTCCTCCGCCGCCACTAAATCCTCCGCCTCCGGAAGTTCCTGATGCGCCAGCGAATGAAGAACTAAAACCGCCAAAACCACTGCTGCCTATCATTCCTGTACTAGATAATGCATGATAATTTACTCCTCCA
>Ga0265323_10001296_pt1 | contig 12485 bp, 12 predicted proteins | sample 41225metaG_FD_193580 | JGI IMG/M metagenome (GOLD analysis project Ga0265323, IMG submission 193580) | Rhizosphere microbial communities from Carex aquatilis grown in University of Washington, Seatle, WA, United States - 4-12-25 metaG | ecosystem: Host-associated > Plants > Roots > Rhizosphere... | reverse complement strand
TCAGAATAGTTCGCGGTGAAGCCAACCGGAAGAAACTATGAACATTTCGGAAAGCAGACCTATCGCTCGCTTGACATTTCAAGCCATATCAACGTCGGCGGCTACATGTTTTTTGAAAAAGCGCTAGGAGAAACTTTCAATATGTCGCGCCTCCGGTGCTGATTACAACTCCCGCGATTGGCCTGTCGGGGACCGGCGTGTGCATTGAACCGCTGGATGCTTTGCGTTGTTGAATTTCTTCGTGTTTCAGGTAATTTGTTGAATTGATTTGACATAATCAAATCAAATGATATAGCATTCGCTTCACCCATTTTTTAATGAATCAAAAGGGAAAAGTTATGAAGCAATCATCAGCAATTCTCAAATTTCTCGTCGTGCTGGGTATTTTGACTTTTGGCCTGGTTGCCGACGTGCCAGCTCAAGGTTTTGGTCTTCAGCGGCAACACCGCGTCCCACCCCCGCCCATCATCCTGACCAATCCCATCATCCAGCCCGGGCGACCGATTCTGCCCATGCCCATTGTGCCGCCCGTTCAGCTAACCAACATACACCCAATCCTGCCCACAAACACATTCCCACCCATAGTCTTGCTCCCCAATTGCACCCGGGCACCTGTCGGGTTGGTGGGTTGGTGGAAAGGCGATGGCAACACACTCGACAGCAGCGGATTGGGGAACAGCGGGGTCGCAATACATATCGGTTATACCAACGGCATCGTCGGCCAGGCGTTTGCCTGTGATCCGAATAGCTTTCCCTACGGCACTTACACCGGAATTCAAATTCCCGACCAGCCGGCGTATATACTGACCAATTCCTTGTCCATCGAAGGTTGGGTCCGGCCACGGGGAGACGGATACGGCATCTTCTGGCGGGGAGACAACCGTCCGGGACTGGATCCCTACTTCCTGTCCATGCAGGGAAACAATAACCTTCGTTTTTATATAGAGGATGAGTCGGGCAATTCTGCCATGGTTGGAACTTACCTGACCTACAACCAATGGACGCATGTGGCGGCGACTTTGGATGGCAGCACCGGGACCATGAGCCTTTATACCAACGGGGTGCTGGCCGACCAGACCGTGACGGACGTCAGGCCGTTTGGCAATCTGATTCCAGAGGATTCTCCCGGCGTCGGCATCGGGAACGTCAACGACGGTTTCAACAATTTCCCGTTTATCGGAGATATAGACGAGATTTCCCTGTACAACCGCGCCCTGGCTTCGAATGAGATTGTGTCCATTTACAACGCCGGCAGCGCGGGCAAGTGTCCCGTCGTTGCGCCAACATGCGCATCTGCGCCTTCAGGTCTGGTCGGTTGGTGGCCGGCGGAAGGCAATGGCAATGACAGCGCAGGCACGAACAACGCCACAGTGCCGGACGGAGTGACGTATGCTCCGGCGGAAGTGGGACAGGGTTTCAGTCTGGACGGTCAGGATCACCGGATTGTCGTGCCGGATGCGCCGCAACTGAATTTCAGCAGCAATCAGGACTTCTCGATCGAAGTTTGGATCCTGCCGCTGGCCAACCCCGGTAATTGGAAGGACGTAATGTCGATAATCGATAAACGAGTCGCCCCGGACACGATCACCCAGTTGGGTTATGAACTCAATCTGGAAGGCGGCGTGGTGGTTTTCCAGATGGCCGACGTTTTGGCGCCCTATAGCTGGAACAATTTTTCCGGAGGGCCGGACTTGCGCGACGGACAGTTTCACCATGTGGCGGTGACGGTCCAAAGGAATTCGACGTCCGGGGGCCAGATCTACATTGACGGGCAGTTGGTATTGACGTTTGACCCGACGATCTGTCCGGGAGATCTGTCGAACACGGGGCCGTTGCGGATTGGGAACCATGCCACGCCCGGCCTTCCGGCCTTCTACCATGGGATTATTGACGAAGTTTCGCTGTACAATCGCGCGCTGGCTGCGAATGAAATCGAGTCCCTTTACCATGCGGGCAGCGCGGGCAAATGTCCCATTACTACTGCGCAAACGTGCGTGTCTCCGCCCTCGGGGCTGATCGGCTGGTGGCCGGGAAATGGGAATGCCAATGACATTGTGGGTGGCAACAATGGCGTTGCACAAAACATCACCTATACCACCGGAGTGGCCGGCCAGGCGTTTGCTTGTGATCCCAACAATTATCCCTACGGCACCTATGCTGGAATCCAGATTCCCGACCAACCCGCTTATGTGCTGACCAACGCCTTGTCGATTGAGGGTTGGATCCGGCCGCGAGGAGACGGATACAGCATCTTCTGTCGGGGAGACAATCGTCCAGGACTGGATCCTTACGTCCTGTCCATGCAGGGAAACAATAACCTCCGTTTTTATATAGAGGATGAGTCGGGCAATTATGCTTTTGTTGGAACCGACCTCAACTATAACCAGTGGTATTATGTGGCAGCAACCTGGGATGGCAGCACCGAGACCATGAGCCTTTATACCAACGGGGCGCTGGCCGGCCAGACCGTGACGGATGTCAGGCCGCTTGGCGAGTTGATTCCCGCGGATTCTCCCGGCGTCGGCATCGGGAATGTCAATGACGGTTTCAACAATTTCCCGTTCATCGGAGATATTGATGAAATTTCCCTGTATAACCGCGCCCTCACCGCGGCTGAGATTCAATCCATTTACAATGCCGGCAGCGCGGGCAAATGCGTTGGGCCTTTTCCGCCTGCAATCACCGTGCCGCCGGTGAGTCAATCCGCTGTGGAAGGCTCCAATGTTGTTTTGTCCGTGGTCGCGAACGGGACCGGGCCTTTCAGTTATCAATGGAGTTTTAACGGGACAAACATTCTTGGCGCCACGAACGCCACGTTGACCTTGACCAACCTTCACCCAAATCAGTCAGGCGGTTATGCCGCGACCATCACCACCCCTTACGGGACCATCACCAGTTCCGGCGCCATCGTCACGGTGATGGCCCGGAATATTCTCGTTTACAGGTATTCCGGCGCCGAAAAGATCACCACGGCCGGCCAGGCATTTGCCTATGGCTATTCCGGACAGATGTTTTTCATCCCCGACAGCACCAATGGCACGTTCGTCGGTTGGGGCACGATCAAGGGGAAAAAACAATACTGGGTGAATCCCTTGTCGGATTATTTGCTGATTACCATTCCGGGGGCCAGCAACCAGACTTTCACCGTCCTGGGGCGGGCCGGGCAGGGAATCGACACCAACGGCTGTCTCCACATCTGGTCTTACCTGCACAAGGGGAAAAACACCCCGCTTACCATCGGCCAGCAAATGTATTTTTCATTCCCCAACACCTTTGCCGCCGATGCCACCCACGTTTATCCGGACTCACAAACCGGCAACATGGTCCTGAGCGAATCTTCCTCGACTTACACCTTCGTGCCGCAAAGCACCCAGACCGCCAATAACACCGGCCAGACGATGACCGACCTCGTCAATGCCCTGACCCAGTCGTTGGCCAATCAAGGTTATCAATCACAGTAACGGAAGTGTATTCCACAAACGAACACGAACCTGGTGATTCGGGCCGCGCCGCTCAAAACTGTTGCGTTGAAGCCGGCCTCCCGCTGAAAACAAAAACGCTCCACGGGATTCAGTGGAGCGTTTAATGGTTTAAGACTGGAAGCGGATTACTTCTTGTCGGTGGCAGCCGGAGCATTGGTGGAAGCATCGGCCGGGGCGGCGGGTTTCCTGGACTTGATCAAGCCGGCCTTGATCATTTTGTCCTTGTCTTCCTTGGACATGGCCGCGCGCTCTTCCTTGTCGAGTTTGCCATCCTTGTTGGTGTCGTATTTTGCCAGCATTTCCTTCATGACCGTTTGTTGTTCCGGGGTCAATTCTTTCTTGGGTTTGGCATCCTGAGCCTGGACCATGATTGCGGTGGCACAGAGGAGTCCGATGACTGCTATAAGGTATTTTTTCATTTTGGTATCTTGATATATTATTCGTTTTTGTGGTTAAACAACTCTGGAATAGACGCCGGAGATTCCCCCGGGTTACAAAAATTTGACCGCTCAACCGCCAGCCACCGCAACTCCGGCCCCGATCGAGGCGGCAAGGAAGGCATCGAGGACATGACGCGGAAGTTTCCGTATTACTTCGTACCCCGGCTCAAGGTGTTCACCGGCCAGATGGAAAAGTTGCCGTTCGACGCGCATTGGTGCATCGCGTTGACGGCGCCGCGTCCGTGGATTTCCGTGGAAGGCACCGACGACCCGCTTTGCGTTCCCAATGCGGTCAAACAATCCGTGCTGGCCGCCAAACCGGTGTACGCGTTTTTAGGCGTGAGCGTGATCCGGGGGGGCGCCAACTACGCACCGCACCGGCACGGGTTGACGCCGGACGATTGGACGGCCGCGCTGGATTTTGCCGACCAGCAACTGCGCGGGATAAACGTCGAGCGGCGCTTCGACCGGTTTCCGCCTGAAGCGTTTTCATCAACGCCGGAGCCACCCGCCGCAAAGTGAGTTTGGGGGAGGCAATTTGCGGTCTTGATTCGGGCAGGCAACCTGTTGCAAATTGCGGCATCAAATCTGTGTGAAATTCACGGCAAAAGTGAAAACCACTTGAGAGCGCGTGTCGCCATCAGGCCGCCGGCCATTCGTGACGGTCCGGCGTTTCTCGCGGCCGTCCGGCGAAGCCGCGCCCTTCATCGCCGGTGGGTTTCACCGCCTGACACCCGCAAAAAATTTGAAGATTATTCCAGGCGCATGGTTTCCGATTCTCACCGGGGCTTTCTGGTTGTTCTTCGTGAATCGGGCGATTTGGTGGGGACCATCAACTTGAACAACATCATTCATGGCTCCTTGCAAGGCGCGTTTCTTGGTTATTATGCGTTTACCCCCTGCGCCGGGCAGGGTTTGATGCGCGAAGGCATGTTACTCGTTCTGAAACACGCTTTTCAGAGGCTTAACCTTCACCGTCTGGAAGCCAATATTCAGCCGGAAAATCACGCTTCCATCAGACTGGCGCGGAGTTGCGGGTTTGTGCGGGAAGGATTTTCCCGCCGTTATCTGAAGGTCAGTGGACGCTGGCAAGACCATGAACGATGGGCCATCCTTTCCGAAGACATGAACCGCGATTTCCAATGAATCAAATCCAGCGATGCCTTCACGCGGTGGCGTTTGTCGGAGTCGGGATGGCCATTGGCTGGCTGTTTTAAGGCTGCTACGGGAAGCCCCCGGCGAGGTGACGGATTGGTTTCCTCTTGGCACTTGACGCCTTCGGCGCCCCATTTACGATGCACGGCATGAATCCCCAGAGCCTAAGACCAGAGATTGGAAATCCTTCGTTCCGTCAATTCATGAAAGCTGCATTTGTCGTTCTCTTGTCGGGCCTGTGCGCCGGCAAGTTGCAGGCCCAGGCCGACAACAACCCGCTCCCGCATCTCGTGACTCAAGACGAACGCCATGCCTTGATCGTGGACGGGGCGCCCTTCCTGATCCTCGGAGCGCAGTGCCACAACTCCAGCGCCTGGCCGGCGATGCTGCCCAAAGTCTGGCCGGCGATTGATTATCTCCACGCCAACACCCTGGAGATACCGGTCTATTGGGAACAGTTCGAACCGGAACCGGGCAAATTCGACACGTCGGTCGTTGACACCATCATCAAACAGGCGCGCGAGCATCACGTGCGGCTGGTGTTGCTCTGGTTCGGCACCTGGAAAAACGGCAGCTCGCACTATCTGCCACTGTGGATGAAAAGCCAGCCGGACAAATATCCGCGCATCATCGGCAAGGACGGCCGCCGCGTGGATTCGCCGTCGCCGCACGCGCCCGCCACGCTCGCGGCGGACATCCACGCCTTCAGCGCGCTGATGCGCCACCTGAAAGCGAAGGACACCCGGCACACGGTGATCATGGTGCAGGTTGAAAATGAGCCGGGTTCCTGGAACACCGTCCGCGACTACTCGCCCGGGGCGCAGAAGCTCTTCGACGGGCCGGTGCCGTCAGAGCTGTTGAAGGCGATGGGCACCAACGCGTCCGCCGGCGGCAATTGGTCCGAGGTTTTTGGCACCAACGCCGATGAATGCTTTCACGCCTGGCACGTCGCGCGTTACATCGGCCAGGTCGCCGCCGCCGGCAAGGCGGAATATCCGCTGCCGATGTATGTCAACGCCTCGTTGCGCGATCCATTGACTCCGGGTCCGGCCAGCAAGTACGAAAGCGGCGGGGCGACCGACAACGTGCTCTGGATCTGGAAGGTTGCGGCTCCGGCCATTGATGTGCTCGCGCCGGACATTTATCAAAACGACAGCGCCCGTTACCTCAAGGTGCTGGAACTGTACAGCCGGCCGGACAACGCGCTGTTCGTGCCCGAGACGGGCGGCAGTTTGGGCCAGGCGCGGATGTGTTTTGCCGCACTGGGACATGGGGCCATCGGCTGGTCGCCGTTTGGTCTCGACTACACCAAGTATGCCAGCCAGCCGTTGGGCGCGCCCCGGGTGACGGAGGAGTCGCTCGCCCCGGTCGCGCTGAACTACCGGATTCTGGGGCCGATCATGCGTGAAGTTGCCCGGCTCAATTTCGAGGGCAAACTCCAGGCGGTCGCCGAGGAAAAGGGGGAACTCACGCAAACACTGGATTTCGGCAACTGGCAGGCCGTCGTCAGTTACGGGGTGGCCCGCAACGGCAATCCGAAAGGGAATTCCGAACCCGTCGGCCGCGCCTTGATTGCGAAAATCGGCGAAAACGAATTTCTGGTGACGGGCGCGTTTTGCCGCGTGGATTTCAAAGCGGCAGCCGGAGGCCATCGCGATTTCCTGCGGGTCGAGGAAGGCGGCTGCGAAAAAGGAGCCTGGCGTCCACTTTACATCTGGAACGGGGATGAGACCGACTGGGGGCTCGACTTCAGTTCAGCCCCGCAAGTCCTGCATGTCTCGCTGGGCACCTACTGAAGGTGGGGTGCTGGACATGAGGAGCGCGGCCAAAGTTGCGGGGATTTGACTTGCGGACCAGGCGGATGCATCAGCGTGTCCCGCAATGCGCTCAATCCTCCGCCCGCTCGCCCGCCGGAGCCATCTTGACGAGGCGCGGAAAAAATTTCGCCAGCGGCTCCACCAGATCGGTTTGCGCAGCCATGACTTCCTCGATGTTTTTATATACCATCGGGACCTCATCCAGACCGGCGGAAATCAGTTTTACGCCGCGTTCCTCAAGATAAGGTTTCACCATCTTCCAGTTGAAACTTTCCCTGGCCTTGTGCCGGCTCATCAAGCGGCCCGCTCCATGCAAGGCGGAGTTGAGCGACGCGGCGTTGCCCTTGCCGCGCGCCACAAACGTCGGGCTGGCCATCGAACCGGGTATCACACCCAGCACGCCCGCGCCGGCCGGAGTCGCGCCTTTGCGATGAACGATGAGGTCGCGTCCGCCGTGGCGTTCCTTCCATGCGAAATTGTGGTGATTTTCAATGTCCAGCAACACGCCCGCGCCGAGATGTCGCGCGATGTGTTTGTGGATGAGGAAATGATTGGCGGAGGCATAGTCCCCCATCAATTCCATCGCGGCCCAGTATTCCTGGCCGTCGGCAGAGTCGAGGTTGAGCCACGCGAGATAGCTGAGTTCCTTGGGCAAATCCTTGTGCTTTGCCCGCGCGACACGGCTGTAATGGTCACAAACCTGCGCCCCGGTGCCGCGGCTGCCGCTGTGGCTCAACAGGGCGAGATACGTGCCGGGCTCAAGGCTGAGTTCCTTGTGCTCAACGGTGAATTCGCCAAATTCGACGAAATGATTGCCGCTGCCGCTGGTACCGAGTTGTGCCGCCGCCTTGTCGCGAAAACGTTTCGTGACGGGGCTGACCGACCAATCCTCGTCCATCACCGTATGCGAGCGGCGATGTTTGAATTCCGAGCCGATGCCGAAGCGCGTCTCGGCCTCGATGGCGCGGATGAGATCGGTTTCGCGGCGGCGGAGATGATCCAGCGGCAAATCCAGCACGGTGAGTTTGACGCGGCAGGCGATGTCCACGCCCACGGCATAGGGGATGACGGCGTTGTCGGTGGCGAGCACGCCGCCGATGGGCAGGCCATAGCCGACGTGGGCGTCCGGCATGAGCGCGGCGGCGACGGACACGGGCAACTGGCAGGCGTTTTCCATTTGCTGGAGCGCGTTGGCGTCCAGGTCCACGCCCCACTGGCGATAAGGGATGGGAAGCATAGTTGCACGGAAAAGTTAAGCCTGGCGGAGCGCGTTGCCAGCGGAAAGTAACAATGAAATGGTTGCCAGGCGAAACCGGGGATGATATTGAAACGCCGCCATGAGTGAACCAATTATTGCCCAAAGATCGCCATTTGTTCAAAAAGCCGGGGCGGGCACCTTTTGGTGGTGCGCGTGCGGCGCGTCGAAGAAGCAACCGTTCTGTGATGGCTCGCACAAAGGCACCGGCTTCGGGCCGCGCAAAGTGGATATTGCCGAAGCGAAAACCGTCGCGTGGTGCGGTTGCAAGTACTCGAAGAACGGCGCATTCTGCGATGGCAGTCACAGCAAACTGCCGTGATATGTCATGTCGTTACACCGTTAAAGCGTAAAAATCACCAGCGAAACAAAGAGCTAATTCCATGGATACAGGGGGAGCCGAAAGCATTAAAACCCGCAAATTCAAGGACGCGATTCTCGCGGAAATTTTCGCTGCCTACAAAGAGTCCGGAACGGTGTGCCAAAAAACGACGGATCCAGATATCCATCGAACGATGCTGGATTTGAAGCGATGTTACGATCTGGCCATTCTCCATCTATCACCGCTGGGCGTGCAGGCTGAGAAACTCTGGGACGAAATGAGAACGCCATTTTCCAGTCAGGACCCCGCCCACAATCATAATCGGCCGGGTGGGGCAGGGTTGCGGTCCGGTTCGGAGGATTAGAGGCGCGGTCCGCCGGGCCCCGGTTGGCAATGTGAGCGCGGTGTTTAAAAGGTTGGCCGTGCGGTGACGGCGGCCACAGCAGGCTCGCTTGAAATTTCAGCCGGCTTCCGTCAGCCCCAGTTGACTGCGAAGGGCGTAAAGCACGTCGAGGTAGTGTTTGCTTTTTATGTGCTGATACAAACACCCCAGGAAAATCACCATCAGCATAACGCCCAGGCAGCCCGATTTGACAATCAGAAACCGGCTGGTGAAGTCGCCAAAAGCGAAGATGGTGAAAGCCGTGGGTTCCGGGAGTTTGAAGAGCAGGAGCAGGGCCTTGATGCCGAGGAACAGGGCCACGCCAATCAGGCTGCTGATGCCATGGATGAAATAAAAACGGTGCTGTTCCTGAACATTCTGCAAGACCTCTCCGGCGGCAACGGTATGCGACAGATCGTGGATAAACCGCCGGCCCCGGTAAAACAGCCACTGGGCATAACCGAGAACCAAAATGACCACGGCAAGATTGATCCAAATCATAATTCAGTGTACCGCCGGCAGCGTTGCCGATGGCGGCGCCTATTAAATGGCCGCATGGTTTGTCTCAGGATTTTTTTTTCCGAAAAAGCGGCCTGGTTTCGGCAACGTTCAGAACGGAAAGATCAAGTCCCGCCGCCGGAGCCCTCTCCTTGGCGATTTTAAGCTGGCGCGCAATGCGTTTGACCGCTGCCGCCGCATAATACTTCACCACGCCCACACCGGAGTGGGACTTGAAAATCACGACCAGCAGGGAGTGTTCGTCAACATTGGTGACGAACATGCTGGAGTTTTCGCCCTGCTGGTAAATGCTGCTGAAATTGGTTTCGTTGACCAGGCCGGCGATGGTCTGGTTGGCCATGAATGCGCCGGACGCCAGCGCGCCGATGGTGGTCAGGTCGAAATCATGCGCATCGCCCTGATGCGTGATGAGGAAACCGCCCTTGTCAATGATCAACGCGGCCGTCGCCTCCGTGCTCGCGATGAATGCGCGCAACGTTTCATCGCACCGCCGAATGTCATCCTCAATAAGTTGGGGCAGGGTGGCCATGTCATGCGTACTGGGGAACGCTTTGGTTGATGAATTTGTGCAACAGGAGGCGGGTGATCATGTTCAGGGTTTCAAACACGCCTTCGCACTTGTGCGCCGTCGCGCTGAACGACGGCACCTGCACTTCGCGATTGTTCAGCAAAAATTCCATGTATTCCACCGGCGCGGCATTCGGCAGATCGCGCTTGTTGTATTGCAGCACGTAGGGAATTTCCGCGAGGTTGAGCTTGAGTGCGCTCAGGTTGTCCATGAGATTTTGGAAGCTCTCAACATTTTCGGGCATCTTTTCATATTGTGAATCGGCGACAAACACGATGCCATCCACGCCGCGCAGCACCAGTTGCCGCGTCGTGTTGTAAATCACCTGGCCGGGCACGGTGTAAAGCTGGAACTTGGTCTTAAAACCCTTGATGGTCATCGCCTCAATCGGCAGAAAATCGAAGAACAGTGTGCGGTCGGAACTCGTCGCCAGCGATACCAGTTTGCCCTTGTTGCCGGCGGCGGTTTGTACATGGTCGTGAACTTGCACAAGGTTGGTCGTCTTGCCGCCCATGGCCGGGCCGTAATAGACGATTTTAACCTGCAATTCCTTGGTGGCTTGGTTGATGAGGGCCATAAAATATTATTGTTTTTTGCGGTCGAGTTCAGCGGCCAGCGCGGCCAGTTGCACGGTTGGCAGCGCTTCTCCCGCGCGACCGAACGCGGCGAAATAGACGGCGTTCACGCGGAAAATTTTCCACGGGACGTTGCCAACGGTGAAATTAAAATTATTCAGCGCGCCCATTCGCAATTCCCGTGTGCTCTGGCTCACCCGGTCAAAAATTTGCGGCAAAAACGCCGCCAGCGTGTCGGCGTTGAAGTCGGATGGAATCCGGCTGGCCACTTTCAAGCCGTCCGGCAATGCCACGATGGCGCCCACCACTCCGGGCAACTCCATGGCGCGGGCGACGATCTCGTTGGGCGTCGCGTAACGGCTGGAGAAATCCGTCGCCGGTCTTTGCGCGCGTTTGTATTCGGTTTCGTCCACTCTGGGAGCCTCGGCGGTGTCGCTCCAGATATAGTAGTTTGTGTCCGCCAGCTTGGCATCCACCGGCTTGGAGGCAGGACGGACCGGCTGCGGTTCCCCCATTATTGCCAGCGGTTTCGGCTGCGGTTCGGGCCTTCTTGCCGGCGGTTTTGGTTGCAGTTCAGGCATTTTGGCCGGTGGCGCTTTCGGTTGCGGTGTTTCAGGCCGCGCAAAAGGTTTCGGCTGCGTTGTTTCAGGTTGCGGAAAACCAAAAAACAAGTTCGGGATTTCAGCCGGTGGCCGTTCTGCCATCTGTGACCGTGGCGCCGTTTTTTGTCGTGCGAAAAATAGCGGAGCGATGACATTCAATGGCAGCTCCAATTCGATGTCATCGTGGACGGACGCCGGCGGTGGCGCGGGTTGAATCAGAGGCCGCAAATTTCGCCAGGTGAAGGTTATGCGTCCGCGCTTCAACGCCGGTTCGATCAAGTTTGCCGGCAACAAAACCTGGGCATTGGCCAGATTCGACTGTCTGATTTCGAGTCGCAGTCCTTCCGGCCAATTTTCCGAGAGTGCGGCCAATGGTGCGGAAATGGCCGAGGGTTCAACCGGAACTTGCGGCGCAGGCGAAGGAGTGGGTGGAGCAACGGGTTGTTTCGGCACGCCATTGCTGCGGGGCGTGATGAAGCTGGTTCCAGGTGCGGGGGCGTGCGGTGCGAATGGCCTCGGGGGCGGAGGAGTCGTGGCACTGGTTGCCGGCGTCGGGGCGTGCGGCATGGACTGCCTCGGGGGCGGAGTCATGGCACTTTCTGCCGGCGTAACGCCGCGTGAGGCAAACGAAAACGACGGCGGCGCGGTCATTCGCAACGGCGACATGGCAGCGGACGGCGTGGGTTTGGTTGCGACGGAAATTTTGACCCCTTCGCCGCCAGCGCCGAATGGTCCGGTGATGTCTTCGGTGACTTCGACTTGTTTTTGGGCGGAGCGGCGCGAAAGCAGGGCAGGATTCAACCGGGTGAGGATTTCATTGAGCGGCAGCATCACCGGTTTGTGGTCATGCTCGCCGCCGGAATTGACGAACACGCCCGGAGCGGCTTTTCGCAATTCACCAAAAGCGATTTTCACGGAGCCAAACGCGAGTTGCGTGAGAATATTTTCCAGCGGAACGGCAATCATTGCCCCGGCAGGCGGTGTTTGCATGACTTTCGCGCGCAAATCCATCGGCATCGCGGCGAGGATTGGTTGCAGGGGCAGTTGCAATTCATCGGGGTTTTCTGCTGGCGTGGGCGGCATTGTGGACGCCGGGGAGGCCGGCAGCACTGTTTGCAGGCGCATGGCGGCAGCCGACGCGGCAACGGCAAGTGCGCGCGGCGTTTCGGGTGCGGCAGCTTCTTTATCGTCGAGGCGGCGCAGCAGGCCTCGGAGCAACCCGGCGAACTTTATTTTCACACTGTTTGACATGGCACTCATGCTTCACTGGCGGCCGGTCAACCGGCAGTCTCCTGTGTTTTAGCAGGAAGCACGCCATGGTTGATTTTTTGTCTGACTTGGCCGCCCAGCCATTTGAAAGCCTTGAAA
>Ga0265323_10001295_pt1 | contig 12489 bp, 9 predicted proteins | sample 41225metaG_FD_193580 | JGI IMG/M metagenome (GOLD analysis project Ga0265323, IMG submission 193580) | Rhizosphere microbial communities from Carex aquatilis grown in University of Washington, Seatle, WA, United States - 4-12-25 metaG | ecosystem: Host-associated > Plants > Roots > Rhizosphere >... | reverse complement strand
TTGCTTGCAAGCGATCCTCCTTTCATGCCAACGGGAAGCAATCGCCTGTCCCTCGACAAGCTCGGGACCCTGAGCCAGTCGAATGGGCCAGCGGGCTCCTACTTTCGTCACCATGGCAGACCTCATCGTTCACGGCGGCCAGCCTCTCAGCGGCACCATCGTGCCCTCCGGCAATAAAAACTCCGTGCTGCCCATCCTCTGCGCCACACTCCTCACCGACGAGCCGGTGACGCTCCGCAACGTTCCCGACATTACTGATCTCGAAAAACTGGCGGGCTTCTTTCGCCAGCAAGGCTCGCGCATCGAGTGGGACAAGGCCGGCGGCACGATGCGCATCGACCACTCCACCTTCCGCCGCACGCTTGGGGATCACGAGCTGCCGCAGGACATGCGCTCCACCGTGCTCCTCTACCCCGCCCTGTTGTACCGCCTGGGCAAGATCACCATCGCGGCCGATCCCAAGGGGTGCTCGCTCGGCGTGCGCGAGATCGATCCGCATCTGGAGATTCTGAAGGCGCTCGGCGCCGGGGTGAATGAAGGCCCGCCGCTCACGATCGACCTGCCCCGCGGCTTCCGTGGTGCGCGCCACTGGCTCGATTACATGTCGGTCACCGTCACCGAGAATTTTGCGATGGCCGCAGCGGTCGCGCATGGCGCCTCCACACTCATCAACGCCGCCAGTGAACCGCACGTGCAGGATCTCTGCGCCATGCTCGTCGGCATGGGCGCGAAGATCAGCGGCGGCGGCACGAGCATGCTCACGATCGAGGGCGTTGAGCGGCTGCACGGCGGCACGTTCACCATCGCTTCCGACTACCACGAAATCGTCACCTTCCTCGCGCTCGGGGCCATCACGGGCGGCGAAGTCCGCGTCGAGCGCTCGCTCCCGCAACATTTCGACCTGATCGCCCGCTCCTTCGCCAAAATGGGCGTCGCCATCGCCCATGAAGGCACGACCGCCGTGGTGCGGCGCGAACAACCGCGCGTGATCGAACCGTTGTTCACGGCCAACCTGCTGCCGAAGATCGAAGCCGCGCCCTGGCCGTACTTCTCGGTTGACCTGCTGCCGCTCATGATCGCGCTCGCCACGCGCTGCGCAGGCACGATCCATTTCTGGAACAAGGTCTATGAAAACGGCTTTTCGTGGATGCCCGAGCTGGCGAAATTCGGCGCCCACATTGTCGTCAGCGATCCGCACCGCATCATCGTCTTCGGCCACCGGCCGCTGCGCCCCGCCGTGGTCGATTCGCCGTACGTGATCCGCGCCGCCGTCGCGCTCACGATGGTCGCCGCGAGCATCCCGGGCCGCAGCGTCGTGCGCAACGCCGGGATCATCCAGCGCGCCCATCCGCGTTTCGTCGAAAACCTCCGCGCCCTCGGCGCCGAGCTGGAGTGGCAGTGATGGTATTTGGGATTTTCGATTTCGGATTTCAGATTTCAGATTTCAGATTTCAGCTTCGCCACCACCGCACCCCATCTCGCCCGCTGCGCCACCCTCCCGTGACCCAATCGAAAATCGAAACTCCAAAATCCAAAATCTCGTCGCCGGCGCAGCCGGCGACGGGGCTGGGCTTCATCACCAGCGCACTCGCCCAGCCGGTGACGCCGGCCGAGGCGGCGTTGCGCCCGCTCACGTTCGCCGATTTCACGGGGCAGCTCAAAACCGTCGAACGCCTGCAGGTCATGGTCGGCGCTGCCCGGCGGCGGGGCGACGCGCTCAATCACATCCTGCTCTCCGGCCCGCCCGGCCTCGGCAAGACCACGCTCGCCTTCATCCTCGGCCACGAGCTCGGCAAAAACGTGCGCGTGACCTCCGGCCCCGTGGTCGAGAAGGCCGGAGATCTCGCGGGCCTGTTAACCAATCTCGAAGAGGGCGATATCCTTTTCATCGACGAAATCCACCGCATCCCGAAGACGGTCGAGGAATATCTCTACTCGGCGATGGAGGACTTCCGGCTCGACATCATGATCGACCAGGGGCCCAACGCCCGCAGCGTCCGCCTCTCCCTGCCGCGTTTCACGCTCATCGGCGCCACCACGCGCGCCGGGCTGCTCACCGCGCCGCTGCGCTCGCGCTTCACGCTCCAGACGCGACTCGATTACTACGACGCCCCCACGCTCATCGGCATCGTGCAACGCAGTTGCCGGCTGCTCCAAGTCGAGATCGACGAAGCCGGCGCGAAGGAGATCGCCACGCGTTCCCGCGGCACGCCGCGCATCGCCAATAACCTGATCAACTTCATCCGCGACTTCGCGCAAGAGCGCGCCCAGGGGAAAATCACCCAGCCGGTTGCCGCCGCCGCGCTCGAGCTGCTCGAGATCGACGTGCGCGGGCTTGACGAAATGGACAAGCGCATGCTCCGCGTCATGGCCGAGAATTACCGGGGCGGCCCCGTCGGCATGAGCACGATCGCCGTCGCCGTCGGCGAGGAGGCCGAGACGCTGGAGGAAGTGCACGAACCGTTTTTGATCCAGGAAGGCTACCTGCAGCGCACGCCCCAGGGCCGCATGCTCACCGGCAAGGGCTACGAAGCCATCGGCCTGAAAGCGCTCGGTAGCGAGCAAGCTACGCTGCTGTAGGCGGCCGCCCATTCGCTGCTCCAGCAATCATCGGCGCGATGCCCAACGAGCAGAAAAAACCGTCCGAACCACACCGCTTATCCCGCCGCCATTTCATCACGGCTGCGCTAGCGGTGCCGGTGCTGACCGCTTTCTACACCTGGCGAATCGAGCCCCACTGGTTGGAATTCGTTTATCGCGATCTTCCCATCACCAATCTGCCACCGCTGCTCGCGGGACGGCGTCTGGTCCAATTGAGCGATCTCCATATCGGGCCGCAGGTCGACGACGACTACCTCATCGCAACCTTCCGGCGCGTCGACGCACTTCAGCCTGATATCGTCGTCCACACGGGTGACCTGATCTCTTATCGCAGCGGACATACCATCGAGCAGGCTCGCCGCGTGCTGGCGCACGTGCCTCGTGGCCGTCTCGGCTCTGCTGCCATCCTGGGCAATCACGACTACGGGAGAAATTGGGCGGATGCCCGTATCGCCTCAAGCGTCGAGCAGCTGTTCACTGCCGCCGGTACCACGGTGCTACGCAACGCTCGCACCACCATCGCCGGACTTCACCTCATTGGCCTCGACGATCTTTGGGCCGGCCGCTTCTCCCTGGGGGCCGCGTTCCAGTCATTCGATTTCAACCAACCCGCGCTCGTGCTCAGCCACAATCCCGACACCTGCGATCTTCCCGGATGGCCGCGGTACGACGGCTGGATCCTGGCGGGACATACCCACGGCGGACAGTGCAAGCCGCCCTTTCTCCCGCCACCGTTGCTGCCCGTGCGCAACAAACGCTACACGTCCGGCGAATTCTCCCTGTCCGGCGGACGCCAACTCTACATCAGCCGTGGAGTTGGTCACTTGTTGCGCGTGCGGTTCAATGTTCGCCCGGAAATCCCCGTTTTTCGATTGTTGCGAGCCTGAATCGCAACCACCTAAACGTCGCCCAACTGCGTCCGCTGCGCGATGCCCTCGACCACCGCGCGGCGGCTTGACTCGGCTGTTCAGTAATACCATGGTAACACCGTGCCGACACTCACCCTCAAAGTCTCGCCCGAGTTCAAGCGCCGCCTCAGCCGCGCGGCGCGCCAGCGCAAGGTGTCGGTTTCGGAGTTGGTGCGCGTATCGGTCGAGAAGGATCTACCCGCAGACGGGCGGGGGTTCCTCCTCGGCGCCTGCGCCCATGCCCAGGCCGGACCTTCAACCTACGATCCGGCCAGACCCGCTTTCGACGAGGACGAGTGGGAGAAGCCGCTTTGAAATACCTGCTCGACAGCCATGTGGTGGATTGGGCTTCCCTGCCCGATTCGCGGCTTTCTGCCAGGGTCCGGGAAATTATCGCGGAGGCGAAACCAGGCGATTTGGCCATATCGGACGTGACGCTAACGGAGCTGGCCCGCCACCTGGCGAATGGTGTCATCGATACGCCCTTCACCCCGGAAGAATGGCTGCGTCGGGCCACCTCGTATCTTGAAATCCTACCCGTGACTCGCGAAATCGCCCTCCAGGCCGCCTTCTTGAAATGGGAGCACCGCGATCCGTGCGATCGGCACATCGTTGCCACCGCCGCCGAGCACCGGTTGCCGCTGCTCACCATCGACGAAAAAATGCACGCCCTCGTCGGCGTGCGCGGTTTCAAAGCGGTCTGGTAGCGCGGCGGGGTTCGGCGACCCCGCCCTACAACTCCGTGGAATTCGATTTTTCCATTCCAACCCTCTGTGCGCTCTGTGTCTTAACTCCGTTGCTTTGGTTGCGGCTCCCCCGCGCTAGCAGCTCTGTGACGAACTGCCGACAAGGTTCAGCACACCAGTGAACGGAATTCCATGAAGTCGGCGGTGAAGCCGCCGGGCACGCCCTTGCAGATCACGCTCACGGCATCGTGCGAATGCAGCGATTCCAGGTGCGAACAGGCCACCCAGAAATCCTTGATGCGCTTGTCGCCGGCGAGCTGCGCGTAAACGAGCCGCGCCGCGTCCTCCACGAACTTGATGTAGGTGCCGTTCAACTCGGCGAAAGCCTGCTCGTCCTCGCGTCGGACCATGACCTGTGTCTCGGTCTGCAGCGCCGCCAGGCAATGCGCCTGCAGATCCTCGATCGCGAGCCGTGCTCCGTCGGCCACCTCCACCCGCACGCGGGCCTTCGAGCGTTGCGAGTGGGCGAGCGCATAAACGCCGCGCTCGGCCCGCGCATGCTCGGCCAGCTCCGCACTGCACGGACAGGTGGAGGAATAGACAAAGTCGAAATCGATGAATCGCCGGAAGCGCCCGCGCGCATCGATCCTCCCCTCGAAGGTCACCGCGTAATACTGGTAGCCGTCGAGGCCGCTGCGCAGCGAGCGTTGCACGAGCGGATAGGAGAAAGCCACCTGCACCCGGGCATCGCGCGACGGCACCTTGCGCCGGTATTTCGCCAGCACCCGCCGTAGCCGCTCCAGGGTGAACACTTCGTCCCGGTGTTCGTAGAACGCGCGGACGATGCGGCTCATGTTGATGCCCTTCTCGCCCGCCGCGACCGACACCGTGCCGGTCACACTGGCCTCGAGCGTGACGATGGCGCCGCGCTTCGGGCGGAACTTGAGCGGCAGCCGGAAATTGGAGACGCCGACCTGCTGGATGGGCACCGGTGCGCCGGCCACGGCATCGGTCGCCGCCATCATGTCGGGCAGCTCGGCGCGATAAGCGGGCGTGACCTTGAACCTGGCATCGTAGCCGCGCTGGATCGCCGGCTCGCCTCCACCGCGCACCCGGTGGAGATACATTTTTGGATTGATGGTTTTCATTCGTTTTTGGTCTGGCGGCTGGAAGCGGCGGGTGACGATAACCGCCGGCGCGGAGTGCGGAGGCACTCGGGCGAATCCAACCGGGATGAAGAGGAAGGCGCAGCAGTAGCAAATTACCCCGCCGCGTCAAACCATCGCGGCGACGATCCAACGAGGGGTGTGGAAGGGAACAAGGTACACCAGACAGCGCGCCGAAGATCCCAGGGCTTTTGTAGGGCTGGACCTCGCGTCCAAGCCGCTCCAAAACCGGCCATTCGTAGGCCAGCGAGCTTGCTCGCGCCCTTCGACATACCGCGCGAGCAAGCTCGCTGCCTACAATACCAGGAATTCGCCTCACCCGCCGGACCGTTCTTTTTCAGCTGCCTTTCCGGCAAAAATGGCCGAGACAATGGCGGTCCCATGCCGCACCGTATTCTGACCATCGACGAAGTGGCCGACTATCTGAACCTGGCGCGCGCCGATATTGAGCGCCTGGTCAAGTTCGACGGCATGCCGCATTCCCCGCGCGGCGATCGCGTGGTTTTTCTGCGCAGCGAGGTCGACGCCTGGGCTTCGCAGCGAATCCTCGGGTTCTCGCCCAAGCCACTGGCTGAGTATCACCAAAAATCCACCCGTGGCACCCATGCGACTTTGCACCAGGACGCGCTGATGCCGGGAATGCTTCGTCCGCAGTTCATCGCGCCGGCACTGGCCTCCAAGACCAAGAAATCCGTCCTGCGGGACATGGTGGCGCTGGCCGACCGGACCGGTCTGGTGACGGATACTCGCGAACTTCTGACCAGTGTCGAGGAGCGGGAGGAACTGTGTTCCACCGCACTGCCCGGTGGTTTGGCGTTGTTGCACGCGCGATTTCACCATCCGTATCGCTTCGACAGCTCGTTCATGGTCGTGGGCCGGACCATCCAGGAAATCCACTTCGGCGCCCCCGACGGACGCCCCTCCCGGCTGTTCTTCCTTATCTGCTGCCAGGAAGACCGCCTGCACCTGCACACCCTGGCGCGCCTGTGCCTGATGGCGCAAAAGACCGACTTGATCGCGCGCCTGCTCGAAGCGAATGACGCCCAGATCATGTACAATGTGCTTTTGGACGCCGAGCAGACGGTGTTGTCCGGGAAAAAACCGGCGGCGACGCCGCCCGAAGCCTAGTACTATTTTGTGACTTTCCCCTCAAAAACATGCCAAGGCCCAATGTTACGTATTACGTATCATTCCCTCTGAGAATCGTCGAAAATCCAGTCAGGGATTGACAGAGCCGTGCTAGAAGCCCGCGCCGCCCCGCTCGGGAAACCTGCTCGCCGCGCCGGCGTTGGCCCCGGGTAAAAAATCTCCGCGCCAGAAACCCCTTGCACAGCGCGGGCCGGCGCGCTTCATCGCACGCAACCATGGCGATGCGGTTTTGCATTCTCGGCAGCGGCAGTTCGGGCAACAGCGCCCTGCTCGTCACCGAAGAAGCGCGGGTACTGGTCGACGCCGGCTTCTCGCTGCGCAAGCTGGGCCAGTTGCTGGCCGCCGCCGGCGAAACGCTCGCGCGCATCGACGCCGTCTTTCTCACCCACGAACATGGCGACCATGCCGGCGGCATCGCCGGCTTAAAGAAGTTTCCCCACCTGAAGATCTTCGCCAACGCCGCCACCGCCCACGCCGTGCAGGCCGGCCTCAGCCACCGGCCCGACTGGCAGATCTTCGAAACGGGCGCGCGCTTCCGCTTCCGTGATCTGGAGATCGACGCGTTCTCCGTGCCGCACGACGCGCAGGACCCGGTGGGCTTCCGTTTCACAAACGGCCGGGAAGGCGACCTCCTCGTTCCGCGGCGCTCGCTTTCCTGGCTCACGGATCTAGGCCATGCTCCCCAGCACGTCCGCGAACACATCCGCGATTGCGATGTCGTGGTGGTCGAGGCCAACCACTGCGTGCGCATGCTGCAGGCCGACACCAAGCGACCGTGGTCCACCAAGCAGCGCATCAGCGGCCGGCATGGCCACCTCTCCAACGACAGCGCGCGTGAATTGCTCGTCGCGGTGGCGAGCCCGCGCTGGCGGCGCATTTACCTCACCCATTTGAGTCGCGACTGCAACTCGCCCGCCGAGGTGGAACTCGTCCTCGCCGAGGTGCGGGCGGCGTTGCCCGGCGCCTGCGAGTTCTCCATCGTCGCACCCGGTGCGAGCACGCCATTTTACGAGCTGGCCTGAGGGGTGCAGGGCCTCGCGACGCGCCTTTCGTCCGCACTGCTGGCGAGCTCCGGGGTATTAAGTAGCCCTGGACCGAAAGAACGGCCCGGGAGGTTGCATTTCTGTCGGCCCGCGTAAGTTATCCGGCAACGATTCGCAAATCATTTTCATCTCTCAGCCGGGGAACAACCACATGACTAGATTGGGCCTGCCGCCATTCGTACCGCTCCATCTCAGGGGGACTCTCGGCGTTGCCGTGCGGCGGTGGATCGTGCTCGCCGGACTTGCCGCCGCCGCGACCGCCCTGCACGCCGCCGAGTACGATCAGCGGCTACTCAGTCTTTCCAGCCGCGGCCAGGTCGGCACGGGCGCGGGCGTCATGATCTGCGGATTCAGCATCACCGCCGGCGCGCCGAAGACCGTCCTCATCCGGGCGGTCGGCCCGCAACTCGCCGCTTACGGCGTCACCGGCGTGCTCGCCAACCCCACGCTCACGATCTTCGATCAGAACGGCGCGGTCGTGCAGTCCAACGACAACTGGTCGGATGTCGGCGCCAACGTCACGGCCTTGCGCAACGCCTTCACCGCCGTCAACGCGTTCGATCTCACCAACGGCAGCAACGATGCCGCGCTCCTCGTCACTCTGCCGGCCGGCACTTACACCGCCCAGGTCAGCGGCGTCGGCGCCACTCAGGGCATCGCCTTGCTTGAGATTTACGACGTGAGCGGCTCGGCCCGCCTTCTCAGCCTCTCCACCCGCGCGCAGGTCGGCACGGCCAATGGCATCCTGATTTCCGGCCTCAACGTCTCCGCCACCGGCGGCCCGCGCCATCTGCTCGTGCGCGCCGTCGGCCCCACGCTGGCCAACTACGGCGTGACCGGCGTGCTGGCCGACCCCGCGGTCGCCGTCGTCGATAGCAAAGGCACGCAAATCGCCGCCAACGATGACTGGGGCACGCCCGACACCGGCGGCGCGCTCGCGCGAGCGTTCGTCCAGGCTGGCGCCTTCCCGCTGCCCGCGGGCAGCAAGGATGCCGCGCTCCTCATCGATCTGCCGTCCGGCCTGTATTCGATTCTGGTGCGCGGCGCGGGCGGAACGCAGGGCGTCGCCCTCGTCGAGGTTTACGATCTCACGCCGGAAAACCTCGCGCCGGTTAACGTCACCGCCACGGTCGCGTCCACCGACAACGTCGGCGCCGCGCCGGGCGTGTTCACGTTCACCCGCTCGGGGGATCTCACCCAGCCGCTCGCCATCAGCTACACGGTCGGTGGCAGTGCCAACGCCGCGCTTGATTTCCAACGCCTGCCCGGTACGGCAACGTTTCCCGCCGGCGTGGGCAGCTTGAACGTCAACGTCGCTCCGTACAGCGGCACCAACACCGTCCTCGGGAGCCACACCGTCACCGTCACGCTCACGGACCAACCCGGCTACGGCGTCGGTGCCAACTACACCGCCACTGTGACGATTTACTACACCCCCGGGACGCTCTACGTCGCCAGCCTGCGCCCCGTCGCCGGCGCCGCCGGTTCGTCCACCGCCTCGGGCACGGCCACGATTCAACTGAGCCCCGACAAATCTTTCGCGTTGGTCAACCTGGCGTTCTCCAACCTCAGCTCCTCCGAGGTCGTCGCCCACCTCGCCGTTGGCACGCCGGGCCAGAGCGGCTCCTTCGTGCAGGGCCTGCCCTACGGCCAGGTCAATGCGTTCCGGTGGACCTTTTCCCCGGCCGGTACGTTTAGCAGCGCCGACCTCCTGCAGGCCTTGCTGAAGGGCCAGATCTACCTCGACCTCGACTCCGCCAGCTTCCCCAACGGTGAGCTGCAGGGCCAGTTCATCCTGAGCAGCGGCTCGCAGGCGTTCACCACGCCGCCCAGCCCACCCGTGCTCGCCGACCAGGCACTCGCCGCCGGCGACGCCGCCCGCTTCCTCGTGCAGGCGACCTTCGGCCCCACCAAGGCCGAAATCGACGCGCTCACCGGCAAGCACCTCGCCGATCTCAACAATTGGATCACCACGCAGATGGCGCTCCCCGCCACGCTCCACCGCGCCGCCACGATGGCCGATTTCGCGGCCAACAACTCCGCCGGTCAGGGTGGCTCGAACGGCGGGACCAACCCGTACCCCGGCGGCGGCAACCGCCAGGCCGCCTGGTGGAAAAACGTCGTGACCGGCCCCGACCAGCTGCGGCAGCGCGTCGCGTTCGCGCTTTCGGAAATCTTCGTGATCTCCGACGTGAACAGCACGATCAACGCCTGGCAGGAGGGCGCGGCCAATTATTACGACATCCTCGTCAACGACGCCTTCGGCAATTACCGCCAGCTCCTTGAAGACGTTACGCTCAGCCCGATGATGGGCATCTACCTCAGCAGCCTGCGCAACCGCAAGGCCACCTATAATGCCCAGGGCGTGCTGCTGACTTCGCCCGACGAAAACTACGCGCGCGAAGTCATGCAGCTCCTCTCCATCGGCCTCAATCAATTGCAGCCCGATGGCACCCTCAAACTCGACCCGGGCGGCCTGCCGGTCCCGACGTACGACCAGACAACGATCGTCGAAACCGCGAAGGTCTTCACCGGTTGGTCGTACCACACTGCCACGCCCGCCACCACGAGTTTCACCGGCGGTGCCGCCGACTACATCAACCCGATGACGTTTTTCACCGCCTACCACGAAGACGGCGCGAAGACCATCGTCACCGGCAAGGTGCTGCCCGCCAATCAGGGCGGCGTGCAGGATCTGAAGGACGAGCTCGACACCCTCTTCAACCACCCCAACACCGGGCCCTTCATCAGTCGCGAGTTGATCCAGCGCCTTGTCACCAGCAACCCGAGCCCCGGCTATGTCTATCGCGTGGCGCAGGTCTTCGCCAACAACGGCAGCGGCGTGCGCGGCGATCTCAACGCCGTGGTGCGCGCGATCCTCACCGACTACGAGGCGCGTTCGCCCGCCGTCGTGGGCGATGCCGGCTACGGCAAACTCAAGGAGCCGCTACTGCGCACCACCGCGCTGCTACGCGCGTTCAACGGCGGTTCCGACAGCGGCCGGTTCAACATCGCCAATCCCGAAGTCTCGCTCGATCAGGCCGCGCTCCGCGCGCAGACCGTGTTCAATTTCTTCGATCCGAATTTTGTACTGTCCGGCGCCCTCGCAGCCGCCGGCCTGTATGCGCCGGAATTTGAAATCCACACCGACACCACCGCCATTTCGGTGCCCAATTTCCTTTACGCCTACCTCTACGCAACACGCAGCGCCAGCGCCATCGGCCTCGACCTCAGCAGCGTGCTGCCGCTGGCCAAGCAGCCCGGGCCACTCGTCGATTACCTCAATGCCGTGTTCAGCGCCGGCGCGCTGCCGTCGGTCGTGCACGACCGCATCGTCAGCGCGCTCAACGCCCTGCCGGCGAGCACGACCGACACCGAACGCGTGCGCAGCGCCATCTATCTCGTCGTCACCGGCCCGTCCGCCGCCGTTCAGAAATAGCCGCTCCATCTCTGCGCCATCCGCCCACCGCCCACTGTCTACCGTCCACCGTCCGACTCTCCGCCCTCCGCGCCCCCCCTTTCACCCTCACCTTCCCTTTCACTCTCACTCTCCGATGCCTCCTCCACTTTCCGACCTCTCCCGCCGCAAGTTCATCGGCGCCTGCTGCGCCGCCGTCACCGCCACGGGCCTGCTCTCGACCCTCGCCCAGCTCCGCCTCATCGGTGCTGTCGCCCAGGCCGACGCGCTCCCGGCCGGCTCCGGTCTGCTCACCGGTCGCGCGATCCCGGCCGACTTCAAGGCCCTCGTCTGCCTCTTCCTCGCCGGCGGCAACGATTCCAACAACGTCATCATCCCGAACGACAGCGCCGGCTACGCCGCGTATGCGAAAAATCGCGACATCCTCGCGCTGCCCCAGTCCGCGCTCCTCGGCATCACACCCAAAACAACCGACGGCCGCGCCTGGGCATTGCATCCGGGCTTCGCTGCTGAGGTCAGCAGCGACACCGCCGGCGGCCTCAAGGCGCTCTTCGACGCCGGCCACCTCGCCCTGCTCGCCAACGCCGGCACACTCTGCTACCCCACCACGCTCAGCCAGTACACCGCGCAGTCCATCCCGTTGCCGCGGCAGCTTTACTCGCACAGCGACCAGCAGGTCGAGTGGCAGAGCAGCGTGCCCGATCAGTCTTTCGCGAGCGGCTGGGGCGGCCGCCTCGCTGATCTCACGAATGCGTTCAACCAGAACAACACGATTTCGATGTCGATCAGCCTGAATGGCCAGAATTCGTTCCAGGTCGGCCAAAACGTCGTGCAATATGCCGTCAGCCCCTCGGGGGCCATCGCGCTCTCCGGCGCCGGCACCGGCACCACCAGCGCCAACGGCGTGCGCACCGCCGCGCTCAACGACATTCTCCAGACGCCCGATCGCAACCTCTTCGATACCGCCTTCGCCGGTCTCACCAGCCAGGCCATCTCCGACAGCGCGCTGCTCTCCGGCCTGATCGGCGGCGCCGCGCCGTTTCAAACCGCGTTTCCCAACACCAGCCTCGGCCAGCAGCTCCGCATCATCGCGCGCCTCATCGCCGTCTCCTCGCAGCTCGGTCTCAAGCGCCAGGTGTTCTTCGCCCGCGTCGGCGGTTTCGATCTCCACGCCGGGCAGGTCAATCTCGCCAATCCTGCCACCGGCGCGCACGCCACGCTGCTGGCCGACATCTCCCGCTCGCTGAAGGCGTTCTACGACACGACCGTCGAATTGGGCGTCGCCCAGCAGGTGACCACTTTCACCGCCTCCGATTTCGGTCGCACCTACAACACCAACGGCGCCGGCTCCGACCATGGCTGGGGCTCGCACCATCTGATCTTGGGTGGCGCCGTCAACGGCGGCGACCTCTACGGCCGGATGCCCGACCTGACGATCGGCGGTCCCGCCGACACGGGCCGCGGCCGCTGGATTCCGACGACGTCGGTCGACGAATACAGCGCGCGCCTTGCCCTCTG
>Ga0265323_10001294_pt1 | contig 12492 bp, 9 predicted proteins | sample 41225metaG_FD_193580 | JGI IMG/M metagenome (GOLD analysis project Ga0265323, IMG submission 193580) | Rhizosphere microbial communities from Carex aquatilis grown in University of Washington, Seatle, WA, United States - 4-12-25 metaG | ecosystem: Host-associated > Plants > Roots > Rhizosphere >... | reverse complement strand
GCCCTGGCGGCCGTGTGCCTGGGTGCTTGTGCAACCCAGCCGCCCATCACCAAACTGGTCAACGATCGGCAGATCGTCACGCGTTCGGTGAATGCCAGCGCCTACGAGCACGCCAGCCGAGCGTTCCTCTACGAAGAAGAAGAACGCTGGGAGGACGCCGCCGCCGAGTTGCAGCGGGCCTTGGTTTTCGACGACGAATCGCCAGAGCTGCAGGCGCACCTGGCCGAGATCTTCATGCGTCTGGGGCGTATGTCCGACGCGGCCGCCGCCATCCGCGCCTCGTTCAAGATCGAAGTCACCGCCGACGGCCTGACGGCCGAGGCGCATCTGCGCGAAGCACAGGGTGACGTGGGGGGCGCGGTGCAATCGTTGCGACAAGCGGTGGGAAAAGTGGATCTGGCCGACGAGCCCGACACAGCCGAGACGGTCTATCTCGAACTAGCCGAGGCGCAGATCCTGGCGCTTGATGTGGTGGCCGCGGCCAGCACCCTGACCGATCTCTGTCGCCAGGAACCGGCGTCGCTTTCCGGGCACATGCGCCTGATGGCCGCGGCCTGGGCCCTGGGAGACATGCGACAGAGCGAAGCGCACCTGCGCCAGACCCTGGCCGTGGAGCCCAACCACATCGAGGCGCTCACCGCGCTGGCGTGGCTGCTGGCCGCGCAGGGGCGCAACGACGAGGCCCGACGGGCTTTCCGCGAAGCCCTGGACAGGGGAGACGGGTCCATGGAGATTGCGGCGGCCTACGCGCGTTTTCTGGTGAGCATCGGCGAAAGTAAGACCGCCGAACAGTTGGCCGACGATCTGGTGTCTCCCTTGGCCGGGTCGGATCCCGATACTCTGGCAGGCAGCGTCGAATTGGAGCGTTCGGCGCACCGGCTGGACCGAGCCCTGGCGCTGGTGAAGAAGGCGCAGGAGGCGGGCGTGTCCGACGACGTCAAGACGCGGCTGGCGCTGACCGCGGCCGCCCTGCTCAAAGAGCAGGGCCACGGCGACCTGGCGGTGACGACCTTGCTGGCAGTGCCCAAGACATCGCCGCTTTTCTTCGAGGCGCGCTTGCGCGCGGCAGAGTTGTTGCGCGACGACGGGAAGACCAGCGAGGCGGCCCGCGCAGCAGAAAGCGCCGCGACGGCGGCAGGCGACCATGCGGACCAGAAGATCGACGCCGCGATCGCGCTGGCTTTTGTCGACGAGAAACGCGGCGATGCCGCCATGGCCACGCGCAGGTTGGAGGCGTTGCGGGCGAGTCAGCCAGACCAGCCGCACCTGAGCCTGAGCCTTGCCATGATCGAAGAACGACGGGGTGGCTGGCAGCGTGCCCTCGACCTGGTGGAGCCGCTCATCAAGAAGAAGCCTGGCTCGGTCGATGCGCTCAACTTCTGGGGCTTCGTGGCGGCCGACCATGGCCACGACTTGGACAAGGCACGCAAACGGCTGCAAGCGGCGGCGGCCTTGGATCCGGGTTCGGGCGCGGTGCTGGACAGCCTGGGCTGGGTGAGCTTTCGCGCCGGGCAACTGGACAAGGCCGGACTTTTCTTGGAGCAGGCCGGGCGGCTGGACCCCGCTGACGCCGAGATCCTCTCCCACCTGGGCGATCTCTACGCAAAACGATCGGAGCCCGAACGGGCCGTGGCCGCGTACCGCAAGGCCTTGAACCAGAAACCCGAAGAGCGCTTGCGGCGGCGGCTGGAGGAGAGCCTGGCAGGCATCGAATCCCGGCGGGCCGCCGGACGGTAGGAGTGTCACGAATGACTGTCGACCGCCGACACCGATGCTTGGGCCGCTCGCTGCTCTTCCTGGTCGGTTTCTGGTCTGCCGCTTGCGCGACTGCGCCCGCTCAACGAACGTATCCGGTTCCCACCGCCGATGAACTGCTGGCGGCTTTGCGCGCGCGCCAGACGGCTGTGCACAGTCTGAATCTGGAGACGCGCACCACCAGTTGGTTGGGCGGCGAGCGGGTGCGCGGCACGGTGCAGATGCTGGTCGAGCGCGCGGGCAATCTGCGCTTCGAGGCCGAAGTGGCGTTGCAGGGCACGGTGGCCGCGCTGGCTGTTCACGACGGCGCCTTCGTCTTCGTCGATCACCAGAAGAAGACTTTCCGCCAGGGCCTGGCTACCGCGAATGACGTGGCTTCATTGATTCGAATTCCCCTGCCTGCCCAGGCCGTGGCCGCCATCGTGTTGGGCGACGTGTTCCTCTCCGAAGGGAGCAAGGCGCTCGACGTGGGCTGGGAGCGCGGTGCGGACGTGTTGCATGTGCAGACGCCGGACGGCGGTGAGTTGTGGGTGAGTCTTCGCCGGCCGGATCCAGCGGTCGCCGCCTGGGAGGTGGTCGCGGTCGTGGGTCGGCCGGTGTTCACGCTTTCCCGTTGGCGGGTAGCCTACGAAGAACTGCAGCACAGCGACGGGCAGTCGTTTCCTGGGCTTATCCGCTTCGCCGAGCCGGGTCGCGATTTCGACGATGGCGTGGAGATCAAGGTCCGCGACCGCATCCTCAACCCGACCCTTCCCGCTGACGCCTTTCTGCTCGCGCCGCCGCCCGGCTATCTGCCGCAAGCGCCGGCGAAGTAGTTAGCTTTTCCCCCCTGCGGGGGCTTCGGGACGGACAGCCCACCCCGCCCGCCCCGCGCGCTTCGCGCGCGCCCTCGTCACCACAGAGAACACAGAGAACACAGAGGTCGGAAAGGAAGAAGGGGTTCGGACTGCGAAAAATCCAACCCTTTCCTTTCCGATCCGGCTTGGTGACCTCTGTGCTCTACGTGGTGAAAAGAGCTAACTTTCCTCCGTGGCCGCCTCGCTGGATTCGCCGTCCTTGGTCCGTTGCCCCTGCACATCGGCCTCTACCTTGATCGCGCCGTTTTCCAAATAGACGCGCACGCGACCGCTCGCCGCCTCGGCGAACGATTCGAAGGCGGCGTTCTCGATGTGGCGGGTCAGCACCTGCTGCAGGCCGCGCGCGCCGGTTTCGCGCTTCAGACTCTCGGCCACGATCTTCTGAATTACCGGCTCCTCGACTCGAAGCTCGAAGCCCTCTTCTTCGAATTCTCGGGTCAGGCGTTCGACGACGTTGGACTTGAGGATTTCGGTCAGGGTGCTTGCATCCAATGCCTGGAAAGGCACGAAACGCGAAAAGCGCGCTAGCAGCTCGGGTAAAAAGCCGTAGGCTTGAAAATTGGCCACCTGCTCGACCTCGTCGGGTGTGTAGCTGACGGCAACCGCGTCGGGCGAGCCGTTGCCCAGCGGGGTGCGGCCGAACCCGATGGAATCGCCCGCGGCGCGACGGCGTGCCACCTGCTGAAAGCCGGAGAACGCCCCGGCGGCGATGAACGCTACGTCGGCAGTCGAGATCAACACGTGGTCGTTGAAGGTCGAATGGGTCATCTCAAGCGGCACCACCACCTCGGATGACTCCAGCATCTTGAGGAGTTCGCGCTGCACGCCCAGGCCGGTGATGTCCTTGGTGGTTCCGGCACCGGCGAACACGGCGTTGTTCTGGCCGGAAGCGATCTTGTCGAACTCGTCGAGGCACACGATGCCGACGGCAGCCAGCAGGGGATTGTCGTCGGCCGCATGCAAGAGGCGGGTGAGGATCGTGCTCGGGTCCTGGCCGACATAGCCAGTTTCCGAATAGGTGGTGATGTCGATAATCACAGTCGGCAGGTGGAGAATCTGCTGGAAAAGCAACTCGACCAGAAAAGTCTTGCCACAACCGGTGGGCCCGATGAGCAGGGTGTTGGACTTGGGCAGAAGGTGCTCGCGCTTGACCCCGTCGACGTAGATGCGCTTGATGCGACGAACGTGGCGGTAGGCCATGAGCGACACCGCTCGGCGAGCTTCGTTCTGGCCACGATAGCCAAGCTCCTCCAGGCGCCGGTAGATCTCACGCGGCGACAGCACGGGAAGTTCCTTGGCGAACCTGACCAGGTTCTCGACACCGGATCGCCGGGATTTCCTGAGCTGTTCCACCGCTTAGCAAGGCTAGCACAGGGCAGGGCGCCTTGGGCACAGTGGTTCAGCGACGTCTGCGTTGGCGTGGCGGTCCGGCGCCGGTGAGCGGGTTCAGCCATCGCAGGCCCGCAAAACGGATGAAGTCCGCGTCGGCCGTGTGCACGACGGCATTCTGCTCGAGGGCAACCGCGGCGATCTGCGCGTCGGTCACCAGGTCTTCCAATCCGGGTCCGGGGCTGTGAGCAGGCGACCGCAGGGCGCCCCTACACGGAACGTCATGCGGAAGAAACGGGCCCATTCCGAATTGCCGTCTTCACTATCACCGTTGACGGAGCGGGTCTCGGCTGGGACACTTGCCGTTTCCGCCCCAAAAACCGACAACTGGAGACAAGCCGTATGTCTGAGTACCTGTTCACGTCCGAGAGTGTGACCGAAGGCCATCCCGACAAGCTGTGCGACCAAGTGTCGGACGGCGTGCTCGACGCCATCATCGCCGAAGACAAGACCTGCCGGGTGGCGTGCGAGACTCTGACCAAGACCGGCTTCGTGATGGTGGCCGGCGAGATCACCACCACGGCCAAGGTCGAGTTTCCGGCCATCGTGCGCGACGTGGTCAAGGGCATCGGCTACGAAGACTCGGCCATGGGGTTCGACTGGAAGACCTGCGGCGTGCTGGTGGCCGTCGAGCGCCAGTCACCTGACATCGCGCAAGGCGTGGATGGCCACGGCGTGTACACGCGCGACGAACAGGGCGCGGGCGATCAGGGCATGATGTTCGGCTACGCTTGCGACGAGACGCCTGAGCTGATGCCGGCGCCCATCATGCTGGCGCACAAGCTGGCCAAGCGGCTGGCCGACGTGCGCAAGAAGCGCATCGTGGATTTCTTCCGTCCTGACGGCAAGAGCCAGGTGACCATTCGCTACGACGAGAAGAACCAGCCGGTCGCCATCGACACCGTGGTCATTTCCACCCAGCACAGCGATAGCGTGAAGTACAAGATGTTGCGCGAGGTGGTGATGGAGGAAGTCGTAAAACCGGTGCTGCCCGCGCGCCTGGTGTCGGGCAAGACCAAGTACTTCATCAACCCCACAGGTCGTTTCGTCGTCGGCGGCCCCATGGGCGACTCGGGCCTCACCGGCCGCAAGATTATCGTCGACACCTACGGCGGCATGGGGCGCCATGGCGGCGGTGCCTTCTCGGGCAAGGATCCCTCCAAGGTCGATCGCTCTGCCTGCTACTACGCGCGCTACATCGCCAAGAATCTGGTGGCCGCGGGCTTGGCCCGTCGCTGCGAGGTGCAGCTGGCCTACGCCATTGGCGTGGCTGAGCCGGTTTCGCTGCTGGTGCAGACCTTTGGCACTGGCGCCTTGCCCGACGACCGTTTGTCAGAGCTGGTGCAGGCCAACTTCGACGCGCGCCCCGGCGCCCTCATCCGCGAGCTGGACTTGCGCCGGCCCATCTTCCGCAAGACCGCTGCCTACGGTCACTTTGGCCGCACCGACTCTGAGTTCACCTGGGAGCGCACCGACCGGGCCGAGGCCTTGCGCGAAGCCGCTTCGGGCACACACGCGGCAGGCAAGCCGGCCCGCGCAGCCAAGCGCGCCGGCAAGAACGGCTCCGCGCGCGCCAACGGGACTAGCGCGGCCGCCGAGTAAACGTCGTCGCTTTCACGGCCTCCACCACCTGTTCGGCCGGAGGCCGTGCTTTGAAGCGAACCTCCGTGCGCGCCAGGATATCGTGCAGGGCCAGCCGTCGGGGATGGAAGGCCACCAGCAGGAAGCCGGCCAGGTACGCGACCAAGATCACCGTCGCCACCGCGATGTAGATCGCGGGCAACGCGAGCTGTGACAGGGTCAGACTGGCCAGACGAAAAGATACGTGCTGGTCACGGTGCATGGAATAGACGACCACGGCCAGCACCGTCCAGGCCAGAGGGCCCCAGGCAAAGACCAGGAAGCGAATCAGCGCCGCCTTCCACGAAATCCTGCCTTCGGCAGCATTTTCGACGCGAATCCCGAGCAGCCACTTGCCCGGGGTCTGTCCCAGCAAACGATGGAAGAGCACGAAGTACGCGAACGCTGCCGCCAGAACCCACAGGCCGGCGAAGTACGCAACCACTGACAACAGAACAGCGTCGACGGCCAGCGCGATCCCGCGCGTGCGAATCCCGGACAGCTCGCGTCGGTCGGCCCGCGCCCCCTCCAGCGCTGCCAGCAGTTCGTCGTAATTGGCAAAGCGATCCGTGGGCTCCTTGGCCATCATGCGCTCGGCGATGCGGGCCAGCACCTCGGGCACGTCGGGATTGAGCACGCGCACCGGCGCGGCCTTGTCGGTGACGTGCATGGTGATCACGCCCACCGGCGACGGGCCAGTGAAAGGCGGCCGGCCGCACAGCATGTGATAGAGCGCGCAGCCCAGTGAGTAGATGTCCGAGCGAAGATCGACGGTGCCGCCGCGTCCCTGCTCGGGTGACATGTACAACGGCGAGCCGATGATGGCTCCGTCACGCGTGAGCTGCGAGTCGCCGTGCATGCTCTTGACCAGCCCGAAATCGAGAATCTTGATGCCCGCCTCGCGGTCGAGCATCAAGTTGGATGGCTTGACGTCGCGATGGACGAAGCCCTGTGCCGAGGCCGCGCGCAGCCCGCGCGCCGCAGCGATGGTGTACTCCAGCGCGGTGGCCCAGGGCAAAGGCTCGGGCCGCGCCAGCAGCGAATCCAGCCCCGGGCCTTCCAGGTGCTCCATCACGAAGAAGTGAACGCCGCGATCTTCTCCGATGAAGTAGATCTGCGCGACGTTGGGATGGCGCAGCCTCGCTTGCGCGCGCGCCTCGCGCTCGAAGCGCTCGACCACCTCCGGGTCATGGGCGAGTTCGGGCGCGAGGATCTTGATGGCCACCGGGCGCTCCAGTGACGTATCGTTGCCGTAGTAGACCGCGCCCATGCCTCCGCGGCCGAGCAGACGCACGACTTCGAAGTGCTTGAGGTGAGTGCCTTCCAGCGAGTCGGCGGCCACCCTGGCCTCGGCTTCCGCCGCGCCCTTGACCAGGATTGTCGCCTCGAGAGAAGGAAGGCTTTTCTCTCCGTCGCCCATGGACATCAGGTTAGCAGAGCGGTCGGGCGCGCCAAAATGTTCTCCCACAAAATGCGAAGACCTCCAAAGCGGCAGCGGGTCGGGCTAGGATGCGTTTCGTTCCCTTTTCACCGCAACGATCAGGAGACCAATGCGCCACAGACAGATCGTCCTGTTGCTGATTCTGGGCATCGCGTTTGTGGCCTCGTGCAACGGAGCGCAACAGAACGCCCAACAAGACAGCGCAGTCCCTGCGACCAAATCCGACGCGGCGGGCGCCGCGGCCGATGCCACGCCAATCGCAGACACAGCCGCGGCCAGCCGGGACGGATCAGGTGGCCAGGGAGGCAACAGCGACGCCGCCGCGCCAGTCGGCTCTGCGGATGCCCGCCTGGCACCCGAAGCGAGCGGTGGACCAGAGGCTGGTGCCGCGGACATTCCCGCGGCATCAGGGCCAGACGCCAGCGACGCGCCGGCGGCTCCACTGGACTTGGCTCCAGGCGCTGACCTTCAGATAGCAGCTCCAGAAACCAACAGCGACACCGCAGCGGCAGATCGCGCGGCTAGCTTGGATATCGCCGCTCCGGATGTGGCGTCGGAACTGGCTCGCAACGATGCCAGTTCCGACGGAGCTACCGCCTCGTCCCTGCTGGTGCCGGTGCAAGGCGCGCTTCTTGGGGCGTATGTGGACAACGGGATCCAAGACCAGATTGAAGCCACCCTGGGCCGCAAGCTGGCCATCAACCACAACTTCTTCGCCTGGAACCTCGACTTCACCGTGCAAGCCGGCAAGGATCTGGCCGCCAACAAGATTCCCCTGATTACCTGGGAGGCATGGATAAACGGCGTCGGCACGCCACTCGACGACATCATCAATGGCGTGCAAGACAGCTTGATTCGCAGCAGGGCACAGTCGGCCAAGGCCCTGGGCAAGCCTTTCTTCTTGCGCTGGGGCCATGAGATGAACGGCAATTGGTACCCCTGGGATGGTTTCCACAATGGGGCCAATCAGGCTGCCACCACCAAGTACATTTCTGCCTTTCGCCACATTCACGACGTGTTCACCAGTGCGGGCGCAAACAATGTGCTCTGGGTGTTCAGTCCCAATTGCGACGGTGTGCCCGGCGATTCCTGGAACCAATGGGCCAATTACTACCCAGGGGACAACTACGTCGATTGGATGGGCGTGGACGGATACAACTGGGGCAATGTTCAGACGACATCGGTTTGGCGATCCTTCTCGAACATTTTCGGTCCCATCTACTCGGGCCTCGCGGCCAACAACAAACCCATTATCATCCCCGAGACCGCGTCGGCCGAAGGCGGGGGCGACAAGGCTGCCTGGATCAGCGCCATCGTACCGGCGCTGAAGTCATCGTTCCCAGGCATCAAGGCTATGGTGTGGTTTGACACCAATAAGGAAACTGACTGGCGTTTCGATTCGTCAACCGCTGCCAAGAACGCATCGGTTGCCATGGCCAACGACCCATATTTCAATCCCTAGGGGCGACCTGCGGTCGCCCCGACTACGCGCGGGCGGGGATGCGCACCAGCTTCACGGCCTCGCGGAAGCGCAACTCCAGCTCCTTGATCTGCATGTGAACCTGGATGAGGCGCTTGGTCACCTCGTCGAGGCGAGCGGACGCCTTGGTAAGCCTGGCTGTGAGTGTGCGGCGCAGATCCTCGGCGGCCTTGTTCTTTTCAATGGCCTGCAGGTTCTCCCGTGTTTCCTCGGTGGCAGTCTGCAGATCGTTCTGTTCCGATTGCAAGCGTTCGGCTTCGTCCGCCAGCCGTTTCCAGTCTGTGCGGACGATCCACGCGGCGCGAAGCTGCGCGGCGGCCTCGCCTTTACCGTCGGGAGCGGCCAAGTATTCCTTGACCGCGTCGTCGGCCAGATTTGCCAGCCATTCTTCAGCCTGGCGGCTGCCCATGCGCTCGTCGAGCACAAGTTCCTTGCTGGCGTGGCCTGCGATCTCGACCGGAACCAGCGCGCTGCCGGCGCCCACGTTGTCTTCGGTGCCCTTGGGCGGCTGAATGAACTTCATTCCATTCTGTCGCGGGTGCTTGAGCCACAGGGTGTGCGGCTGATCCACGCCACTCTTCACTTTGTAGTGCGTGCGCGGTCCCACCTGCCGCTCGATGACCAGGTTTCCAGCCTCGACTTGAAAGAGCCGCGCGCCTTCTTGTATGTATTCCGAAACGCGCTCGACCGCCATGCCGCGCTCCAAGCCAAAGGGCACTGTGGCGCTGGCGCCGTCGGGAAGCGGATCGATCACGCCCTGGCCAAGAAAGCCACCCTCGCCGAAGAAGGCGAGCGGGCCACGTTCGAGCAGACCGCCAGTCTTGTTGGTGAAGCGCGCGACCCTGAAAGGATGAGACGCCGAATCAGGCACGCCGCCATCTGGGGCGAACAGATAGGTACGATGGCCGCCACACTGGCGCTTCCGCGATGTAGCCCACGGCCAGCTCATGCTCGAGGCCGTCCATTTCCATGACCACGGTTTCCATGCGCCGCTTGGCATCGGCCGGCTTGCTCCCGGCTGCATCAGGCGGTGGCGCGGATTCCTCGCGCTTGAGCGGGAACGAAGCTGCGCGCACTGAACCGCCCCCCTTTTCGATCACGGCGAAGCTGGCAAGAAAATCCCCAACTTCATCGCCACGCACCTTGAAGCGCACGCGCTCGCCTTCCACCCGGCCCTCCCTTTCAAAATATGCGACACCGTTTCGATAGATGACCACGCGCTTGAGCTTGAGATCATCGGCAGTGACCGGCGGTCCACTGGCGCAGGAAGAAGCCGTCAGTCCAATCGTCAGAAGTGCAGCTAGCAACTTGGTCATTTTTTCCCCGAAGCATTGTCGCCCCGTGCGGGGAACTGCACAAGATGCAGGTGATGGTGTATTCTCGGGTATCCGATGAAGCGACTAGTTGCTTTCCTTTTCGTGTCTGTGTTCGTGGCCGGCGGATGTGATGGAAACAAGACGGCAGTTTCCAAGAAGAATGATGGAGGCATTGTCGCGGATGGCGGGCAGGGACGTAATGGCGATACGGCGGTCTCACGGACACAGGACGCAGCTTTCGCGGAGACGGCCGTTGTCGGCCAGGACACCGGCACAAGTCTCGATGTGGGCGTAGAATCTGATGGGCTCGCGTCCGACGATGCCGGCGGCAGTGGATTTCCAGACGCCAGCGTCGATCTCGGGCTCGACACGGCGGCCGGTTGGAGCGATGGGTTGCCTTCCGCTGATTCCGCCGTGGAGACGCCCGCGGATGCTCCCAACGTGGCAGACGCTGCATCGGATGCGCGGGGCGATGCGCCCGCGGCTGCCGACGCGGACGCCGCGGTCGACATGCGGGATGATGTGCTTGAGGTCTCGGACGCATTTCAGGACGCGGACTCAATTTCGTGCGACCGGGGAACCTTCGAGGGGAGCGCCAACACCGTCATTTCCACACCCGCAGGACTCGCGTCGTTGGCCGGATACTCCGTGTTCAAGAACAATGTGCAGATCTCCTGTCCCACTTGCGCGAACCTGAAGGCCCTCTCGTGCCTCACTTCGGTCAGCGGGATCTTCACGATTTCCGGGAACGACGCATTGGTGGACCTCGCGGGTCTCGAACGGTTGGCAAGTGTCGACAGCGTGTTCACGATCTCGAACAACCAGGCTTTGACCAGCCTGAACGGCCTTGCGGCTCTCACTTCTGTGCGCGGGCTCGCCGTTGGCGGAAACAGCCTTCTCGCGAATTTGAACGGGCTGCAGGGCTTAACCGCGATCGGCCTGTCTGGCCTATCCGTGCCATCGAATCCGGAGTTGGTGGACGTGACCGCTCTTTCAGGGTTAACCACGATTGCCGGCGCGTTGAGCCTGAACTTCAATGCAAAGCTCGCGACTCTCGACGGCTTCAGCGCCCTGACATCCGTGGGGCTTGGTGTGTATGTCATCGGTCATCCCAAGTTGACGAGCCTGGCGGGATTGAGCCACCTGACCTCGGTTGCGGGAGATCTCGATATCGAATCGAACGCGATCCTGACCAAGCTGACCGGACTTGAAGGCATTCAATCGATCAAGGGGAATCTAGTTCTGGACGGCAACAGCAAGCTCACCGACACCAGCGGTCTCGCCAACCTAGCAACCGTCGCTGGCGGCGTCTCCATCGGAAACAACTTTGCGCTGCCCAACCTGTCGGGCCTGAGCGGGCTGCGGTCCATTGCTCAGCACCTCTACATCCGAGGCAACTTCGTTCTCAAGAACCTGGACGGTCTTGATGGACTGCAATCCCTGGGCGGGCAGCTGATCGTGGATTCCAACCTGGCCCTGCCCAACTGCCAGGCCACCGGCCTGCGCGACAGGTTGCTCCTGACCACTGCCTGTATCGACATCAACAAAGCCGACACCTGCCCCGACGACAAGAGCGGCTGCTGAGCGCGTCGGGAACGGCAGCATTCGCGGGCGAGAGCAGTGCCGGTCGTGTAGGCTTCCCGCTTTTCGCGAAAGAGTCTCTTGTTTCCGGAACCGACAATCGATCACTTGACCGCCACAGAGCCAAGCTCAGCGCGACGTGCTTCGGCCAGTCTGCTGGTGTCAGCGACCCTGTTTGCGGCGATGGCCATGCTGGCGCGGATGGTTTCGCGCGGAGTCCCTGGGCCGCAGGTGGCGCTGGTGCGTTTTTGCGTCGGGGTCTTGGCAGTGGCGGGCGCGTGGGCGATTTTTCGTGTGGAATTGCGGCCGCATCGCTGGCGGTGGTTGATTGCGCGCGGCCTGTTTGGCGGCACGTCCGTGCTGCTGTACTTCACGTGCATCGAGAAACTGGGCGTGGGACGGGCGACTTTGCTCAACTACACGTCGCCAGTCTGGTCGTTGCTGTTCAGCTGGGCTCTGCTCAAGGAACGTCCGCGTCGGCACGCAGTCCCGGCGCTGATTTTGACCCTGATCGGCGTTGTATTGATTGTGGGCAGCGGGAGCGGAAGTTGGCGGGTGAGCGGCTGGGACCTGGTCGCCGAGCTGTCAGCGGTGTCGGCGGGCATGGCCGTCACAGCCATCCGCGCTGCACGCCGATCCGGCAACGACGGAACTCCTGCCGAGAGTCACTGGTCGGTGTTTGCTTCGTTCACTTCGCTGGGCGTGCTGGCCACCCTGCCGCCTGTGCTGCCGCCCTTGGGCCGTTGGGTCGCGCCCACGGCGCGCGAATGGCTGTTACTTCTCTTGGTGGGCGTGACCGGCGTGTGGGCCCAGCTCATCATGACCCGCGCGCTCAAGTATCTGACCGCCACGGCCATGGGAATCATTCTTCAGGTCACAGTGGTGCTCACTGTGGTGGGCGGGCTGATTTTCTTCGGCGAAACCATGACCCTGCGTTCGGCCATCGGCAGCGCGATCACGGTCGTCGGCGTGCTGTGGGTCGTGTATTCAGAGTAGGGGCCTACGGGTCGTTGTCAGGGGCGCCAAGATTCTTTAGCGCTTGGTCGATGCCTT
>Ga0265323_10001292_pt1 | contig 12499 bp, 13 predicted proteins | sample 41225metaG_FD_193580 | JGI IMG/M metagenome (GOLD analysis project Ga0265323, IMG submission 193580) | Rhizosphere microbial communities from Carex aquatilis grown in University of Washington, Seatle, WA, United States - 4-12-25 metaG | ecosystem: Host-associated > Plants > Roots > Rhizosphere... | reverse complement strand
ATGCACGCGCAGCGGTGGCCGTGGCCGGGTTGCCACACAACTCTACCGTTGAGGTGCTGGTGGTGGTCGAACTGAGGGACTAGGTCGGGTTTCCCCGGACGCACTGAGAGGAGCGCTGCCCGCCGTTTTCTTGGTTGCTTCAGCGGCGGCTTGGCCGCAAACACACTGGACTTTCACCCTCGGCATGGCGTTTCACCTCAAGAAAGTCCTGAAGGCGCTGCTGTTTTCATCGAGCCAGCCGCTTTCGATCAAGGAAATCCAGGAAACCTTCGCGCGGTTTCACGAGCAAGGCACGCTTCTTGCCGGTTTGAAGCCGGACGAACCAAAGACGGGGAGCGGCAACAGTGCCACGCCGGGAACGGAAACAGTCCCGGCAGCCGGTACCGGGGAAGCCACGGAAACCCCGGTCGAGACGCCGGCGGACGATGAGTTTTACAGGGAGGTGCCTTCCCTCGTGACGAACGCGCAGATTCGCGAAACCATGGATGAGATCGCGCGCGAGCTGCGCGCCGCCGACGATGTATTCCTGCTCACGGAAACTGCCCAGGGCTTCCGCCTGGTGACCCATCCGCGCTTCGCCCGCTGGGTGCGCATCCTGCGCGCCGAGCCGCAGCCGGTCAAACTGAGCCAGTCGGCCATGGAGACTCTCGCGGTCATTGCCTACCGCCAGCCGGTGACGCGGGCCGAGATCGAGCACATTCGCGGCGTTTCGGCCGAGGCCGGCCTGAACCGGCTGCTGGAACGGGAACTGATCTACATTGTCGGCCGGGCCGAGCTGCCGGGCCGGCCCATCCAATACGGCACCACGGACGCCTTTCTCGAATACATCGGGGCCCGCTCGCTTGATGAACTGCCCGCCTCCGACGTGCTTTCGCGCCGGCAGATCGACGAGTGGCTGCAAAACGCGATGAGCACGGCGCACCCCTCCGACCGCGACATGGGCCTTCCCGAGGAGGGCGAGGAGCAGCTCTCACTCGACGATACCGCACGGGCGGCGGCGCTGAAGCGAACCCTACAACCGTCTGCCGACGAAAATCTCGGGCAGGAAGCATCGGTGCCATCCGGCGGCGCCGAGCCGACTGCTGCGACCGGAAGCGGTCAGGCCGGACCAACCTAGCATGCCATGAATCTCTCCACCCTTCGCCAGAAGATCGACCGGCACGACAACCGAATCGTCGAGCTGCTCAACAAGCGACTCGCCCTCGCGTCAGCCATCGGCCGGCTCAAACGCCGCAAGGATGGCCGGATTTATGTGGCCGAGCGCGAGGACCAGGTGCTGCGCAAGGTATGCGGTCGGAACCAGGGACCCATCAAGGACGCGGCCCTGCGCGCCATCTACCGCGAAGTGATGTCGGCGGCCATCGCGCTGGAGAAGCCGCTGCTCATCGCCTACCTCGGGCCGGAGGCGACGAACACCCACCAGGCGGCCATCAAGAAGTTCGGCGCCAGCGTGGACTACCATGGCATGGCCACCATCGCGGACATCTTCACCGCAGTGGAGAAGGGCGAGGCGGACAACGGAGTCATTCCGATCGAGAACTCCACCGAGGGATCGGTGCGCGATGCGCTGGACCAGTTCGTCGACTCCGATCTGAAGGTTGTGGCCCAGATCTACCTCGAGATCACGCATGCCCTCATCTCCAGTTCACCGCTGGAGAAAATTGAAAAAGTCTATTCGAAGGATCAGGCCCTCGCCCAATGTCGCATGTGGCTGCAGCGACAGCTGCCGCATGCGCAGATTCTATCCGCCGACAGTACCGCCAGTGCCGTCCAGATTGCCAAGAAAACCCCAGGGGCGGCCGCCGTGGCGAGTCCGCTCGCGGCGGAATATTACGACGTGCCGGTCGTGGTGGCGAACATTCAGGACAAGCGGGACAACACGACGCGCTTCTTTGTCATCGGCAAACAGCCGTCGGGCTCGGTCGGTGGCGGGCGCGACCTGACGAGCTTTCTCATTTCCCTGGGCGACGACGCGGCGGCGCATCCCGGCGCCCTGCTCAAGATGCTCCTGCCGCTGGCGGAGCGCGGGATCAACCTCTCGAAAATCGAGTCACGCCCGAGCAAGAAGCGGCCCTGGGACTATTATTTCTTCATCGACGTGACCGGGCACTACGACGACCCCGCGATGCGCGAGGCGATCAAGCGCCTGCGGAAATTCTGCCCGATGGTGAAGTGGCTGGGCAGCTATCCGACGGTGAAATAACCGCCCGGGTCAGGGCCACGGATGTGGCGGGCAACGCGGGCCGACATCGGTGGCGTGCCTACCGGTGGCTATAGACAAGATAGGCCGCGAACACCGCGAGCCCCAGCAAGGCCAGGGCGCCCAGGAAATAGAGGTAGCAGCCGCGCTTGACCTCCTGCTGGACCGATTGCGGGTTGGGACGGTACTGCTCGAACAGGGCCTCGGTAGAGGCAACGACGGTGGCCGGCGGCGGCGCAGCCGGGGCAGCGGTGACGGTCGCGGGCGAAGTCACCCCGGTCCGGGCCTGTTCAGCGGAAATCTCACGTTCCAGCCACGCGGTCTGCTCGGCGAGCAGGGCTTTCTGGCGAAGTAATTCCTGAAGCCGGTCGGACATGCGGCCGAAGGCTAGCGGGCCGCGGAACAAAATCACGCCCAAACGTGCGCCCCAACACCCGAAGCATGCCGGATCCGGGCAGCCTGATTCAGGCGCTGGCGATCTCTACGTTGACCCGGCGGTGTGCCTTGTCGAACTTCACCACGCCGGCCTTGAGGGCAAAGAGGGTGAAATCGCGGCCCATGCCGACATTCCGGCCGGGCTGAAGCTTCGTGCCGCGCTGGCGGACGATGATGTTGCCGGCGATGACGGTCTGGTCGCCAAATTTCTTCAAACCAAGCCGCTTGGAATGGCTTTCGCGTCCGTTGAAGGTGGTGGATTGGCCCTTTTTATGTGCCATGACGACAGTTCTCCTTAAGCCTTGATGGATTCGATCTTGATCACCGACAACTCCTGCCGGTGGCCCCGCTTGCGCTCGTAGCCCTTGCGCTTTTTTTTCTTAAAGACGATCACCTTTTTCCCGCGTTTGTTCTCCAGCACCTTGGCCGTGACGCTCGCACCCGAAAGCAGCGGAGTCCCGACCTTGAACGCGTCGCCTTCGCCCGCGGCGAGGACCTCCGTGATCTCAATGGTCGCGCCGGCTTCCGTCTTGGGATAGCGGTTGACGATCAGGATGTCGCCCTCGGACACGGAGAACTGCCGCCCCTGGGTTTTGATGGTGGCTTTCATGAATGGAAGCCGCGAAATAAGAGGTTTCGCATCAGGCAAGGCAAGGCTTAAGTTGGTTTTCCGTCATCCGGCGGGATCGACGTTGATCGTTTCCAAAACCAAAACCGTGCATACCCTTGTCTCGGTCCGGTTTCGAACGGGTGGAAACCGCCGTCAGGGCCCGCCCGTGGCGTTGGCGGATGGGGCGGGGGTGGTGGTAGGCAGTCCCGGTGCGGCGGCGGAAAGGCGGATTTCGCCGGCCAATGCCGTCCTTTGCACCGTGGCGAGAAGCCGGCCTTGGTAGGCGGCCCGCGTGTCGACCTTAAACAGGCCGACATAGTTGAGATCGCCGGTGTCGAGACCAATGAGGCGACCGGCGCCTTCGACGCGCACCGTCACGGCCGATGTCGCCTCCGCCACCGGCACGCCGGCGGCGTCGACGACGTTGATCTCGTAGAGTGCGAGATCGCTGGCGATGGGGGATGGGAGCGGCAGGATCTGGAGTCGCGCCGGTGCGCCGGCGGTGCGCAATTCCTGGGTGGCGACCTGCCGGCCCGCGCGATAACCGACCGCCGAGAGCCTGCCGGGAGCGTAGGGCACGGTCCAGTCGCTGGCGTAAAGATCAGGGGAGACGGCATGACGGCCGAGGGAACGATCGTTGAGGAACAATTCAACTTCGCCGCAATTGGTGGCGGCCCGGACGGTGACCTGGGCGCCGGCCGGCCAGTTCCATTTGATCAGTGCCGGCGCGGGCCGCCAGGCGCGCTCGGGTTTTTCCTCGGTGAGCACAAAAAGCTGCAGCACGGGATCTTCGCGCCAATAGGCGGCGCGTTGGTAGAACTCGCTTTTCCTGCCTCCAGCGAGGTCGAGAAGACCGGAACTTGAGCCGCGGCGGGGGAATTGCTGCGATTCCCCGAGGTAATCATAGCCGGACCAGAGAAACTCCCCGATGACGTAGTCATGGTTGCGCACGCCGAGCCAGTTGTGGACCTGATTGCTGGTTTCGGTTCCAAGGAAAAGGCGGTACGGGAAGCGCTCGCGATCGGGGGCATAGGTGCGGTCGCCGTAAAGACGGTCGATGTAATTGTAGCCGGCGATGTCGAGGACGTCCATGAAGCCGTTTCGTGAGGAGACGTGGGACTGGTCGCAGGCGGAGGTTGCCGGGCGGGTTGGATCCTCTTCGTGACAGATGGCAATCAGCCTTCGCGCGATCTTCCAGCCATCCGGATCGAGCTGGTTCGGGACTTCGTTGCCGATGCTGTAGAGGACGACGCACGGATGATTGCGATCGCGGCGCAACATGGCGCGAAGATCCGTCTCGTGCCATTGATTGAAGTAGAGGTGATAGCCGTATTGCGATTTGCCTCGCGGGTTTTCGGTGTAGTTGTAGGGCCAGTCCCGCGTCCACTCGTCGAAGGCTTCATCGAAGACGTAAAAGCCGAGCTGGTCGCACAGGTCGTAGAATTCCGGCGCAAACGGGTGATGGCTTGGACGGATGGCATTGCAGCCCATCTCCTTCAGGCGGGCGAGGCGCCAGGCCCAGACGGCCAGGGGGACGGCGTTGCCAAAGGAGCCCGCGTCCTGATGCACGCAGACACCCTTGAGTTTCGTGGGCCGGCCGTTGACGGAAAGACCGTGGTCGGGATCGAACTCGAGCCGGCGGATGCCGAAAGTCGTGAGGGTTTCGTCGAGAATGCGGCCGTCGAGCGTCAGCGTGCTGCGCAACTGGTAGAGCTCAGGCGTGCGGTCGGACCAGAGGCGGGGATTCGGCACCGCGACCCGCTGCGTGGCACTCTGTCCGGCGTGCATGCTGGCGAGCGCGAGGTTCGATTCGGTGCTTGCGACCACCGTGCCATCGGGGGCCAGCACGCTGCTGCGCAGGACGACTTCGCGGCTCGCCGGTTGCGCGTGCCAGCCATCCTTGAGCCACGCCTGCCGTTCCTCCTCGGTGAAGAAATGCGCGTCAATGATGGTGGTGACCTCGACGGTGGCCTGCCCGGGCGTGACCTCGGGTGTGGTGACGCTGATGCCGCCATCAAGACGAAAGTGCGTATAGCCCGTGGTGATCAGCCGCACATGCCGGTAAATCCCGGAGCCTGCATACCATCGCAGGGAAGGTTCAAGCGAATCGTCGACCCGGACGGCCAGGACGTTGGGAGAGCCGTCGGTCTTGAGAAATTCGGTGAGGTCATAGCGAAAGCCGATGAAACCGTAGGGCCGGCGTCCGAGAAACTGGCCGTTGATCCAGACCTCGCTGTTCATGTACACCCCGTCGAACTCGACGACGACCTTTTTCCCCGAGCTGGCTGGTAGCGTGAAACTTTTCCGATACCAGCCGAGTCCATGGGAAAAGAAACCGCCATTGCCCTCGCCGGCGGGGGGCGGATTAACAGGGCCTTCGATGCTCCAGTCATGTGGCACGTCGAGGATGCGCCAGTTCGTGTCGTCGAAGTCGGGCTTGCTGGCGTCCGGTTCGTCTCCAAGGCGGAAACGCCAGTCCGTATCGAAGGGGATGATTTCCCGCGGGCGGGTTGCCGGTTCGACGGCGGTCAGGCCGGGGCCGGCGAAGCAGAGCCACGCACTGAGATAGAAGACGTGCCGGAACGATGCGAATGGAGTACGGTTGGACATGACGGGGAGTGGTAAGCAAAGCGGCAGGAGTGGATTTGCTTCCTGCGGATTTCGGACTCGAGACAGAGGCCTATTTCAACGGCACCGGAGCCGACCGTTGACTAGTTGCTCGCAGCGGGAAGCCGTAGGGGCCGATGCCGAGGGAGTACTGCTCGCGGCGGCTGTAGTCGAGAGGTTCCATTGATTGCCGGCGGAGGTTCTCGGCTTCGAGTTCCTGCTGGCGTTTCAACGCGGCGGCGCGCCTGGCTTCGCGGTCGGCGAGGTCGCGCTTCTCGGCTTCGAGTTTCTCAAGCTGTTCAAGCGCGGCCTGCCGGCGGGCCTCGGTTTCGGCCGCCTCCTTGTCGCGCAATTCGCCGTTCCGGTGGGCTTCGTTCTCGGCGGCTTCTTTTTCCAGCCGCAGGCGCCCGTGCGCCGCGGCGAGGCGCCGGGCGTCCTCCTCGGCGGCCAGCCGGGCGGCCTCGGCATCAGCCTGCAAAGCATGCAACCGGGCGAGATTCTCCTCCGCCTCCACCAGCTCCTGCCGTGCCTTGAGTTCGGCCAGCCGGCGGGCCTCGACCGCCACCGCCGTCTGGCGCACTGCATCCTCGCGGCGCGCCTCCTCATAAGCCCGCTCATCGGCGGCCCGGAGTTCCGCCTCCTTGCGCTCGAGATCGGCCTGGTACTCCCGGTAACCGAAGACCATGGCGAGCGCCAAAAGAATACCGGCCAGGACGATAACGATGCCTTTCTTCATGAAGGGAGGAAACGGTGGTCGACGAGGAATTGGGCGGAGAGCCGCCCAGACTAGGCGATTGACCGGAAAGGGGGAAGATTGTTCAGGGGGAAGTCGGCCACCGTGGGATGCGAGGCATTGGCGGCGGCGTAGGGCAGGGCCAGGCGCAGTGCGGCCGGCAGTGGCTGCTGGTGATGAAAGACCGCGTGAAGCAGGCAGGCGTGCAATACATCGCCCGAACCGGTGGAGGAAACTTCGGTCACCGCCGGTGGGGTCACACTGGCCGGGACTTCCCCGCGCTCTGCGACCCAGACTGGCCGCGGCCCGTCCGTCACAATCCAGGCGCGGACCGACCAGCGGGCGAGGGCCATAACCAGCCGCTCATTCATGGGCTGCTTTCGCTCCTCTTCCGCGAACAGCGTGTCGAACTCGACCCGGTTGACTTTCACCCAGGCCAGCGGGTGTTCGCTCAACCAGGCGAGTGGCGGGCCGTAAGTGTCGGCCACCACCGGCCCGCGTGTCAGCCAGTGGCTGATCGCCTCGCGCAGCGGCTCGCAGTCCGATGAGTTCCAACCCGGCACGCTTCCGCAAACCGCCAGCACGTCGCCGGCCGCGCAAGTGTCGAGGTAGCTGGCGCAGGCGCGCACCGCCGGGGCCTCCAGCGGCACGTCAGGACCGAGAAAAGTTGTTTCCGGCCGTCCCGGCGTGCGCACGGCCAGACCGGCACGGGTGGGCGTCGTCAGGGGAAATGTCTGGGCCGCGACGCCCTGGGCGCGCACCCACGCCTCGCATTCCGCGCCGGTCGTGCCGCCGGGAAAGAAGAGCGCGGTGGTCGGCGCACCGAGGCGAACGAGCATTTTCGAGACATTGATGCCCTTGCCGCCGACCTGAAAAAAATCCGCCTGCGCCCGCTGCGTGTGACCGGGCTCCCAGGAGGCAAAGGTGAACGTCTTTTCCCACAGGAGGTTGCCGGTCAACGTGTGGATGCGGGGAATCATGATCCGTCCTTTTTCACCGGCTTGATGAATACATAGTTGGCGATGAATGTCAGGCCCAGCATGGCGCCCAGCGTGCGGATGTTGCGCATGGCGCCAAAGACGGTGGAAAGCGGGCTGGCCTTGGGTTCCTGCACGCGCAGCAGCATCAGGGCGGACAGCAGGGCCGGCAGGATCTGGAGGGCGAAGGCCCAGTGATAGACTGTCATTGCATCCCTACCGCGGTGTAGCGCCCAGGTGATCGCGACACCGCTGAGGATAGGCGCGATCGCCGTGAAGATCGAGGTCACCGCAGTGTTGAGGCCGATGGCGGAGATCTTGGCCTCAGGGGGGATAAGTTTCAGCATCAGGTTGAACTGTCCGAGCGTGAAGCCGGCCCAGGTGAAGCCGTTCCACACCCAAAGTCCGTAGAGGAGCCAGATGTTGCCGCGGTCGAGAAAGAGCCAGAGGAGGTATTGCGCCGGCCAGAGCAGGATGGCGGCTGCCAGCACCGGTTTGTTGCCATGGCGATCGAGCAGCCGGCCCCAGGTCGGCATCGTCACGGCCGCGCTCAGGCTGTTGAGGATGATGAAAACGCTCACATTGGCCAGGGAAAGTCCGAGCTGCCGGTACATGAACACCGGGTAAAACGGCCCGAGACAGTTGTAGGCGAAACCCCAGACTGCGCCGAAAATGATGAAGGCGATCAGCGAGCGCGAACGCCGGATGATGTCCCACTGTTCGCGCCAGGGCAGGGCGCTCGGGGCCCCCGTCATGGCGGTGCCAAGCTTGAGCCGGTGCTGGGCGATAATCGACCAGGCGCGCAATACCACGGCCACGACAAAGACTCCCTGTAACGCGACAAGGGATCCCTTGAACAGCGCCAGCACCAGCCAGAAGAACACCAGGAAAAGCACGGTCGCCGCCTGGATCAGACCGTTGCGGAAGCCGAAATACTTTCCGCGCAGCCGCTCGGGCGACCATTCCTGCGTCCAGGAATTCCAGGCGACGCCGTTGATGGAGGCGAGCAGGCTGAAACCCAGGAAGTAGCCGAAAAAGACCGGCAGACTGGCGGCAGAGTTATCCCGCGGCAGGAACGGCAGCGTCAGGGTCATGGCCAGCCAGCCGGCGGCGTTGGTCCAGGCGCCGGCCAGGGTGATCGTCTTGGCCGACCAATGACGGGCCAGCAGAGGCGTCAGAAAAATCTGAAGGAAGTTGCACCAGAACGGCAGCGATACGATCAGTCCATATGACGCCTCGGACAGGTGGTAATACTCGGTGAGCAGCGCGGCGACAATGAAGTTGCCCGGCAGCCAGAGATAGCACAGCGGCGAGGAGGTGATGCCGTCGACGATGCAAAGCGCCAACGCCTGGCGGAGCAGGGAGCGGCGCGACAGGGTGGAGGTTGCTTTCAAGGGCTGAATCGGTACGAAAGGCGCATATACATAGCCCATGGCGCGCATAATTAAAGCCAAAGCGCTGCGTTCGAAGGAGACGGTGGTCCTTGCGCGCCGGCTGCTGGGAAAGTTCCTCGTGCGGGCCACGCCGCGCGGCCCGGTGGCGGCGATGATCACCGAGGTCGAGGCCTACGACGGCGAGCACGACCGGGCCTGCCACGCGCGCAACGGGCGCACCGTACGCAACGCCATGATGTATGAGCCGGGTGGCGTCTGGTACGTCTACTTGTGCTACGGGATGCATGAACTGCTCAATCTCGTGACCGGACCCCGCGACTATCCGGCGGCCGTGCTCATCCGCGGGGTGGTCGGGGCGAGCGGCCCGGGCCGGCTGACCAAGGCGCTGCTGATCAACCGTCGATTGAACGGCACACCGGCTACGCCGGAAGGCGGATTATGGATCGAGGATCGCGGCGTGCGCGTGCCGCGCGGCGCCATCCGGGCCACGCCGCGCATTGGCGTTGATTACGCCGGCCCGGTCTGGGCGCGGAAGCCCTGGCGGTTTGTGCTCGGCGAAACCGAGGCTGATAGATTGTCAGGCGGATACGGGCTTCTCGATTAATGATTCGAGCCGCATCCGGCGGTGCTATTTTGGGCAGACGAGTTTCACCACTTCATCAAAGTCGAGCAGCCCATCCTTGCTGCCCTTCGCCAGAAAGTCCTTCCATTCCTTGGGGAAGAGCGGCGCGTTGTTCTGCACCTTCCGTGAGGAAGTCCCGCCCGCGATCCGCCCCGTCATTGCAAAACCGATCGGACCCCGCTTCAGCAGCGGGGCGGGCACCACCTGCAGCTTCTCGATCAGGCGGTGAAAATGCTCAAACGTGCCACTGTGCGTGGTTGAGTTAAACCAGAAATGCGGATGACCGCCCGCCACGACGATCACCACGATATCAATATCATCGGGAGCGGTCGCCGCGGCATAAAAATCGATGCACGCCGCCTGCAAGCCATTGATGTAGGCATTGAGATCCTCGGTGGAAATCCGCTGGGCGAGTTCGCTCGGGCTCAGGTAACTGGTATTGACGCCCGCCAGTTCAAATCCCGGCGCGTGGGCGGCCCGGGCAACGATGCAGGCCAGCAGAATCAACGATAACCAGCGCAGAGTCTTCATGGTGGTTTTGCGAAGGTTACTTCCCGAGGATTTCGTAGCTGAATCAGACACCCAAGCTGTCATTGATCAACAGTGGAATATCCCCCGGCGGTTCTTAACGCGGAATTCACTTTCAACCAGAGTTCAATCAAGTGCCCAAAGCGCCCCCAATCCTCGCGCCTTTGGATGCAGCGGATTCATGGTTCTGCGGAAAGAGCGCTGCGCACCTCCTCTACGCCGATGGTGTTCAGGTCGGGGCCGCGGTGGAGGACGCGCACATGGTCGCCCGGCGGGGCCCACATCGCAGGATCGGTCGGACCGAACAACAGCACGCACGGCGTGCCCACCGCGGCGGTCAGATGGCTTACGCCGCTGTCGTGACCGAGGAAAAGACGGCAGCCCGCCAGCGCAGTGGCGAGTTCGAAGAGCGGGAGATTGATGGCGACCTTAATCCGCTTGTTATCCGCCACGGACGACGCGCTCCACCCCTCCATTTCGGCTTCACCCAGGACCAAAAGAACCGGCTCCTCGAGCCGCGCCATCAGTTCCATCCAATGCCCACGCGGCCAGTTTTTGCGCGGCGAGCCGCTGCCTGGATGAATCGCAACTGGTCGTCCGGGGTTGGAAGCCGTGGTTCCAAAGTCTTTCGCGGCCGGAAACCGCAGACGGGAACGAAAGTCGGTCGTGGAGAGGCCGAGCACCTTCAGCGGTTCGCAGAAGTGGCGCGCGGCGGGGGCGAGGAAGGGCATCGCCGGCGCGGATAGGAATTGTTGTCCGGCGCGCAAGGGAAAGCATCGGACCAGTGTTCCATCGGAATCCGGCCAGTAATTGATGATCAGATCGAATTCGGCCAGCCAGACGAGCAGCGCGGACGGCAGTTCCGCCGAGGCGGCGGAGAACAGCGCACCCCAGCGGGCCTCGTGCTGCGAATAAACGGCATCAAGATATCCGCCAGCCACGCCGAGACCGGCGGCGCTGGCATGGCCGACCAGCTCGATGCGGGCATCGGGCCACCTGGTCCGCAACAGGCCGAGCGCCGGGAGGGTGACAAGGAAGTCGCCGAGCGCGCCGCCACGTAGGATCAGGATCCGCATGGGACACACCGCGGCCCGACCTCAACTGCCGGGCTTCGCCTGCTCCGGAATGGTTTTCTTGTAGTCTACAAGCTGGAGTGTGGCGGTGCCGAACTTCAGTTTAAGCTGCATTTTCACGGGCAGTTTCTGTCCTTGCTGCGATATCCACACCTTGATTTCGCCGCCGCGCTTGAAGATTCCACGCGGGTTTTGCTCCATGCGCGGCACCAGCACGAGCGTGTGATAGGTGCCAAGCGGTGTGCGCACCTCCTCATAGCGCTCGGCGTAGATGGCGAGGGGATAGAACTCGTTTCCGAAATTGACCAGCACGTTCTTCTTTTCGCCGGGCTGGAGATTCCAGTCCCGGGTTTCCACCAGGGCGCTGATCAGGTCGATGGGATCGCCGTCCGGAATGGGTGCCTCTTGGGAGCGGTTGGGCCGATGATGATCGACATACGAGGCGATCTTCCGGTCGTAGTCGAAGGTTGTCTCGGTGTCTGTGACGTGCTCGCCATCGGTGCCCTTTTCGCGAACGCTGGCCAGCCGGCCGGTCTGCTGGTTGATGACCCCCTCGGCTTGGTTGCTGTAGCTGTAAAAACCGTGCAGGAAGCCACGGGTGGTGGTGTCGGTCGTGATGCGGAAAATGTCAGAACCATCGGCGTTCTTTTCTTCATGCGCCGCGACGACGATGTCGCCGGCGTGGAGGAAGATGCCCCAGCTGGCCTTGTAGGTGAAAGTCTCGCCATCGGCGAACGCGGTAAACGGAGCCGCCATGGCGGGCCGGGCCGGGAGGAGCGCAAGAGCGGCGAAGAGGGGACGGAAGGGAATCATGAGTGGTTAACGGTGACGCACGGGAGAGCGAGCAGACAATGGAATCGGATTCAAGTGCGGCGGTTGAAAGTGTTTTTAGCTATAGTTAAGGCAAGGAGCTTCTGCACTAATCTTTCATGCCAGCCAATCCGCCCATCCGCAGCGAATGCAGGTGGTCAGGGCGCCAGGCCCAGTTCCAACTGGTTGTCCGCCCCAAGCGCCCAGGCCTCGCATCCGCGGCTGCGCAGGGTTTGGGCGAATTCCCGGGCGAAGCCGTGGAGGGTGAGGACCAGCCGCGGCTGCACCCGGTCGACAAAAGCCAGCAGGTCGGGGAAGTCGGCGTGGTCGGAGAGCGGGAACGCGGCGTCGCATTGGTACCGGTAGATCGCCCCGGCATCCAGCGCCCAGCCGGTGATCGCGGCCGTGCGCCGCCGGGGAATGTCCTGAATAAAGGCGCCGCGACTCGATTGAGGGGGGCAGATGACCACATGGCCGGCAAGGTTCTTCGTCTCGAACAACCGGTAGGCG
>Ga0265323_10001288_pt1 | contig 12514 bp, 10 predicted proteins | sample 41225metaG_FD_193580 | JGI IMG/M metagenome (GOLD analysis project Ga0265323, IMG submission 193580) | Rhizosphere microbial communities from Carex aquatilis grown in University of Washington, Seatle, WA, United States - 4-12-25 metaG | ecosystem: Host-associated > Plants > Roots > Rhizosphere... | reverse complement strand
CGCTGGAATGCGTGGTGACCACCTGCGCGGCCGGGGCTCCCTTGCCATCGCCGTTGGCCGAGATCAACCCGGGCGCCACCGCGGCCAGCATCACCGTGCTCTGCACGCCGCCCCCCGGCGCCGAGACGGTCAGCACCGCCGGGCCCACGTTCACACCGCCGGGAATCTGCGCGTTGATCTGCTGCGGCCCGGCATAAAACAGCGGCATGGCCGCCGGCGCGCCAAGGTCATCGGTGACCGTGACGCTCGCTCCGCCCAGCGTGTAGGGGAGCGGCACGGACGTGGCCGAACCGCCCGCGGCGGCCAGGTTGCTGCCGTAGATGCTCACGATCGACCCCGGCGCCACCGGCGCAGTGCCGCTGGCCGCCGAAACCGTCACCGGCCGGCTCACCGGTCCGGTAGCGGCGGCATAGGCTTGTCCCACGGCGCTCAGCGTACCGGCGCGCATGGCTGACGAAGCCGCCGCGTTGATGGCCGCGGCCTGCTGGGCCGTGGTGGCGCTGCCGTACTGGCTGTAGTCCAGATAGGCGAAGAACCAATCGCCGGAGAAGGGCGAAAGAAACTGCAGGTCCTTCCAGTAAGACAGCTTGACTAACTCGCCCAGATACTCGGAATCCAGCGGCTCCCAGAAACTGAAGTTATCGTAAGGATCGCCGCTAAGCGCCCCGATGATGGCAAACTCGCTCCCCTGCATCTGTGCGTCCGTCACCTTCTTCAACCACGCCTCGGAGATCCCCACTCCCTTGCCGGCGGCGCGCGCGGCGTCGATGTAAGTCACCAGCAGGGGCAGCAGGTTCAAGTTGGCCGCATAGACGTGCAGGTCGATGTAATCCGTGCCGGCGCCGAGGAGCGCCTGTAAGTACGCGCTCCCGTTGGTCTGCCAGTTTCCGATGCCGGCTCCGATGAGCGGCGTGCCGTGGATTCCGGCGGCGCGGAGCTGGCTCGTAATGGCCGAGATTTCGGCGGCGTATTCCTGCGCCGTGTATTCGCCGGAGAGCCCCAGCAGGGCGGCCTGGGTATCCGGCTCGGAACCCAGGTTCAGCCAGTCCGGCTGCACCTGCTGCGCAATCGCCAGCGCGTTCTGCGCCCGCCCGGCGGTCACCTCCGCCGTCGAAAGCGTCGAGTAGTACTGCGCGAGCGGCAGAGCAGTGGCCACGCCGGGGAACAGCACCGAGGTTTCGATCACCACCTTCAGGCCCCGCTGGTGGGCTTCCAAAACGAAGTTCTGGTAGAAAGCCACGACCGGGGCGTAATCCTGCGGGTCGCCGTTGTACTGGTAGAACGGCTGGTAGAGCAGCGGGAACCCGATGCAGGTGGTGACGGACTGGACGCCCACCAGGGCAAAGGCGTTGAGCTGGGCCAGGACCTGCGCGAAGGTGCCGGGGGCCAGCAGGGTGGCCGGCCCGCGATTGCAATCGGCGGTGGTCACCTCGGTCCCGAAAGCTACCGGGGATTTGACGCCGTTCCAGCCGGCGCCGATGGCGGCGGTGAAGCTGTCCAGATCGCTCTGCAGCGAGTTGCACGGGGCGCCCAGGCTGGCGGGCGCCATGGAGCACTGGGCCGCGGCCGTGCTGGCCAGAAGGCAGATCAGGGCGAGGCAGCAACCGGGATACCGTTTCATGGCTTAGTTAACCCGGCGGCGTCCCGGAAGTTTCCTGCAGCGGCGGGGCCGCCTACGGACGGTGCAGTTGCGCCTTGAGTCTGGCCACCCAGTTTGCCTGTTCCGGCGTCAACCCGGATGCCTCCCTGGCGGCGAGGTCCTGCGCCACTGGAACGCCCTGTTCGGCTGCGAGTTGAAGCCAGGCCACGGCCTGCACCCGGTCGCGCTCCGGCCGGTCCGGGGGAGCCAGCAACAGGCGTCCCAAGCGGTATTGGCAGAGCCCCACGCCTCGCGCCGCGCACCGGCGGAAGTACTCCTCGGCCAGGAGAGGATCGCGCGGCACTTCGTCGCCTTTCTCATATCGCTGGCCCAGAAGGTACTGCGCGGCGTCGCTGCCCAGATCCGACGCCCTGCGCATGGTGGCCAGGCCCGAGGCGACGTCCTTCGGCAAATCCCGCCCCTCGATCTGGCGGGTGGCGATTTCGAATAGCGCGGGCCCGTAGTTGTGGGCGGCAGCCGCCTGGATTAGCGCCAGGCTGCCGGCGGGGTCCTGCGCGACAAAGTTTCCCTTTGCCTCCCACAGCGCCACCACGAACATGGCGGGAGGAAAACCCCGGCTGGAAAGATCCTGCATCGACTGCACCGCGCGTTCGGTGGTCAGGCTGCTCGGGCCGGTTTGTTCCAAAGCCTGAAGAGCCACGTTGAAATCCGCGCGCTGGCGGTCGGCTTCCTGGTCGAAGGCGGTGCCGGGCAACCGGAAATGGACGGCCACTTCCGCCAGAGTCTTCACCGGCTTGCCGTTCTTCGTGGCCGGCGCAAAGGTCCACTTCCTGACCGCGTCTATGGCGCACTCGTCGAGTCCGAAGCCCAACGGGCTGATCACCATGACTGCCTCTGTCCGGCCCTTTTCGGTGATGCCCATTTGCAATACCACGGTCCCCTGAATGTGATTGGCGAGGGCAACGCGGGAGTAGCCCGGCTCCGGCTTTTGCAGCGGCCGTGGCGGTGTGATGCCGGGACCGGGATGGATCGCGGCCGCCAAACCGTCAGGCTCTTGTGCGCTCAGGCGGCAGAGCGCCCAGAGCGGGAGAAGCAGAATCAGGCCGGTCCGGGACATCCCGCCAGTCTAGTACGATTGGCGGGTGGGTTTCCAGACCGGGCCTTGTGAAGGCACGCGCGGGCGAACGCCGCCGGCCGGTTTGCCGGTGGGGGTGGAAGCGCTACTTGGGTCAAAAGGCCCGATGCACCGGCGAAGCGCAGTCCTCGGGGGCGCCGGTTTCGCCGTGTGTAGCGGAGTTTCGGGTGTCCTGCATCCTGGGCGCAGGATTGCAGGCATTCCCGGTTATGCGCTTGACTACGATTGCACGGGCGGTTCTGGAAGTGGCCGCGGCACTACTGATGGGATCGATGGCTTTCGCCCAGGACTCTTCGTCGCCGTCTAAAGCGGCCGGGGCCGGCGGCCAGAGTCCGGCGCCTTTCGACGGCAAGTGGCTCACCAGGATGAGTTGCCCGGCGAAAGGCAGCACCGAGGGCTACACCTGGCAGCTTACCGGCGGCGTGGAGAAGAGCAACTATCGCGCGGAGCACGGCACGGCGGGGGAGCCCGGCTACCTGCTGGTGGAAGGCAGGATCGCCGCCGACGGCAGCGCCAGGCTGTCGGCAAACGGCATCGTCGCCTCCCGGAAATACGCCCGCGGCGTGCTGGCACACAAGGGCGAAGAGTATAGCTACAACATCAAGGCGCAGTTCAAGGAAACCGAAGGCAGCGGAACCCGCGACGTGGGCCTGGGCGTCGTCGGCCGGCCCTGCACGTTCGACTTCGTGAAGCAGTAGGCCGCACTGGCGGGCCTACCGGTGCACCAGTTGCGCTTTCAGGGTGGCCACCCAGCCTGCCTGCTCCGGCGTCAAACCGGCGGCCGCCCGGGATGCCAGGCGCTCCGCCTCCGGAAAGCCCTGACCGGCGGCAAGCTGAAGCCACGCCACGCCCTGCACCAGCTCGTGCTCCGGCCGGCCCGCACCGTCGAGCAACAAACACCCCAACCGGTACTGGCACGCCGCAACTCCCCGCGATCCGCACAGCCGGAAGTACCGGCGGGCGCGGTCCAACTCGCGCGGCACATCCAGACCCTTTTCGTACCGGTTGCCGAGATGGAGCTGCGCCTGCACGCTCCCCAGGACGGACGCCAGGCGCATGGTTTCCAGGCCCTTCCCGACGTCCTGCGGCAAGTCCCTCCCCTCGATCTGGCGGATGGCAACTTCGAACAGCGCAGGCCCGTAATTGCGGGCGGCGGCCTGCTGGATCAGCGCCAGACCGGCCGCCGGGTCCTTCGGGACATGGTCGCCCCGGATTTCCCAAAGGCCGGCTAAATGCATGGCCGGCGGATAGCCGAGGCGCGAGAGATCCTGCATCGACTGCACCGCGCGGGCGACCGCCTCGGCGCTACGTCCGGTTTGTTTCAGGTCCTCAAGAGCCACGTTGAAGTCCGTGCGGAGGCGCTCGGCTTTCTGGTTGAACGGAACGTCGGGGAGCCTGAAATCGACGAACACTTCGGTGATGACCTTGACCGGCTTGCCGTCCTTCGTTCCCGGCTCGAACCTCCACTTCCCGACGGCGGCCTGGGCGCGCTCATCGAGCCCGAAGCCCATCGGGCTGATCACGGTGATGCCGGTGGCCCGGCCCTGCACGGTGACGGCGAGTTGCAGCACGACGGTGCCCTGAACGCGGCCGATGCGCGCATCGCCGGAGTACTCGGGCTTCACTTTGCGCAAAGCCCGCGGGGGCTTGACGCCCGGCCCGATATGGATCGCGCCATCCAGTTCGCCCGCGGCCTGCGCGCCGGAGCCGCCCTGGGCTAATAGCCACAGAACCACGAGAAGTCCTGTCCGAACCATACCTTTACGCGGCGGAGCCGTCCTTGCGCGCCACCACGATCAGCGAGAGGCCGCGCCAGGGCATCAACCGGTCGATGCGGCGCCAGATCCAGACGGTCTTGTCGAACACCTTGAGCACCAGCTTGCTGATCTTGCGGCTGCCGAACAAGCGGCTGTACAGGAACCACGGCGGCGCGCCGGCGCGGTTGAAATTGTAGGCGCGCTCCACGGCGAATCCCCGCGCCTCCAGCAGGGTGCGAAGCCCGGCGGCGCTGAAGCGGCATTTGTGTCCCAGGCTGCGGTCCAGGCTGCCGAACAGGCTGGGCCCCTGCGGCACCAGCAGGATCAGCACGCCGCGCGGCTTGAGCGTGGCGCCGAGGGAAGAGACGGCATCGCCGGGCGAATCCAGATACTCCAGCACATTCAGGCACAGGACGGTATCGAAGTGGCTGTCCAGGCCGGCCAGGTCCGCGGGCGTTTCGGGATCGATGCGCCGCACCATCACGTTGGGCGTGCGCAGGAAGCGGTTGCGCAGGGCGTGCAGGTGCAGCGGGTCGCGCTCCGCCGCCACGTAGAGCAGGCGGCGCGACATCAGGCGGCCCGACAGGTTGCCGATGCCCGCGCCCACTTCCAGCACCGCATCGCCCAGGTGCGGCCGCAGGGTGCGGGCCAGCCACGCGATGTAGCGCGGCGTCCCGGTGAGGTTGTTGAGCACGCCGCGGCCATACGGCGTGGCGTAAAGATCGTCGATGAGCCAGAACCGCAGCACCGCGCCCAGCGCCTGGAAGCCGTCCTTCCAGCCGATCTTCTTGCCCTCCTCGTAGGTGCGGCCGTGATAGCTGATGGGCACCTCGTAGATGCGCAGTTGGCGCTTGGCGCTCTTCATGACGATTTCGGGCTCGAACCCGAAACGGTCGGTGCGGATGGGGATGCTCTTCAGCAGATCGGTGCGGAACACCTTGTAGCAGGTCTCCATGTCCGTCAGGTTGAGGTTGGAGAACATGTTGCAGACCACGGTGAGGGTCTTGTTGATCATGGAGTGCCAGAAGGGCAGCACGCGGGAGAAATCGCCGGCCAGGTAGCGCGACCCGAAGACGGCGTCGGCGTGGCCATCCAGCAGGGGGCGGAGGAGGCGGGGGTACTCGGAGGGGTCGTACTCCAGGTCGGCGTCCTGAATGAGCGTGAAATCGCCGGCGGCCTTCTCGATGGCGGTGCGGACGGCCGCGCCCTTGCCGCGGTTCCGCTCGTGTTGAAAAAGCCGGATTTGCGGAAAGCCCGCCGCCAGCCGTTCCAGGATCGCGAAGGTGCCGTCGGTGGAACAGTCGTCGACGATCACCAGTTCCCGCTCCATATTCTCGGGGAGCGGCGCCGCCAGCACGAGCGAGATACACCGTTCCACGACGGTGCGCTCGTTATAAACCGGCATGAGGATGGACAATTTCACGGAAACTATGAGTGTACCAGCTTGAGCGCGCGCGCCTGTGCGGCGGAGCCCGCGACGGCTACCGCGAGACGATCTTATCCACGGCCCTGGCCAGGTGCTGGAAGTCCTCGTGGGCCGGCGATCCGGGAGCGAACTCGCCGATGGTAAGGCCGCTCGAGACCGCCTGCGCCAGGGCGATCCGCTGGCTGATGGCCGGCAGCACCTTCTTGCCCATCTTCTCCAGCGAGGAGGCCAGCTCGCGCCCCAGCGTAGTGCCCATCAAAACCCTGGAGGGGACGAAGCGGATGCGCGGTTTCTTGGCGCCGCGCACGGCCCGCGCGTGCAGCGCCAGCGAGAGAGCTTCCTTCAACGCGAACAGGTCGAGCGGGGAAGGCCCGCAGGGCAGCAGCGCCAGGTCGGCCAGAAGCAGGGCCTGGGCGGTGGTTTCCGGCATGCCCGGAGGCGTGTCGATCAGGACCACGTCGGCGGATTTCTGCGCGGCGCGCGTGCGCGTCTTCAGCTCATCGGGGGAGCCGTTCTTTACGGCCTCGACGCAGCGGGCCAGGACGCCGGTCCCCTGCGCGGCCCAGTCGGCCAGGCTGTGCTGCGGGTCGGCATCCAGCAGGGCCACGGTGTAGCCCATGGCGACGAACTCACCGGCCAGGTTGCCGGAGATGGTCGATTTGCCGACGCCGCCTTTTCTTCCCGCAACGGCGATGATGGCCATAGCAGTTACCAGGATACCTGGAATGGCCGCGCCGCGTGGGCCGCGGCCATGCGTGAGACGGCACCCGGAGGGGTTCTACTTCCCCTTTTTGGGCGCGGGCTTGGCAGCCTTCTTCGGCGTTTTGCAGGCCATGCTGATTCTCCCTATGGGGCACTGTAACACGGCTACTGCCCGCCGGCGGCCTCGTGGGCCGTCATGATCCTGAAACCTTCGGGCGGAAGCGCCGACCGCTTTACCAGCCGCTTCAACTCATTCAGACCGTCCGCGCTGCCGTGGACCAGGATGTAGGCCTTATCGGCATACTCCGGAATGATTGCGGCGTCCGGCTGGGCACCGCCGAGCGTGGGGTCGATCACCGCCGCCCGCTGGTATTCGTAGACCGCCAGCGAGATCTTCCCGGGCGATTCGGCCTGCTGGCACTGCAGGGCCTGCGCCAGCTTGTAGGAGACGTAGGCCCGGAGCGGAAAGTCCACCAGCGCCCGCTGGTAGGCCGGCTCGGCGATGTCCCGGCAGTCGGCCGGGACCTGGGGACGCCTGGCCAGCACTGCCTCAGCCTGGTAGATCTCCAGCATCATCAGCGTGTGATCGGCGGCCTCAACCATGGTGGCGCGCTGCTGGTCCCAATCCGCGCCGCTGGTGCTCGCCGGCTTGTTGGCCGGGGCGAAGAACGCCGCCGCCCCGGCTTGGAGCTTCTGCGCGGCGACCCAGCCGGTATCGGCCTGCGCGGCCGTGGGATTTGGCAGCATTCCGGCCGCGCCCGTGGTGACGTACAGGAACTGCAGGGCCCGTGCCGCGCCACTCGGCGTATCGTCGAATACGGTCTTCAGATCCCTGGCGACGATTTCGGAGGCGTACTCCAGCACCTTGGCCGGCTGGGGTGGCGTCAACCGGTTGTAGGCCAGCGCCAACATGCTGCTGCGCTCGTCCTTGAAATCCGAGTCCGGGTACTGGCGGGCCCAGGCGTTCAGGGCCCTGATATGCACGGCGGGGTCCCCGGCATCCCCCCGGACAGCCTGGGCGACAAGGTCGTACTCGCCCTGGTCCTTGTACTGGCGTTTGGCGGCGCCCTGCGGGTGGGCACAGGGAATCGCTCCGGCGAGCAGCAGTGCGGCCAATCCGGCGGTTCGGATCAGTCTGCGCATTTCCGGCCTCCTATCCACTCCAGGGTACACCGGCGCTACCGCTCGGGCTGCGGGGTGAGCGTCTTCCAGAGGTCCACGGCTTCTTCTTTGACCGCGGCGGCCGCGGCGGCCAGATCGTTGCCCAGCAGGGACACGGAGGCGGTCTGTCCAGGGGCAACGCTCAGAAACGCCGTGGTTCCGGGCCAGGCGATGCTGTTGCGCACGGTGACGCCCTGGAGGCGGTCGAACCGCACCACCGGCACTCCCGGTTTGGGCGCGCGCGTCTGGACGCCGTCCAGGTCCACCTGCCGCGAGTCGCGGATCAGGAATGGCGCGTTGTTCTCCACGTCGAGCCGCACGTTCTGCAACTCCAGGCCCACCGTGTTGTAGGCGCGCAGGCCTTCCCTGGCGTTGCCGGTGATGTCGGTGAGGCGCAGGCCCTCGATGGGCATCTCGGGCAGGCCCGCAATGCTCACCGCCACCGGGCAGCGGTTGACGGTGACGTGACTGATGGCGATGTTGCGGAAAACCGGGGTCCGCGCCGACACTGGCTCTTCGGGCGCCTGGGTGTAGAAGTTGGCCACCTGAATCGCCACGTAGTGGGAATCCTCGATCACCCAGTTATCGAACCGGATGTTTTCGATCACCCCGCCGCGCCCGCGCGTGCTCTTAATGCGGATGCCGCGGTCGGACCCCACGGAGACGATATTGCTGGCCACCACGTTGCGGATGCCGCCGGAGGTCTCGCTACCCAGCACGACGGCGCCGTGGCCATGGTGGACAGTGCAATTGGCGATGGCCACGTCCTCGGTGGGCCGGTTCACGCGCAGGCCGTCGGCGTCCTTGCCGGATTTCAGGCAGATGGCGTCGTCGCCGGTATCGAAATAGGAATCCGAGATGCGCACATGGCGGCAGGAATCGATATCGACGCCATCGGTATTGGTGCCGGGGTAGGTCTCGACGATCACGTCGCGGATGGTCACGTTCTCGCAGTAGAGCGGGTGAATCGTCCACATGGGCGAGCCCACGATGTGAACGCCCTCGATGCGCACGTTGCGGCTCTCGACGGGGCGGATGAAATCCGTGCGCAGGTACTTCTCCGAGGCCGCGCGCAGGGCGGCGGGGATGGGCTCGGGTTTCTGCAGCAGATCGAGCAGGTTGTTCCAGGCGGCGCGGCCCGAGGCATCCTGGCGGATCAGGGCGAGCCAGTCGGCATTGCTGGCGGTGAGCGTGCCGCGGCCCTCGATGGCGATATTCTCCAGCTTGTAGCCACCGATGTTGGCCGCGGGCGCGCGGGTTTCCACGCCCTCGTAGCGGCTGAGACCCACCGGCGGATATTCCTCGCGGTTGGCCACGAAGCGGAGCGTGGCGCCGGTATCGACATGCAGGGTCATGTTGCTGACCATTTCGATGGAGCCGGTAAGGTATGTTCCGGCCGGGACCCACACCGTGCCGCCGCCGGCTTTGGCGCAGGCCTGCACGGCGCTGCGTATGGCGGCGGTGCTGGAGGCCGAGCCGTCGCGCCTGGCGCCATAGTCGAGGATGTTGAAAATCGGGGACGTCTGGCCGTAGGCCGAAAGGCCGAGACACAAAAGGGCGACCGCGAGCGAGGACTTGATCATCAGACTATCGTAGCGACATTTCAGAAGGCGGGTGGCCCGGCGTCCCGAGTGGCACTCTGTTTAGAACGACGCGTAGTCCCGCCGTCTCAGATCGGCGAATTCCTGGAATGCCGTTCGCCGGTCCACGATTCGTCCGGCGGCCTCGAACGACTGAACGGCCGATCGGTGCTCGGCCCAGAGTTCGCCAATGCTGCCCGCCCGCCAGCGCTTGGTCATCACCGGACCCTCTAGCGTGAGAGTCCTGTAGTTAGACGACACCAGAAAAGTGCCGTCCGTGAAGGCCGTGAGGAACTTGACGCCCTCGCAATCCGCATCCGCCCAGGCGCCCTTGTCCCTTGCAGTCAGGAGCGGGCAGCACTCGCCAATTCTCAGCCCCGCCCACCAACCGATGACGGGGCGCTTGGGCAGCAGCGTCAGGATGGAAAGCGCAGGGATCCCAAGCAACAGACGAAAAACGGAAAACGTCGTCCCGTAGGAACACAGATCGCAAAAGCCCAGCCGTACCAGTTCCGCGAGTGTCCCCTGGTACCTCGACCGGACCCGCTGGTTCAGCGAAGGCGAGGATATCGGGACGAACTCGAAGCGCCCGAACAGCAGCCAGGCAAGCCCGTGGCCGTCCGACTGCGGCGCGGGCGCGGGGCGCCGCCCCTCGCAAGCGGAGTTCCCGTTTTGGGATTCCATCCAATCCAGCATAAGCCAAACCGCAACCCCTGTGGTCTGCGAGTAGCTGATCTCTTCGCCGGGAGCCACCTTCGCCTCCGCAGCGGCACCAACCGCCATTGGCTCCAGGTTCAAGCCCCGGGTCACTCTCAGGAGCCACGAACACCGGGCTAAGCCGGGCGCACGTGGCGCAGTTCGGCGGCCCAGCCGGGATATCCGCGCGCCGCCGAGTAGGCGTCCTCTTCGAGCGAGAAGGCGATATCCACGCGCGCGCCGGGGGGCAACTCGGCGGCCCGCTCGGCGAAACTCCAGGCCTTGAGAGAGAGCACGCGGCCATCGCCGCGCACCGTCACTTTCAGGTGCTTGCCATCTTTGCCGAGCGGCGAGACTCCGGTCACCTCCACGCCCAGCGCCGCCAGTAGCGGCGGCGGATTTCCGTTGCCGAAGGGCGCCAGCGCGAAAACGCCGGCCACGCCGGGCCCGGTCAGGTCGGCGGGCGAGGCCAGGGCGTCGATTTCGATGCGCGGCACCAGGTCCTCGGGCCGCAGGCAGGCCGCGGCGCGGGCGTTGAAGCGGCGGCGGAACTCTTCCACCCGCGCGGCGTCGAGCGTCACCCCGGCGGCAAACTCATGGCCGCCGAAGCGCACGAAGAGATCGGCCATGGATTCCAGCGCGTGCAGCAGGTGGAACGCGGGGATGCTGCGGCCGGAGCCCTGCGCCAGGCCGTCCCCGGAGTTGCGCCCGAGGACGAACACGGGACGGTGGAAGCGCTCCACCAGGCGGCTGGCCACGATTCCGATGACGCCGCGATGCCACGTCTCGTCGTAGTAAACCAGGGCGGAGGCGGAAGGGTCGACGGCCACGCGCTGGCAGATCTCGCGGACCTCGTCCTCGGCCTGCCGCCGCTCGGCGTTCCGGTCATGCAGGCCGCGCGCCAGTTCGGCGGCACGCGCCGCATCGCCGGTGAGGAACAACTCCACCGCGTCGCGGGCCGAGTCCATGCGTCCGGCGGCGTTGAGGCGGGGCGCGATGCGGAAGGCCACCTGGCGGGCGCCGGGAGCGGTGCCGCGGGCGAAACCGGCCACGTCCAGCAGCGCCCGCAGGCCGGGGTTGCGCACCTCGTCGAGGCCCGCCAGGCCGTGTTTGACGATCACGCGGTTCTCGCCCGTGAGCGGCACCACGTCGGCTATGGTGGCGATGGCCACCAGTTTCAGCAGCGATTCGGCCACCCGCCGCCGCTTCTGTTCGGACCACGGCAGCGCGGCGGCCAGCGCCTGCGCCAGTTTGAAGGCCACGCCGGCGCCGCACAGGTTCTTGTCGGGATACGCGCAATCCGGCCGGTTGGGGTTGAGCACCGCCAGCGCCGGCGGCAGCTCGGCCTCGGGCAGGTGGTGATCGGTGACGATGACGTCGATGGACAGCTCGGCGGCCCGCCGCACCACTTCGGCGGCGCGGATGCCGGTATCCACGCTGACGATGAGGCGGACACCGGAAGCGGCCGCGGCTTCCACCACATCGGCGCGCATCCCGTAGCCGTCCTTGAGGCGGTGCGGCACGTGGTACTCCACCACGCCGCCGGCCATCTGGATGACCTTGGTCAACAGCACCACGCTGACGGTGCCGTCCACGTCGTAATCGCCGTAGAGCAGGATCTTCTCGCTCGCGCGGATGGCGCGCGCCAGGCGTGCGACGGCGGCGTCCATGCCGCGCATCAGGTTGGGATCGTGGAGCTGATCGAGCGATGGGGCCAGGAAGCGGCGCGCCGCCTCCGGGTCCGCCAAACCGCGGTGGATCAGAATGCGGGCGGCCAGCGGGCCGATGCCGGGCGGGGCGTCCACATCGCCGGTCAGGCGGGCGGGCAGAACCCAGACGGGGGTCACCTAATTCCTGGAGTAGTAACCGCCCAGGGGGTGGTCGTCATCGTCCATCTCGTCGTCGTCCCCCATGCGGGACATCAACTCTTCCTCGACGTTGACGAAGTCCTCGTACCAATCCGGCTGCAGCTCATAGACGTAGAGGCGGGAGTTGTAGTCGAAGGCCAGCTCGAGCGAGCAGGTAACGCCCTCGTAACCGCGGAAGGCGCGCAGGCGCTTCTCGAAGTCGCGCTGCTCTTCGCGGGAAAGCTCCAGGCTCTCGAACTGTTCCACCAGGTCGTCGATATCGGCGGCTTCGAATTCGCGGGTGGCGAAGAGGATGACGGCGGTTCCGGTCTTGCGCGCCACGTCCAGGAAAGTCTGGTAGTCGGGAAAATTCTCGATGTCCCAGAGCACCAGGGGAAAGCCTTCCAGGGCGCCGGGCCGGCTGCGGAAAACGGCGAATCCGTTGGCTTCCAGGTAGCCGGGGATTTCACGCTTGAGAGTGTCGAGATTCAAATCCACTAGATTGCCTCGGATCTATGCCAACATCAGAATATCAGACGGCCCTGCCAAATCGCGGGCCAAAGCCGTGACGATGGTCTTGGGCCCGATGTAGATCTTGCGGCCAGCCCGC
>Ga0265323_10001286_pt1 | contig 12526 bp, 9 predicted proteins | sample 41225metaG_FD_193580 | JGI IMG/M metagenome (GOLD analysis project Ga0265323, IMG submission 193580) | Rhizosphere microbial communities from Carex aquatilis grown in University of Washington, Seatle, WA, United States - 4-12-25 metaG | ecosystem: Host-associated > Plants > Roots > Rhizosphere >... | reverse complement strand
GAACGAGCAGCTACGGCGGTGTCACTGGCTACGGCGGAACGAGCAGCTACGGCGGTGTCACTGGCTACGGCGGAACGAGCAGCTACGGTGGTGTCACTGGCTACGGCGGTGTCACTGGCTACGGCGGAGTGACTGCCTCCGGCGGAGTGACTGCCTCCGGCGGAGTGACTGCCTCACCCGGTGGCGCGGTCGGCGGCGGAACCAGTTCCGGTGGCCAGAGCACCACCGGACACCTAACCCGTGCGGGCTGCGCTTGTGCATTGGGAAACACAACACCTCCCGGCCCTGGTCCGGAAGCGTTCTTCTTCCTTGCCGGGGTTGCCGTCTTCTTGCAACGGATTCGTAGACGGCTCTAGTTCCCCTTGATCACTGTGCCGTGGCTGATGTTGCTGCCAACTGTAGGGAGCGTCTTGGGGACGGTCCAGGTCCCGAACACGTCGGTGCTGTCGCTGTACATTTCGTGACCAGCCGAACCGGCGTCTGTGTAGAAGTGCCAGGTTCCACTGGGGAGTTCAATCAAGCAGGGCGCTTCCTTGTGATTGTCCCAGCCCGCCCAGTCATTGGTGCCGATGAAATTCCAGGGACCATCCAGACTGGCTGACGTCGCATGCTCTACGTAGGTGACTGACTCGTGCCTGGTGAACGCGTGGTACGTGGTGCCGATCTTGACCATGAAGGTGTCGATGTAGTCGGGGCCGATCCCGATCCAGGTCCCTCCGCTCCACTTGGCAAAAGTGCCGTCGGTCGGCTCGCACCCCTGCCGTGCGTGGATTGCGTCCCGAGGCCTCGTTCGTCATGGAATCCTCCTGCCTACATCTCATACAAACGTGATGTGCCGCCTGGCCAGTCCAGCGGCTCACAGAACTTGTCCCACCTAGGCGGAAAACGCCCACATTCTCCTTTGGCCCGAAGGGATTTCTGCCGCTACTGTAGAGGGAGCGGGACTTGACGCAGTTTCTTTCCTGAGCCGGTTCCCGCCAGAACAGGCACTTTTCTACTCGGAAGACATGCGCAGCGAACCCGACTCCCAAGTCCGAAAAGGCGCCAAGATTCTGGTGCTGCCGGCCGCAGATCTCTCGACGGTCGACAACACGGGCTTGGTGCGCGCGATCCTGGACGGAGATCCGCGCGCGCCCCGCATCCTTTGGGATCGCTACGCGCGTCTGGTCTACCGCATTCTGCGCCGTTCATTGGGTCAGCAGAATGAAGTTGAGGATCTGGTGCAGGAGGTTTTCCTGAACCTGTTCAGGAGGCTGCCGACCTTGCGCGATCCCCGGACCCTGCCCGCCTTTCTGGTCACCATGACGACCCTCACCTTGCGCCACGAACTACGTCGGCGCTGGGTGCGACGCTGCATGCTCCTAGGCGCGAAGGAAGACATCGACCCCGATCTGCGGGCGGTGCATCCCAATCCGGAGGCGCGCCAGGCAGTGGCTCGCCTCTACGCCATTCTGGATCGGATCGGACGTGAAGAACGTATGGCCTTCGTCCTGCGTTTCATTGAAGGCATGGAGTTGACCGAGGTGGCCACGGCCCTGGGATTGTCCCTGGCCACGGCCAAGCGACGGCTTGCGCACGCCCGCGCGCGGGTCGACCACCACATCGCCAACGATCGTGGCTTGGCCGCCTACCTCTCGGGAATCGACGAGGAGTCCCCATGAAAACCAGCTCAGAATCCCCAGACTCCGACCGTGCGCTTCGCCACCTGTGCGAGCTGGCCCGTACCACCTTCAACGAGGACCTGTCAGCCCGCGAACAGGCCGGGTGGAGCCGCCTGAAGGTGAAGGCGACGGGACGCCCCCGCCCGTGGCGCGCCCTGGCCGTGGGCCTCGGCCTGGCCGCTGCCGCAGCCGCCGTCGTGCTCTTGGTCCTGAGCGGGAATCAGACGCCGCCCAGCCTCGGTTTCCGCGTGGTCGACGAGGCCGGCGTGACGCAAGCCGCGCCGGATCTCGCCTCAGCGGGGCGCATCGAGTTCTCCGACGGTTCTCGGGTGACCCTGGCCGCCGAGGCACGCGCGAGCGTCACGGCTATCAATGCGCGAGGGGCGAGCATCCGCCTCGAGCACGGCCGGCTGTCCGCACAATTCGTGCAACTTCCCCAGGCGAGCTGGTCCATCGCGGCCGGGCCCTACCAAGTTCTGGTGACCGGGACGGCATTCGACGCAGCCTGGACGCCGGACACGCGGGCTCTGGAGCTGTGGCTCCGCCACGGCAGTGTTCTGGTCAAGGGGCCCAACGCCGGCCAGGGACTGGCCGTGGTCGCCGGCCAGCATCTCCTGGCCAGCGCAACGACCGGGCAAATCGTCCTCGACGCCATGGCACCCGCTGCCCCTTCGGCGTTGCCCGTTGTCCCTACGGCGCCGACGCCCGCTGCTGAATTCGCGCCGGCCTTCCCGCCTCCCGCTGAACGTCCTGCGACCTCGCCGCGCGAGTCGTCGCGTGCGCTGCACGTGGCTCCCGCGGCACGAGCACCAGCCTCCGAGCCGTCGCTGACCTGGCCGCAAGCGCTGGCCCGCGGCGAGTTCCCGCGCATCCTGGACGAGGCTGCGCGCCGAGGAATCGACGACGTGCTATCAGGCGCGACCAGTGCTGACCTGGCCGCCTTCGCCGATGCCGCCCGCTACGGCCGCAGGAACGACCTCGCGCAACGGGCGCTTCTGGCCCAGCGCCAGCGCTTCCCGCAAACCCTGGCGGGTCGAGACGCTGCCTTCTTCCTCGGCACACTCGACGAAGCGCGCGCCGGGCACGAAGCCCAGACCAGTGCGCTCCATTGGTACGAACGCTACCTCGCGGAAAACCCCTCGGGTGGTTATAGCGGGCAGGCCCTGGGCCGCCGTCTCGTGCTGCTTGAATCCCTGCACGACCGAACCACCGCGCGGGAAACGGCTGCCTTGTACCTGGCCAAGTTCCCCTCCGGCCCCTACGCGGCCAAGGCCAGGCGCATCGTCGAATCCGGGTTTTGACCACAGCCGTAACCAAGGCGAGCGAGGTCATTCATCTCGTCAGCCACCGACTGCTGAGAACGCAGAGGTGAGAGGAGAGGACGCAGAGGCGGATGGTCCGGCATTGTTCGGGCATTCCTAGAAGATCTTCGCTGCTTGCGAAGAAGCGCGACGTTGGTAGTACTCTTCCAGACCAACGCGATGGCTAAGAAGAAAGCCCAGGAAACACCAACGCCGGTCAGAGTACCGTTCTTGAAGCGGCACTTGCCCTTGGCGCTCCTGTTGGCTGTATCGGCGCTCTTCTATACCGTCGCCGGCGTGCTGTCGGGCCAGCTCAACCTGGCTGACGACTATGGCTACATCGTGCAATTCGGCCACTATGACCGGCCTTTGAATCTCGCCGGCCTGGTGCAGATGTTCAATGGCATCTCCAAACAAGAGATGCTCCACGACTACTACCGGCCCATCTACACCCTGATTCGCTCCATTGACTACCATCTCTACGGGACTTCCCCTACCGGTTACCACGTCACCAGCCTGCTGTTCTACTTGCTGGCCATCGCCGCCGCCTATTGGATTCTTCGCAAACTTCTGCCTTCAACCCGGGCTGCTTTTCTCGGCGCCCTTCTTTTCGCCTTTCATCCCATCCACGTGGAAGCCGTGGCTTGGATTATGGCCGGCGGCTACGCCATGGCGGGCGCCTTCGCGCTGCTTGCCTTCGCGCTTTATCTGTCGGGGCAAACCTGGGCGAGCACCTTGGCTTTTACTGCGGCCGCGCTGACCAACCCGCCGGCCGTGGTCATGCCGGCGCTGCTGTGGGGGCACATGCGTCTGCTTCCTGCCAAAGCGGCGAGAGAGCAGCGGCGTCGCTGGCACAACTTGGCGATGATGTCGGCGGCAGCGGCTGCAGTGGTGTACCTGAACTTCGTGGTGTTTCCGCAGCGCTATTCCGGGACCACCTTCGATTCAGCGGTGGCCGCCCGCAGTTGGCTCGGCAACCTCTCTTCTTACCTGCGCCTGTTGGTCGTTCCCTTGGGCCTGCAAACCCCCTATGAGAAGTACCTCGAGAAACTGAGCGATCCACGCTGCCTGGCTGGAGCCGCCGCTCTGTTCCTGATCGGCGCGGGAGTCCTGGGATTGAGAAGACGCAGCCGCCTGGCGGCCTTCGGGCTGTTTTGGTTCTTGGTGGGCCTTCTGCCCACGCTCACCGTCGCGAAAAAGGCGGCGGGAATGGCCGACCGCTATGTGTTTCTCGCGTCCTTCGGGCTCATTCTTGCCGCGATCACGCTGCTCTCGGCGCGAAGCGACGGAGGCCTTCTGCCCGAAGGTCTGCCGGCGACGGCGCGCAAGACGCTGGTCGCACTGGGAGTCGTGTTCTTGGTCGTGTTTGCCGCCGTCGCCTGGCAGCGGGTGCGGACCTGGCACGACACCGAGACGCTGTTTACCGACACCCTTCGCAAGGACCCCGGCAATATCTTCGCCGTGCGGACCTTGGCACGCTACTACTCCGTGACTGTATCAACACCCGAAAGAGCGCTGCCCTACCTCGAGCAATCCATACTGCTCACCAAAGAACGCATCAGCAGGGTCGCCAATCCTTCCGTCGTGCATTTCGAGCAATACAACCTGGCCGAACTTCACAATGCGCTCGGCATTGTCAACCGCGAATCAGGACAGTACGAGAAGGCCGTGGCCCTTCACGAAAGTGCCATTGCGGAGATATCGGGCACTGAGTTGGATGGCAATCGAGCAGCCGACAACTACTTCCAGATGGGTCTCGCCTACGACAAGATGGCGGACTTGCGCAAAAAGACGGGCGACCAGCCGGGATTTGTTGCGGCGCTGGAAAAGGCCTTGTCGTGCTACCAGCAGAGCATCGAGCGCCTACCCATCCTGTCCAACGCCTACCAGAATGCGGGCTTCGCACTGTTTCGCCTGCATCGTCTGCCCGAAGCCGAAAGTATCTTGGAGAAGGCGCTGAAGTTGACGCCCAACAACGTCGAGGTGATTGGGTTGTTGGCGAATTGCTACATACAGACCGGCGAACAAGCGAAAGCGAAAGCGCTGCTGGATGAGGCCATCCAGAAGGCTGGACGCCGGCAAGGGAACGAGCCGCTTATGCGTGAACTGCAACGGCTGACCGCCAAACTCGCCGAAGCCCCGGCGACACCTGAGGGACAATCGTTTGACACCGGTGCTCAACTGGTCGCCCTGCTCGGCCAAAAGAAATACGAAGAGGCGCTGCAGGTCGCATTGTCGTTGCAGAAAATACAGGACTCGCCCGATGCCTCGCTCTTGAACAACATCGGCCTGTGTTACTACAAGCTGGCCCGCTATCCCGAGGCCGAGCGCGCCTACCGGGAAGCTATCAAGCTCCGGCCCGACTACGACACCGCCATGGGCAACCTGTCGCTGGTCTACGCCAAACAAGGCCGCTTGGATTTGGCCATTTCCTACGCCGAGGGCGCCTTGAAGTTGAAGCCTGGCGATCCCAGCGTCAGCCGCCATCTGGAAGAATACTACCGCCAGAAATCCGGCGGCCGTGGTGGCACACGGTAGGCGGACAAGGCTGCCCCTACGGGCCGCCCCCGACCATGGCGGACAACCAGCGCGTGGCTCGCTCACGAAATCCTGCGCCGTGGCCACGGTTGATATGGCGGATGGTCATCTTCGCGTCGACAAAGAACGTCGTGGGCAGCCGATCCTCACCAAATGCGCGCGCCAGCACGCCCTCCCCATCCAACGCAACCACGCTGCCCGCTGGCAATGCATGACCTGCCACGAAGTCTTTCAAGGCCGGCACGTCACCCTCGACCGCGACCAGCATCAGAGCGAAGTGCGCCTTCGTGCTTTCGCGGATGGCCAGGATTTCCGACAGGCTTTCCTTGCACGGTGTGCACCAACTGGCGAAGAACTCGACGACCGTCACCTGCCCGCGCAGGCTCTCGCCGCGCACGCTCTTGCCTGCCAGGGTGCGTGCCTCGAACGCGGGCGCCGGCTCACCCACATGCGGCCGCGCCGCACCGGCCGCAAGCAATGGCAGAAGCAGCAGCGAGATCATGGACCGAGTGTATCGCGCTCTTTGCACAATTGCGGGCCAAACCGTCCGGGGCCAAAGCGACTGGCAAGCGCGGCCAGATCGGCCATAGAGTGGCTTGGTGTTTCTGTGACGAATGCGCGCCATTTGCCTTTTCGGCTGTGTGGCATCGCCATGGGCGTCGCGGTGCTGACCTTGTCGGCGGCGAGCTGCGTTCGCGGCGCGGCTGGCGCGGAGCCCGCGGCGGATGGGGGCGTGGTTGAACCAGGCGTCGCGCGCAGCAACATCCTGCGCTCTGACTACGCTGGATCCGCGAGTTGCCGGACTTGCCACAAAAGCCTGTACGACGACTGGTTGGGCTCGCCCATGCGGCAGATGACCCGCCTGCCTGCGACCGCCAAGATCCGGGCGCCCTTCGACGGACGCACCTGGAGATTCAAGGACGATGAGGCGCGCTTCGAGCGACAGGCTGGCGCACGTTTCGTGCGGATTCGGTCACGGCGCTTCGGTGATCATCTGTACCGGGTCACCCGGGTGATCGGCGGCCGCACCCGTGAGGACTTTGCCGGCGTCGAGGTCACCGGCACGCAACCCAACGCCCGCATCATCGGCGATGCGCACGACGAGGTCATTCTGCCGGCCAGCTACTTCTTCGAGACCGCATCGTTTCGACTCAAGGGCTATTCCGTGATGGTGCGCGAGCGTCCGGGGCTGAGGGCCGGCGCGGTGTGGAACCAGACCTGTGTGCTGTGCCACAACACCGCACCCGCCTTCCTGTCGCTGTGGGGTGCTCTCTTGGGAAAGGCTGCGCCGTCCTACCAAGGCGAGGTGGTGGACGCGCTCTTGCCCGAAAAGCGTCGCTGGGGACTACAAATCACCGATCCCAATGCTGCGCGCGCGGCGGTTGCGGACGAGGTTCATTTTCTCGGCGAGACCAGCGACCTGCCCCGCGACCTGCCCGCGTCGCTGCGCCAGGGGATCACGACCATGAGCCAACGCTTCGGGGCCGAGCAACTTCTGGAAGTTGGCATCGGGTGCGAGGCCTGTCATGGGGGGTGCCGCGAACACGTGCTGCAGCCTCGGGTTTCGACGTCCTACCAGCCGCGCAGTCCATTTCTGCGCGTGCAGTCTGCGCCAAGCGGCGGCCCCATCACTCGCGCCGAGTCGATCAACCGGACCTGCGCGCGCTGCCACCAGGTCTTGTTCTCGCGCTATCCCTTCACCTGGGAAGGCGGTCTTCGTTACAGTGGCTCGCCCGGCGGCAGTTCCACCAATTCGGGCGAGGCACGGGACATGCTGCTGGGCGGGTGCAGCCGTGCCCTGGCGTGCAGCGATTGTCACGATCCCCACCGCGACGACGATCCCGACGATCTGGCTGCACTGGCCACTCCCGCCGGCAACGCCACGTGCACCAAGTGCCATTCCGCCTATGCCAGCCGCCAGGCTGTGCGCGCACACAGCCATCACGATCCAGATGCAGCGGGCGGCGTGTGCATCAACTGCCACATGCCACGCAAGAATCTGGCGCTGACCTATACGTTGGGGCGCTACCACCGGATCGGCTCGCCCACCGAGAGCGTGCGCGTCCTGCGCGATCGACCGCTGGAGTGCGCGCTTTGCCACGCCCGCAAGAGCGCCGAGGAGCTGGTCTCGGAAATGGAGCGCTGGTGGGGCAAGCGTTACGACCGCCCGATCTTGCAAGCGCTCTACGGAGATCTGCAGCAGCCGCCGCTGCTCTCCACCTTGGCTCGGGGCAGGCCTCACGAGCAGGCCGTGGCGATCATCAGTCTGCGCGAACAGAAGGTGCGCGAGGCCTTGCCGCTGGTGGCCCAGCAAATTGCCAATCGGCTGCCCCTGGTTCGCTACCAGGCAAGAAAAGCCATCGACGCCTTTGTCGGCAAGGACTGCGGCATCGACCTGGATCGAACTCTGCGCGACATCATCACCGCCACCGAAAAATGCGTTCCCCAGGCCGCGCCCATCACCCAAAGCGCGCCCGTGCGCGAGACGCCTGCCTCGCACCACGACGATGACTGAGAATGTCCCTATTTCTCCTCGCGCAGCGCAAAGTTCACCTTGAACCGCGGCACCCGCACAGCAACCAGCTTACCGTCGCGTTCACCAGGCGTGAACCGGCATGATTTGATTGCGTCGGAATCATGCCGTCGCAGGCTATCACGACCGTCAGCGCCGAGCGATCACCCTTCGGCGACCCCGGCCTGCGGCGCGGGGCAAGCCTTCCGGAAAGCCAGCAAGAGCAACGCGGGTTGCAGCAGGCGTGGCAGGATCACCAGGGCCAAGGCCCCGCCGATGACCACGATGGCGAGCGGTTTCTGGGTTTCCGAGCCGATGCTGCGCGAAACGGCGGCGGGGAGCAGGCCCAGCATGGCCACCCAGGTGGACATGAGGACCGGACGCAATCGGCGCTCCGCCGCCTGGCGGGCCGCAGATAGCGCTGATTCGCCCCGCGCGCGCAACTGGTGCGCGTAGGTGGCCACCAGCAATCCGTCCTGAATCGAAATTCCGAGAATCGAAATGAAGCCCACAGCCGCCGAGGTGGAGAAATCGGTGCCAGTGAGAAAGAGTGCCACCACGCCTCCGCTGGCAGCCACAGGCGCGCCCAGCAACACGATGAGGGTGTCGCGGGCGTTCTTCACTGAGCCGTAGACCAGGAAGGTGATCATGAGCAGGGTCACTGGGATGATGATCAACAGCCGCGCCGTGGTCTCGCGCAACTGGTTGATCTCGCCACCCCATTCCAGGTGCGTGTCGTAGGGCAGCCTGACGTGAGCGGCGATCTTGGCCTGTGCCTCGGCGATGGTTGACGCCAGGTCACGCCCGCGCACCGAGAACTTCACCGGCACGTAGCGCTGCAGATCTTCGCGGAAGATCACCGACGGACTGTTTTCTTCGACCACGTCAGCCAGCTGCCCGAGCGGCACCTGAGCACCGTCGGGCGCAGCAACCAGAATCGCACGGATGGCGCGCAGGTCGCGTCGGTAGGGCTCGGCCCAACGCACGGTGAGGTCGAAGTGCTTCTCGCCCTCGTAGACCTCGGTGATAGCTAGCCCGCCAATGGCCGCCTGAATGACGGCCGCCACATCCCCGGTGTTCAGGCCATAGCGTCCGGCCGCGGTACGCGAGGGCGTGATGCGAATTGCGGGTTGCCCGAGCGAGCGAAAGATCCCCAGGTCCGCCACGCCCCTGACGTCTTTCATGGCGGCGACGATCTCGCCCGCCTTGTTTTCGTCCACGCGCAGATCCGGCCCCACCACTTTGACCGTGTTCTCACCCTTCACGCCCGACATCGCCTCTTCCACGTTGTCGGAGATGACCTGCGAGAAATTGAACACCACGCCGGGAAAGGCGCGAGCCAGGTCGCGCTGCATGTCGTCGGTGAGCGACGCCTTGGTCACGCCCTTGCGCCATTGCGAGGTGGGGAGAAGGGGCGCCAACAGCTCGATGTTGTGAAAGCCGGACACATCGGTGCCGTCGTCGGGCCGTCCAAGCTGCGAGATCACGCTCTGGACCTCGGGCCGGCTGCGCTTCTCGAAGGGACAGTCGCTGGCATCCTCGCCCGGGCAGCCGAGCACGATGGCGCGAATGTGACCCACATAGCGCGCTGACTTTTCCAGGGAGATTGATGTGGGCAAGGTCGCGCGGATCCAGAAATTGCCCTCCTCCAGTTTCGGCATGAACTCTCGGCCCAGCAGACTGGCCGCGGCCAGCGCCAGCACCACCGGGCCTACGCCGAGCAACACAGCCGTGCGCGGCCGCTGCAAGGCAAAGGAAAAGATCCGCGCATAGAGCCGGTGCACCAGCCGCATGAACCGGGTGTCCTTTTCCTCTTCGTCCTGGGTGGTGGACACGGGCAGAAGTCGCGAAGAAAGCGCAGGGGTCAGGGTCAGCGCGAGGATGATGGCGCCGCCGATGGCAAAGGCATAGGTGTGGGCCATGGGGGCCATAATCACGCCGGCCACGCCCGTCAGAGTGAAGAGCGGCACGAAAGCCACTGCGATGATGAGGGTGGAGGAGAACACCGGCGGCCCGACCTCGCGAGCCGCGCTGGCGATGCGCTCGAAGGCCGCTCCTCCGCGCCGGGCGAAGTTGCGGAAGATGCTCTCCATCATGATCACCGACGAGTCGACCACGATGCCGAAATCGACTGCGCCCAACGAAATCAGGTTGGCCTGGGTGCCGGTCCACACCATGCCGAAAAATGCGAAGAGAAGGGCGAGCGGCAGATTGAGCGCCACCAGGAGCGCCGCGCGCAGCTTGCCCAGGAAGAGCCACAGCACCAACGAGACCAGCACCATGCCGGTGATGAGGTTCTCCATCACGGTATGGGTGGTCAGCTTGACCAAGTCAGCCCGGTCGTAGAGCGTCTCAATGTCCATTCCCGGCGGCAGAATCCGGTTCCGCCGAATGTGGTCCACCCGATCGTGGATGCCTTTGACCGTAGAAAGCGAGTCGCCCCCGTAGCGCATGAGCACGATGCCTTCCACGATGTCCGGCTCGCCATCGCGGCCCACAATGCCCAGCCGGGGAGCCGCACCCGCGCGAACCGTGGCCACGTCGCGCACGCGAAACGGCACGCCCTTTTGCGCGGCGATGGTGATCTGCTCGATGTCCCGGATCGAACCGATGAGCCCGATGCCCCGCACGTCGAAGGACTGCTCGCCCAGGGTGATACGCTGCCCACCCACGTTTTGGTTGGCGTTGGTGATGGCGGATTGCAACTGCGCCAGGCTAACGTTGAGACCGCGCAGACGATAGGGATCCACGTCCACGTGATACTGTTTGGTCAGGCCGCCGAACCCCACCACGTCGATCACGCCTGGCACCTGGCGAAATTGCTTTTCCAGGATCCAGTCCTCGGCGGTCTTGAGATCCGCCGCGGTGTAGTCCTTGCCTACCACCTTGTAGCGATACAGCTCGCCGATGGCACTCCAGGGCGAGAGCTGCGGCTGCACCCCCGCAGGCAGGGTGACGAAGTTGAGCTGATTGAGCACACGCTGTTGTGCCGTGAAGTAGCTGGTGTCCCAGCCGAAGTAATACTTCACATCGGCCAGGCCGAAGAGCGACTGCGAACGCACGTGATCCAGCCCCGGCATGCCCACCAGCCCGGTTTCGAGAGGCAGGGTGACGTAGCGTTCGACCTCCTCGGCGCTCCAGCCTTGCGGCTGCGCGATGACCTCGATCATGGGGGCCACCGGGTTGGGGTACGCCTCGATGTCGAGTTGCATGTACGAGTGAATACCGACACCAACCAGAGCCAGGGCGGCCATGAGCACCAGGAAAGGCGCGCGTACCGCCGCCGAAACCAACTTCTCGATCATGACTACAACTTCACGGAAAGCAGAATGGCGCCCGACACCACGATGCGCTCACCCTGGGCCAGGTTGCGCTGCACCGGCAAGTACTCGCCGCCCAGTTCCTCGTTGACCACCACAGGCCGGCGCTCGAAACGCAGACGACCGTCGGGCGTCTTGCCCAGCTCGACAAAGACCACCGTCTGATCGCCCAGGCGCAGAAGCGCGCTACGCGGGATGGCCGGCGCGACTTGGCGATCTACCGGCAAGGTCACGGTGGCGTACATCTCGGGCTTGAGCGCGCGGTCGAGATTGGCAATCTTGCAACGGACCTTGGAGGTGTGGGTTGCGGGATCCAGCGTGTTCGACACCCAGTCGGCCAGGCCGCGGAAGACGCGCCCCGGATAGGACACCACGCTGGCCAGACACTCGGTTCCCGTCTTCACCCGCCGCAAGTCCATCTCGAAGACCTCGGCCAGCACCCACACGCTATCCAGATCGCCCACGGTGAAGAGTTCGATCTCGGTTCCTCCCGAGTACTGCCCTTGCACCTCGGCGCCGGGGTTCACGTTGCGCGCGATGATCTCGCCGTCGATGGGCGCGCGCAGAGTGTAGGTTTGGTTGGATCCGGAGGAGTTGCCACGCAGGATGCGGGTCTTCTTTCTCGCTCGATCCAGCTCGGCCTTGGCCTTGCCGTGGGTGGCCTGCGCGCCCTCAAAATCGCGCTGCGATCCGGCGCGCAGGTCGAACAATTCCTTCTGCCGATTGGCATCCTTCTCGGCTGCGCCAAAGTCTGCCCGTGCCTTGGCAAGGTCGGAATAGGCTGCCGCCACGTCAGGAGATTCGATGAGCGCCAGCGGGTCGCCCTTCTTCACGCGTTGGCCAGGCTCAGCCAGGATCTTGATCACCCGACCGGTCACCGGAGACAAAACGTGAGCCACGTGCAAGTCGTCGAAGGTCACACGGCCGCTCGCCACCACGACGCCGCCCACCGGCTGCGGTGCGAGCGGTTCAACCACCAGCTTGGCCGCAGCCACTTGTTCTGGCGCCAGCCACACCTCAGTTGTCGGGGATGCGGCCATTGCTGTGACAGCAACCTGCCTGTGACAGCCGGGCGCGACGACCGCGACGATCACAAGCGCGGCAACCAGACAGGCGCAGACATAGCTTCCTCGTGAGATCACGGGCACAGGACACACTCCTCATGCACGAGCCGTGCGGGACTCGCTGCACCTC
>Ga0265323_10001285_pt1 | contig 12534 bp, 8 predicted proteins | sample 41225metaG_FD_193580 | JGI IMG/M metagenome (GOLD analysis project Ga0265323, IMG submission 193580) | Rhizosphere microbial communities from Carex aquatilis grown in University of Washington, Seatle, WA, United States - 4-12-25 metaG | ecosystem: Host-associated > Plants > Roots > Rhizosphere >... | reverse complement strand
TTGGATTTGAACTCAAATGTCCCGGCCACCGTTTGGTGATCCGGGCGTGTGCCCGACGATTGTGTTGTTTTCATCTACCACCAATCAATCCCCAATCGGTGGCTTCTTTTCAACTACATGGATTCGGCTTAAACATAAACCTCAACATCAGCGCGTTCTACAGCTATTACGGAACCGATTTTGGAGGGCTTACCGTAACGCTAACGGACGTGACTACTTCCTCGACTCTGTTGAATGTTGTGAATCCGGTGACGCCATCCAGTTTCCCAGCTGGGTACTATGGACAGACCAATTACACATTTGCCGTTGACCCGGGCCACGTTTATGAGTTTGGCATCTCCGGATATTCCGACAGTTTCGATGTAGACGACACCAGTTTGAACATTTCGGCTTTGGTCACGTCTGTCCCCGAACCCGCCAGCCTGTCATTGCTGGCAGTCGGCATGTTTGGGATAACTCTCTTGCGTCGGTATCAGCGTTAACGCAGGTGAACCCGGATCTGGTACGTGCGGGCGACGCGGTTCGCATTTGAGGAGCGCGTAGCCGCAGCGGGGAAAGGTTTCCAGCACTTCAAACCGGGTCTTCGATTTCTTGCCGGGTTTGTTTTGGTTCGCGTTTTGTAACTAGTTGATAATCAAGTGATAGGGAATTGAAAAATTGTGAAATAGTCGTTGATTTTTGTTGATTTTAAAATTGGTTTGATTATTATCACTGCATGTGCCAAACGTCTGACGCACATGAATTTCACGCCGATGCAGAGAATAGTTTTCTATTCTAATTTTAGAACCCCCAAACTCTCCCAACCTCCAAACTCAAAACCTATGAAACAAATCAAAGTGATAAAAGTCTGCTTAACCTGTCTGGCGCTCGCCGTCCTGTGCGGCGTTGCGCAGGCACAACCCACCAACCTGTTGGGCAATCCCGGCTTTGAAATACCCGATATTGGGAAATACACAAATTTCGATGCGGGCGGCCCTACTCCCTTTTGGAATGATGATGGGGTAAATTATACGAACACGGGTATCGAGAACGCTGGCGCACATAGCGGCACCTATCGGGCGTATGAAATGGTGGGCGATGATGGGGCCTACCAAATCAGCACCAATCCAGTGCCGCTTGTAGCGGGTCAGCAGATTATCCTTACTTGGTGGGTACTGGGCATCACTTCCAGCGATTCTCAGGGGACCAACCCCACCGATCCGATGCAAATAGTCGGGATCCTTACAGCAACCAACTACAATAACATCATTGGAAATGGGAACGACCTTTTTACCAACGCCACTCCCGTTCTGGTTGTGAGCAATGGGCTTGGGAATGCTTGGGCGCAATACTCGCTCACCTATACCGTCCAGGCTGCGGACGCAGGTAAATATCCCGGTGTTTTCTTCAATACCGGAGAGGTGACGAACACGCCCACCGCAGGTGTTTGGGCGGATTATGACGATTTCGCCCTGTATGTGGTGTCCGCCGGCAGCAAGCCCATCATTTTAAATCCCCCGGCCAGCCAGACCTCGCCTCTGGGAGCCAACCTTTCGTTCATAGTATCAGCGGTTAACGCCACCGGCTATCAATGGCAGGGGGGCACACCCGGCAGCGGCGTTTACACCAACCTTCTGAATGCCGGACAATTCGCCGGTGTGAACACGACCAATTTGACGATTACCGGTGTGACTACAAATAACAATATGGACCTTGTCGTCGTGGTATCCAACGGAAGCGGCTCAGTGACCAGCGCGCCGCCGGCCAATTTGACGGTGGCAGGAATTATTTATTTTGAATCTTTCAGTGTTCCAACCAAAAGCGACCAGCCCGTAAACAACGTCGGCTGGAGGAACGATATTAGCGGCAACAACAACCGCCTTTTCACCGGCAACGGCGGGCTGACCTTCCCCAGATGTGCCGTTTATTCCGCCAATGTCGCCGGCTCCATCGAGACTTTTTGGGCCACCACCCTGACCGCAAACGGCGGGCCATACGAAAACGGGATGGTCACCAATAAAATGGCTTTCCCCGGCATTAATCTGGCAACGGTGTATAACATGAATTTCAGTCTTGCCATGAACGCCAATGGCGCCGGAACGTATGAAGGCTTCTTCGCCGTGCAGTTGAACAATAGCAGTTGGTATGTGTCAACCAACCAGTTGCCCCTGGCAAACTCCTCAGCTTTTATCACGAATAGTATGAAGTTTAATCCCGCCGCCACTGCTTGGAATCAGTTGACCGTTAGTCTCGATGGAAGTTATTATGCCCATTGGAATGCCACGAATCCTTATCCCCAAATCGGGACGAACGCCACCGCCGATTTGAGCGGCTTCATCACGGGTGTCGGGGTCGTAATCACTCGCACCACTGGTGGGGACGTGCAGTTTGACAATTTTACTGTTGCGGGCGCGATACCACCCACGGCCCTGCCTGTGATCAGCGCGCCTCCTTTCAGCCGGACCAATTTCACCGGCACCACCGCAACGTTCACCGTGGCGGCAACCACCAATGGTTCGACCGCCGGGTTGACCTATCATTGGCAGACCAACACCGCTGTTGGCAGCGGGATCTGGGGCACCCTGGCTGATGGCGGTCAATTCTCCGGATCGGGCACGGCCACCCTGTCGGTTGCCAATGTGACCACGGCCGCCAACCACAAGGATTACCGGGTGATCGTGACGGATGGAGCCGGCTCAACCACCAGCGCGCCGCCGGCAACGCTGACCATCGTGGATTCGGCACCGATTGTTTTGGCCAGCACGGTGATCTATCCCGACGCACAAACGGCTTTTGCAACCACCGCCATGACCAATGAGGCTGGCAACAACAACACATTGAATTTTACCGCGTCGTTTGCCGGCGCTCAGCCCATTAGCTATCAATGGAAGGTCAGCCCCAATCCTGATGGCAGCGGCGCGGTGAATGTTCCTGGCGCAACCAGCCCCACCTATAAGCTGTCCAATCCGCAGGTCAGCGACACCGGATATTACAGCCTGCAGGCCTCCAACCATTTGTCGGGCGCCACCCCCACCAACAGCGCCTGGGTTCAACTGGTAATCTTGCCGGCAAGCAGCGCGGCCATCCAGTGGTCGGCCCCGGTGGCCATCACTAATCTTACGGCGGCCCAAATTCTGGGACTGCCCGGCCTGTTTGTCGGGGCTTCTTCATACGTTAGTGCTCCTGTCGTAACGGTGACAATTGGCTCTACGACATACACCTTTGATGGCGGTTCTGGGTATCCACTTGGGGGCGGCTTTGGTCAGCAGAAAACCGGGGTGTACACCGGGCCGAGCACAGGTGACACGAACCTTGACGCGGTTCTTAGTATTGATGAGGAAGATAGCAGTCCTGTAAGCATCACACTGAACAGCCTGACCGTAGGCCAGCTCTATTCAGTGCAACTCTTCGCCATAAACGACGTCGCCGGATCGGCTCGCGAAATCAGCTTTGCGGCTTACACTGACCCCGCTGACGTTTCCGCCGCCTTCCAAATGGGAGACAATGTCTATGTGCTGGGAACCTTCCTGGCCACCGGGGGGTCTCAAGTCATTACCCAAAATGAAGCTGATGGTCATGGTTACATGAGTTGTGTAATCGTTCGCCTCTTGGCGCCTACGCCGACCATCACCCAGTCCGGCTCGAACCTGCTGGTGGCATGGCCCAGTGGAACGCTGCTGCAAGCACCCGCTATTACCGGGCCGTGGACGACAAATCACTCCACGTCGCCTCTCACGGTGGCGCCCACCGCGCAGGCAATGTTCTACCGAACCCAGCTTCCGTAAGGAAGCATGGTCGAATGAGGATGACTATATAAAACGGCAGGGTGTCAGTGACACCGCGACACCCTGCCTCATCCTTGTCGTAAAAAAATGGCATGTTCGGGCCGGGCTGTTCCGTAACGTCGTGGCGCGTTTGAAATAACGCGGATTTTTACTGCGAAATGTCCGTGCTATTTCAAGCGCGGCTACAAGGCAAACCGGCGCAGATATTTCACGGCCACTTTCAAATCCTTCGGCCACGGCGCGGCGATCGTCACGGTTGCGCCGGTGACGGGATGCGGGAGGCTCAATTCCTCCGCGTGCAGCGTGGCGCGTGAAAGCAGCGGGCGCTCCTCGTGTCCGGGCTTGAGCCGGTAATTCGGTTTGAGGCGCGAAAGCCAGAGCGGTTTGCCGCCGTAAAGCTCGTCGCCGACGACGGGGAAGCCGGCGTAACGCAAGTGCATCCGAATTTGATGCGTGCGGGCGATGAGCGGCTCACATTTCAGGAGCGCATAGCCGGCGCGGGGAAATGTTTCCAGCACTTCAAATTGGGTCTTTGATTTCTTGCCGTTTTTCGAATCCACGCAAATCAACCCGGGTTTGACCGGATGCGGCGCAAGTTTGGCGTCCACGGCAAATTGTTTTTCCGGCGGCTGGCCTTGCACGAGGGCGGTGAATTTTTTCACCGGTTTTTCCGAGCCAAAAAGATTCGCCAGCGCAATGAGCGCGGGTTTGTTTTTGGCGAACAGAATCACGCCGCTCATCTCCGGGTCGAGCCGGTGCGCATTCATCAGGTAATCCAGCTTGCGTTCGCGCGCCCACGGTTTGCCGTCGGCGATGGCGGTGTGAAGCAGCTTCATCAGGCTTGGCCGCTCCGGGTCGTGGCGGTCGGGCGAGATGGGCAACCCGGCGGGCTTGTCGAGCGCCAGCAGGTGCTCGTCTTCAAAGAGCACCGGAATTTCCCAAAATTCACGGGTGGCGGGTGATGAGAGTTTGATGACCGCGCTCACTTTTTCCCAATCGTGATTTTGTTCTTAATCCCAGTCCGGATCGAACCGGGATTACGATTACGATTTATTTGCGGCACCGGGCCTGAATTGCTGGCGAAAGACCGGCGTGGTACGCAATTCACGGTTGGCTTCCACGTTGACCCATTGGGTGAACGCCTCGTTTTGGCGCCCGCGGCGGAGCGCGACAATGTATTGCGGCAGTTCGGAATTCATTTTTGCCTGGTCAATCGGCAGGCGGGATTGGACATAAACGATGAAGCCGCCGGCACTGGTTGCCTCAAAATCGCTCGGCTTGCCGACCAGCGTGGTGAACGCGGCCTGCCTGAGTTGATTCAGTTCGGCGCGCTCGCCCAATTCCGGCAATTCCGACGTGCTCAACGAAAATGCCGGCAACACCTGCGGCTGCAAACCGGCGGCAATGCACAGGGACGCGAAACTCCGATCCGCCGTCATGCCTGTCAAGGTGCGAACAAAATTTGTTCCGGCATGCCGGGCAAGCAAGATGGCCTCGCGCCATTGATAGTCCCGCGTGACGCGTTCGCGGATTTGGTCAAACGGCGGGATTTCGCTCGGCAGCCTATTGGCAAACGCGAGAACGTACACGGCGTCCGGCCCGGCGACCGGTCTGGCGAATGGTTCGTCAGGGGTCAGTCCAAAGGCGGCTTTGGTGAAGCTCGGCGGCGCGGCAAATTCTTCCGGCCCAGATTCGCCCGCAAAGGGCGCGGTTACGCGAACGGGCAGCCCTTTTTGTTTGGCGACGGTGGCGAGATTTTCGGGCCGGGCCGGATCAATGCTAAAAACGGCGTTGGCGAAATCATTCGCGTCCTTGCGCGCGTCGCTTCCGGCGCGGTCACGAATCAGTTCCTCGCGGATTTTCTCCTTCGCTTCGGCGGGCGACTTGGAATTTTTGTAATTCTCGCCGACCTGGCGGAAGTAGGCCCCCACCAGCTCGTCAAAATTTGTCCTGGCCCATTCGGCCCTGGCCTGCGCGAGATAATTCGTCACTTCAAACGCGACGTAGCTGACCTGCATGCGTTCGGGCAGGCGGTATTCCGCAAGGTAATTCGTGTAAAATTGCGTTACGGCGGCGGGCGTAACGGAAACCTGCGACAGATAATTCGACGCGGAGAAGAAAACAATCTGCGCGGAGAGTTCCTGATGGTCGCGCTGATAGGCGGCGGCGGCTTCCTGCGGCGTGATGAGTTCCCCGGTCAGGCCGAGCGCCTGCTGCAATTGCTCCAGGACAAGGTATTGCCGGACAAAGTTTTCGAAATCCTGGGCCGTCAGATGATTCGGCTGCAAAACTTGTCTCACGAACTCGGTCAGCGGCACGGCCTGGCCGTTGCGCCCCAGTGAACGAAGCATCTCGTTGGCCACCGTCACAACCTCGTCGTTGCCGACATAAATGCCGAGATCATCCGCTTTTTGAGCGAGCATCAAGCGGATATAGATTTCCCGGTCCAGATCGGCCTCGGAGAAATTCGGGTTTTTTCCCGGCCATTCGCCAGAGCGGAACCAGTAAAAAAGATAGAAATTGTTTCTGGCGTCAATGAAAGCTTGTTGCGTGATTTTGTGACCATAAATCGAACCAAAATCGCCGCTGGCGACTCTGCCGCCACTGCCACCGCCCATGCGCGATGGCCCGGCGCCCCAGTAAATGAAAGAAATAACCGTGGCGGTGATAATGACACCCCACAGCCATCCCGAATGTTTGCGAATCGTTCCGATCATAGTGGTAAATGGAAAAGCACAGCATAACCGGCCCGGCCAATCGTGGTCAAACGCAAAAGCACATGATTCAGCCCGCTTTCAGCCAGCGGGCTGCGTCTGCCGCCGCGTAGGTGATGAGAATGTCCGCGCCGGCGCGGCGCATGGCCAGCAAACATTCCAGCGTCACCGCACGTTCATCAATCCAGCCGCTGGCCGCCGCCGCCTTGATCATCGCATGTTCGCCGCTCACGGCGTAGGCGGCAGTCGGAAAGCCAAACTCCGTTTTGACGCGGTAAATCAGGTCGAGGCAAACGAGGGCGGGTTTGACCATGACGATGTCCGCGCCTTCCTGAATGTCGAGCGCAACCTCGCGCAAGGCCTCATTCGCGTTGGCCGGATCCATCTGATAACTCCGCCGGTCGCCGAATTTGGGCGCGGACTCGGCGGCTTCGCGGAACGGCCCGTAAAACGCGGAGGCAAATTTCGCCGCGTAGGACATGATGGGCGTGTCGGCAAAGCCGGTGCGATCCAATTCCGCGCGGATGGCGCGCACACGGCCATCCATCATGTCGCTGGGCGCCACAATGTCCGCGCCGGCCTCGGCGTGACTGGCGGCGGTGCGCGCGAGCAGTTTTAACGAGGGGTCGTTCAGGATTTTCATTGGAGCGCCGGCCTCCGGCACGGCTTGGCTCGATTTTCCTTCAACGCGCCGTGCCGGAGGCCGGCGCTCCGTCCCGACGATGCCGCAATGGCCGTGTTCCATGTATTCGCACAGGCACACATCGGTGATGACGAGCAGCGACGGCAATTCTTTTTTCAGGAGCCGCAGGGCCTGCTGGACGATTCCATTATTGGCATAGGCGCCGCTGGCCTTTGCGTCTTTGTGGTTTGGAATGCCGAAAAGCAGAACCGCCGGAACCCCGAGCGTGTGGGCGCGAATGGCCTCGCGCAACAGTTCATCGGGCGAAAGCTGGAATACGCCGGGCATGGCGGCGATGGGGCGGCAGATTTTTCGTCCGGCGCGAACGAACAGCGGCAGCACGAGTTGCGACGCGGTCAAATGGGTTTCGGCCACGAGTTGGCGCAACGCCGCCGACTGCCGCAGCCGGCGCGGGCGATACGCCGGGAATTGTCCGATGAATTTCAGGCTCACGAACTCATTCTAGTTTCAAAGCGGGAAGAGCAAAGCCGAAAATGGCGATGAATATCGCGCTGAACAAACCGAGTTCCCTTCCGCTTTCGCTCTGCTCCCGTCAAAAAAGTTTGTCCAGAAAAAGATGGACACGGAATTCACCCGCCGTGCTCGCGTCCGTCGCGGCAGGCGAATTAACACGGATTAAATCGGTGAAAATCCGTGCAATCCGTGTCAAAAATTCTTGATTCCGGCTTTGCAATTTTCCGGGTTGGATTACCTTTCCGCCATGCAGCGGTTGAAAGGAATTTTTTGGACGGTGGTGGTGCTGGCCATTTTCGCCGGCGGCATCTGGCTCGGGTTCACGGTGCCTCGCTGGATGAAATTGGGCTCCGGCCTGCACATGGAAAACACCGCGACGGTGGTCGAGCAGGTGCAGACGCTTTCGGATCTGGTCACGGTCAAATACGTGCTCGAAAAGGCTGTCATCCTTGAAGACGTGAAGTGGTACGGCGAAAACCGCGTGCTCCTGCTAGCGCACGGCATCGTCAAGGCGGGCATTGACCTCAAACGCATCACGCCGGACGACGTGACGATATCCGGCAAAACCATCCGCCTGCGACTGCCGCCGCCGCAAATCATGGACGCCTATCTTGACGATAAAAACAGCCAGGTGATTGACCGCGCAACCGGCCTGTTGCGCGCGTTTGACAAGAACCTCGAACAAACCGCCCGGGCAAACGCTGTGGACGACATCCGCCGCGCGGCGCGGACGGACGGCATTTTGGATGAAGCAGACAAGCGGGCGCGGCTGGAACTGGAATTATTCCTACGTCAAGCGGGCTTTGAACAGGTTGAATTTCACTGAGACAAAAATCCAGCGCGCGGCACTGCCCTAAAATTAGACAGTGTGGATGATTTTAACCGGGTCGCAAGTTTCAGCGCGCATTTCAATCTCAATGGCAATCTGCATCCGGCGTTTTGGCGGAGAAATTCTCAATGTTTGCATGTGGGGCTGCAACAGATAAGGCACCACTTGCGGTGCAAGCCGACGGTTGGTAATTTCGGTCTGCCCGCGACCCTCTTGAGAGAGTTTCAACGCATTCATTTTTCTAGCCATGGAACTTTTTGCCGCAATTCATGTGCCAGAAAAATTCGGCGTCCACCCCATTTTTATTGGTGATTTCGACCAGCCGTGAAAAAAGGTGTCAAATCACCCGCCCGGCGGCAGTGCAACCGGTTCCGTGCCCCATCTTTCACCAAAGCCGAAGCCGCGACGGAGGTGCTATTGCGGTACCGGCCCTTGGGTCACTTGCACGAGGCCGCCGGAACGAAGCCATTTGGCAAAGGCGCTCTGGACATCCTTGGCATCGAGCTTGACGTAAATGCGTCCCGCGTGAACCCGTTCATCAAGCGGCAGTCCCAGCGCCGAGTAGGCGAGCCAGCCTTGGGCGATATAATCCACGCTCGATTCTGCCAGCGGAATGTCGCGGAGCAGCATCAACTTGGCTTGATGCAATTCCTGCGCCGTCACTTTTTTCGCCTGCATGTCCGCCAGGTCGCGCAAAATCACGGCGCGCGCCTTGGAAACATTCGGCGGGTCGCACGCATATTCCACCTGATAAATCCCGCGTGTCAGGCCGACGGTAAACGAGGAGTCCACAAAATAAACCAGCCCGCTCTTTTCGCGCAGGTCGCGATACAACCGCGTTGCGTAAAATCCACCGCCCAAAACGTGGTTGCCCAGTTGCAGCGCGTAATAATCTTCATTCGTGCGCGTCAGGGGCAACGTTTCCGCCAGGGTGATTTTGTCCTGAACGCGGCTGGCGTCCGGCACATGCGTCACGGAAACTGAATTTGTCGGCGCAGGCGGGAACAGCGTGTTCGGCTTCGGTCCTTCTGCCATCCAGTCGCCAAAGTATTTTGAAATGATGGCGACGGCGTTTTCCGGCGCAACATGGCCGATGACGACGATCGTCGTGAGGTCGGGGCGGAACGCCGATTGATAATAATGTTGCACGTTCTGGATTGTGAGTGCCTTGACGCTGTCCGGCGTCGTTTCGCGTCGCGCCGGATCGTTCGTTGGAAACAGGGCGACGGTCAGCGCGTGGCTGGCAATATGGCCGGGGCTTTTGATTTCACCGGCGACGGACGCGGCGAGTTGCTCCTGGATGATTTTGAAATCGTCTTCGGGCAGCGCCGGCGAAAGTTCGTTGTCCGCGAGCAATTGCACGCCGCGATCAAACCGGTCGGGCAGGACCTGCAGCGAAAAATCCACGCCCGCCGATTCGTTCGCGCCAATGTCATCCAACGCCTTTTGAAACGCTAGCCGATCCAGGGATTTTGTACCGTAGGAAAACAGTTTGTCCAAAGCCTGGTCCAAGCCATCCTGGCCGGCGGGCATCTGGACTTTGGCGTTGTTTTTGACGCGGCCATAGACGCTCACGGTGTCGCTGATGGTTTCCGGTTGCACGATGAGCTTGATGCCATTGGGAAAATTCGTGACGAAGGGATTCAGCGTTGTGGCGGGAACGGGGAGTTGCTCCGTGATTTGTTTTGCCCACGACGGCAGTTTGACGTCCGCATTTTTTGTCGAAACCAGCGATTCGCCGCCGCCAAAACTTTTTGAAGAAATCGGCTTGTCCGACGGCGTGGGCGTGAGAATCGCGCTAATGGCGTGGTCAAAATCCAGATATTTTTTGGCGGCGCGATTCACGTCGTCAACACTGACCGCGCGAAACAAATTGATGTCGTCGTCCGGCGAATTGCGTCCTTCAATGGCCACGGCGGTTGACCAGGCGGAAGCGAGACCGGAAACGGAATTTTTCTGCAGTTCGGCGCTGATGATTTCGCGGCGCTTGGCGGCCTCAACCAGATCGGCGCTGACGCCGTTGGTGATTTCGGCCAGCAGAATATCTTTTACGTTGTTCAGAAGATTTGTCGAATCGCCGCCGGCCGGAAATCCGGCAATCGCGTAACCCAAACCGGATTTTGGCAGGGTTTCGTAATCAAATTCGGCGGACAGAGCCTTGCCTTGCGGGACGAGGCCGTAAAGTTTTCCGCGCTGGCTGCTCAACACGTCGGACAGAATCTGCGCGGCGGCAAAATCAGGGCTGTCTGCACCGGGGAAACGAAAGGTGATCGCGGTCAGGCCATACGGCAAATCCGTGTCCAGCTTCAGCGTGTCCGGCTTTACGGTCCCAAAATTAAATTCCGGCCGGGCGGGAAGTTGTGCCGCTGGAATATTGCCAAAAACCTTCTTCACTTGTGCCAAGACTATTTGTGGTTCCACGTTGCCGACAATGACGAGAAGGGCATTGTTCGGGACATACCAGGTGTTGTGAAATTTTCGGAGCATGGCACCGGTGGTTTTATCGAACGACGGACGTGTGCCGAGAGGGCTGTGTTCATAGGGCGAGCCTTTGAACACGCCGGCCAGGAGTTGCTCGTAAAAAACATATTCGGGATTTGACAAATCCTGCGCGACCTCCTGCTCGATGGCACCGCGTTCCTTCTCCCAAAGTGATTCGTCGGGCAACAGATCGCGCATTCGCGTGGCCTCGACACGCAAGGCGACCTCCAGATTTTCAGCGGGCGTGGTGAAGAAATATTGCGTGATGGCCTGTTGTGTGTCGGCGTTGTCATCGCCGCCGAACGCGGCGGAAATGGCCGCAAGTTGATCGGCGGACAAGCCCGGGCTGCCGCGAAACATCATGTGCTCCGTGGCATGGGCTGTCCCGGGAAATCCGGCGGGCGCTTCGTCGGAGCCGACGCGATAATTGACCATCGTAGTGACGACGGGCGCAAGTGTGTTGCGCACGATGATGACCTGCAGGCCGTTGGTCAGCGTGGCGCGCAATACGTCCGGTTCGGCGGTAATGTTATTGGTCGCCGCCCGTACCGCGAGGGAACCTGCCAGTGCGAGGCAAAAAACGGAGACTGGCAAAATGAAGGGTAACGTTTGATTTGTGGCCGTCATAAATTGGATGTTCAGACAACCATAAACCGGCACCGTTCAAGTGCGAGAAAAAAGTCGGTCATGGCAGTTGCCAGCGGGCGACGCCCACGCCAAATTTGAGCGGTGAATCTATACTGGGAAAGATTATGCCGGGTGGCGTCCAGGGAAGTTGGGGCGACGCTGGCGGCGCTGCCGAAGCCGTTGCGGGCGCGGGCGGATAAATTGCCGGTAACGTTTGAGCGCCAGCCAAATGCGGATTTGCAGGCTGATGGAATCGAGCCGGACACGTTGGGTTTGTTCACCGGATCGGAATTTGCCGATGAAGGGAATGTTCCACTACCGCCGCAGATAATTTTGTTTCTGGAAAACCTTTGGGATTTTGCCGAAGGAGATGAGGTGATTTTTCGGGAGGAAGTGCGGACGACCTTTTTGCATGAACTGGGGCATTATTTGGGATTGGACGAGGACGAAATAGCCGGGCGCGGGCTGGAATAGCTCGAATCGCCTTTATTTACGTATAAAAAAATAACGAAGAATTCTCTTGCGACTTTGGCGGGCGCTGGTAAATTTTAAGAAGTCTTCCGCGTGGCGGAAGAAGCGACTGGCCCAAAAGCCTGTTGACAACCGGCGCGAGTCTGATAATTTTCGCGCCTTCAAAACTCGAATCTGAGATGCCGAGTTGAAAGCAATGATTCGGCGCTCGGGTTTTTTGTCCCCTAAATGGGGAAAATGGAAGGGCGAAAGGCCCGCGGATTTTTGGGTGGAAACACCCGTTGCTCATTGAAAATTGAATTGTGCGATAAGTGAGAGCCCCTTCATTGACGGCCAGTTAGTGGTTGTCCATGAAGAGTTTTAAAATTGTAATTCGTCCGATTAATCACCGGACACGAATTAAACTAACGTTTTTTAACGGAGAGTTTGATTCTGGCTCAGAACGAACGCTGGCGGCGTGGATAAGACATGCAAGTCGAGCGCTGGCTGCGG
>Ga0265323_10001282_pt1 | contig 12560 bp, 9 predicted proteins | sample 41225metaG_FD_193580 | JGI IMG/M metagenome (GOLD analysis project Ga0265323, IMG submission 193580) | Rhizosphere microbial communities from Carex aquatilis grown in University of Washington, Seatle, WA, United States - 4-12-25 metaG | ecosystem: Host-associated > Plants > Roots > Rhizosphere >... | reverse complement strand
CCACCCTCCGAGCTGCCAACTGAAATTAAGTCGGAAGCTCAGTTCTGAGGACGCAAAAACGGAAAAGAAATCTTTTCCGTCAGGGAATGCTTTTTTCTGTTGACCGTCCGGGCTTAATAGGTGTTAGGCCACATGGTCATCTTTGTGAAAATCTCTCTCATGCTTCTGCCAAATGGACTCACCCATAACATATCCGAAACCGAATATCCATAATGCCACATCAAACACGAAGTCCAATACTGGCGACCAAATCTGAAATGGTGCAACGTAAGGCTTGTGCATGATGGCGTCATAGAGAAATATGCCGAATACTTGAGCTGCCCACATCGGCACACCCCAGAACAAAAAGCTCCGCAAAATATAACGAGCGTGTCCTCTGGCTCTGACGCGCTCCCATTTTTGTCTCTCGATTGTGGTCATAAGCGTAATGTGGCCTAACATTATTATTAAGCTGCAGGGCGTACACGACATCGTGCATGATTGGCTTTTGTAAGCCTGCCTGTTATCATGGGCCTATGAAAGCAGACCTGCGAATTTCTATCAAGGATTTTAACCGGAATAAAAATCTCAAAATCCAGCTCCAGCGCGCCATATTTTCTCACCGCCAGTTCTATGTGCGCATGAATGGCACACCCTGGCCCAAGGATGGCCGCCCCGTCTCCCTCACCAGGCTGCTCACCAGCATCCGCAAAACCCTGGCGAGGTCGGTCTAACCTTTGACCGACTCGGTTTGGAACAAATCGGCCACCTCGGTCAGCAGTCTCCGCTGCTTGGCTCCCTGGCTTTATCCGGCAAAATTGGTTTTTGGCAAGCCGTATTGTCCCGGCCCTGTCTTTCAGCCAGACGAATTCCTGGCATCCGTGCGCCACCATTGCCACAACGAGCGCCAGTCCTCGTCAAAGGTCGAAAATTCTCCGTTCTCCTGGCGGATGAAGTAGGGAACCGCGTCACACTCACCGAGCCAGGTGATTTGCTTTCGATAACGCCACTGCCATTTCTCGCCGAGCTGATCCAAGTCGTCCAGACGAAGTGCCATCGCCAAACCGCGACAACCGCGACGCCAAACCAAACCCCGACCGTTGGCCCACATCCAATTCACGGTCACAGGCCGATGCTTGAGCGAGTAACGGACCGTGCGCATTCCCTTGTCCTCGGGCGCTCGGGCGCGAAACTGCTTGCCGACGTAGGCCCCCATGTAAAAGGCGCAAGCCTGTCCAGTGGAGTAAATCGGGAAGGTTTCACAACGGCCAAAATGGTAACGCCTGGCCGCCGCTGCCAGATCGTGCCACCAGGCACGCAAAGCCGGACAGGCGTTGAACCAATTGCTTTCACGTTCGATTTTCCGCCGCTCAACAGAATCACCGCGCTGGGAAGCCAGATTTGCCCGGAGCAGATTTTCAAAGTCGAAACCGTCCGAGATGTCCCAGGGCAACGCAATTGCGCCATGGAAGTGAATGGCGCCCCGCTCCTGACGTTCAGGAACCCAAATGCCTTCATACTCTGGAACCTGGGAAAAGAAATGAGTATTCAAGGAGTGAAACCGCCGCCCCGCCTTCACCCGGCAGCAAAGGTTCTCCACAAACGTCAAGGTGCAGAATCCGATGTGCTCCAAACCGCGTCTTTTGATCAGGTCTTCCAGGTTCAAACGCAATGTTTCGGCACGCTTGGCGACTGGGCTTGGCAGCCTTGCCGGTGCCACCTGTTGATTGCTCTCCGGTGCAGATGTTTTAAAAAGACAAGGAAGGGGCGGGGCGGGCGCGGCTCCGCCGCGCTCCGCTCCCGCCCCCTCCGCTCGTCCGTGCAAATCAACATGGAGACCAGATGAATGGACGCTTTCCGGCTCGCTCCGCTCGTCCCCACCGGAAAGCAAAGTGATGACCCCACCTCCTTGGCTTACGTTTCTTAACGGGTTTCCCCAGGTGGAGGGCTGGCCATCATTCGCGCTCATGGCCGCCTCCTTCTCCGCAGGCTGCCCACACAATAGCGAGGACAGCGGCTTTAAGCGGAGGAGGCAGTAACGGCCAAGCCGTGATTACTTTTTGGAGAGAGGAATCCGTGACGACACAATCCGTGTGTCCCTTTTTGTGTCCACTAGACCGAATTTCTTTGTGTTCATTGGCGCTTTGCTCAGGTTCAACTCCTGATGGGTGCGCCAGTTAATTTTTTCAAGCCCGGTTAACCACCCGGCGAGACTTGCCGCTTGTTCCTTGTCGCCCGTTTGACTAACTTTGCCAAAACAGTCCCGGCGAGTGCTTTCATTCATGACAGCGAAACAGCAGAGCAACCGGCATTAAACTGAAAATAATTCCAATCCGCGATGCCACCGGATCGCGGGCATCAACGTGGAGACAACATGAGCGCCAAGACAATTCTGGTTCCCGTGGATGGGGCCTCGAACATCAAGCTGGAAACCCTGGATTTCGAGACCCTGGCCACCGTGCATTCCGCAACCACCGAAACTCCGGTCGCTCAATCCGGCGGCCTGGCCTACAACGCCACCGGCAGGGAATTTGACTGGTTTGATTCGATCGTCCAGTCATTGCCGGAGCAATATCGCGCCGCCGCCGTGGTCGCGCCGGTCGCGCGCGGCGCTTCGGGCGGTTTGGTGGGCGCCGACAACACGCTGATGGAAGTGCCCGGCCAGCGGCTGACGCTGGCCTACACGCAAGGATATCCGGAGGCGGTCAACGAGCGGTTCGCCAAACTGGCCGGCTCGCGCGAGGAATTTTTCCGGGAAACCGGTTCCATCCGCGATTTTCCGGGTTCGTTGACGTTGTTGAAGCGGTTGTTGTACGAGGAGGTGGTCCGGCCGCAGTTGCTGGCCGGGGCGGCGGCCTTCGGCCAGTACGGGGCGCTCATGGGCGGACATTTTATCGGCGACGATTACCTTGCCGCCATCAAGCAGGCCGGCAATGAACACAGCTACTGGATGTGTCACACCGGCACGCGCGATGTCCGCAGCAAACCCGGCGCGCCCAGCAAGGCCAGCCGGCAGGTCAAAGGCTTCCAGCGGCTCGTGCCGCATCCGCCGTCGGTTTGCTACAAACCCATCGGCACCATGCCCGCCGCGCAGGCGAAGCATCTGAAACTTTCCACGCCGCCGCTGGTGATTCCGGGCGGGCACGACACCTGCCTGTCGCACCTGCCCATTCTCTCGACCTTTTATCAGGCCTATCCCGCCGCCGTTGGTAAACCGGTGTTGCAGGTGGAAGCCGGCACGTGGACGATGATCGCCCTGATGGGCGGCGTGGCCAAGGTGCCGGGCGATGGTTACACCCGCGACATCATCATTCAGGGAACCGTGGACGGCGAACCGGTTGTCACCGCGCGATATGGCGGCGGCGCAGATTTCTCACACCTAAAGAAACTCGTTCAGTCCAGGAGCCTCGAATTCGACCACGCCAAAACCGTCTCGCAAATGGTCAAGATTTTGAAGACAACGAATTGCTTCGTGTTGCCCAACATCAATCCGTCCAACCACGGCACGGGGCCGTTTCCGCAGGTCAAGGGCCGCATCATCAACGAGGCGGCGTTTTTCGCCGATGGCATCACCGCCCACCTCATAAGCAACTTGCTCACCGCAATGACAACGGCCCATCAGGTCGCGGCCATTTCATCCGACGCCAGCGTGCCCATCGTGCTGACCGCCGGCGGTTCAAAGGACCCGCTGTTCGGGACAATGCTGGCAACGCTTGCCGGACATCCGGTATATGCCATGTTCGACCGGAACGGCCAGGCCGTCACCGAGACGACCACCCTTGGGGCCGCCATTGCCGGCAAGGCGGCATGTCTGGGCATCCATCCTTACAAAGTTAACACTGCTTCCTTGGGCGTGAAATACCGCCAGGTACAGGCTTATACCGGCGAAATGGCCCAAGTTTTGCAAGTCTATCGTGCGAAGTGGATGCAGCAGGTGAGCGGGAAATGATTTTCCGCGAGTTGGCGTAAAAAATTGGCCGTCCCCATGAGGAGGCGGCCAATTTTGACAGAGTCGGAAGCGTCTACGGAGCCGGAGGAGCCGGCGGCGGCGCGTTTTGAACCGGCGCTGGTACCCCCTGCCTGGCGGCGTCCTGGCCGAGCTTACCGCTGTAACCGGAGAGGACTGCCGAGCCCAGCAACACAGCAAGTCCGAATCCGAGCAAGCCGTGGGTCCGGCTGCTGGTGCCTTTCCATTCGCCGAGGATCAGGCCGAGGGCGCCGCTGAACATGATCGAACTAGCCATCAGCACCGCCCAGCCGACGTAGCTTTGGCTGCCCATCTGCGGCTCGCCGGTCTTGAAGGCAACGAACTGGCAAACCCAGATGGCGCCGGCAATCGCGCCGAAGATGACATTGGGGACGAGCGGCGCGTCCTTCTTGGTGTAATCGCCGAACGTCTTGTTTTTGGCGTTCAGGAAGAGGCACCAGAGAAAGTTCACCGTGAACCCGCCGAGCAGCGCGATGACCAGCACGGGCATTCCGGCCCAGGCCAACGGCGTGACCGGCTGGGTCGTCAACGCCAGCTTCTCAATCGTGGGACCGCCGACCAGGCCGAAGCCGAGCGCGGCGCTCATCAAGCCGGAGAACAGGGCAACCAGCATCCCTTTGCTGAAGTTGTATTCCGCCACAGATTTTTTCTTTTCCGCTTCCGGCAGTTCCTTTTCCTTGGACATGCCGGCCAGGCCGACCAGCACAATGCCGACGAGCGAAACCAGCACACCGCAGAAGGAGCAAATTCCCGCGTTTGATTGGAACAACTGGCCAAATTCGCCCTTCAGGATTTTCGGGACGATGGTTCCCGCCGCCGAACAAAGGCCGCAGCCCATGGCCAGGCCGAGGCCGACGCCGAGGTAACGGATCATCAATCCCCAGGTCAATCCGCCGAAGCCCCACGCCGCGCCGCACAGGTAGCAATACCAAAGCTCCTTGCTCGGAGCGGCTTGGAGGACGCTGAACGTATTCGGAGATTTGATGAGGGCTAGCGCAATTGGAACAATGAGCAGCGCGAACAGCGCCCAAAAGAGCCAATAGCTTTCCCAAGCCCAGTTTTTCACTTTTTTGAGCGGCAGATAAAACACCGCGCCGGCAAGTCCGCCCAGGGCAAAGATGAGGATGCCCAAGGCTGGATTGGTCGTGGGTTGAACCATTTCGTTCATAGTTTTTTTCTTTCAAAGGCCGCGGACAACCCCGGACCAACGGCAGTCCCGCCGCAGCCCGTTTTCATCCGTGGCCGGGTTTTTCGCTGCGTTATTTGCGTTTGGACAGGACGCTTTTCTCGTACTGCTTCACTTCCACGAGCCAGGCCTCGCCGATGGGCGCGCCCTGCTTGAGGCAATGATAATCCCACACCGCTGCGAACGGCAGCGACTTGGTTTCCTCCATCAGCGCCAGGCGCGAGGTGTAGTCGCCGGCGAGTTCGAGCTTCTTGAGCTTGTCAATCGGATCGAGCATGGCGATGCACAGGGCGCGGAGCATGTTGCGCGCTCCGATGGTCCAAGCCGCAATGCGGTTGATGCTGGCGTCAAAATAATCCAGCCCGATGTGCGTGCGGCCGAGATAATCGCCGCGCACCAGTTCCTGCGCGATGGCCATCAGGGGGTCGTCCAGGATGACCACGTGGTCGCTGTCCCAGCGGACGCCGCGACTGACGTGCAGCAGGATTTCCGGCACGAAGCAGAGCACGGACGAAATCTTGTCCGACATGTTTTCGGTCGGGTGAAAATGGCCGGCGTCGAGGCAGACGAGCTTCTGGTTCTTGACCGCGTAACCAAGATAAAACTCGTGCATGCCCACGGTGTAACTCTCCGCGCCGATGCCAAACAGCTTGCCTTCGATGGCGTCGAGGTTGTGCTTGGGGTCGAGCGGCCTCTTGAACACTTCATCCAGCGCCGTGACGAGCCGTTCACGCGGACTGCGCCGGTCGGCTGGCGTGTCCTTCATGCCGTCCGGAATCCAGATGTTGGTGACGGTGGGGGACCCGATCGCCTTGCCCATGGCGGCGCCGATTTCGCGGCAGAGGATGCAGTGCTCGATCCAGAACTTGCGGATGTTTTTGTCCGCGTGCGACAGCGTAAAACCGTCGGCTGCCTTGGGATGCGAGAAGCAGGTGGGGTTGAAATCCAGGCCGATCCCGATGGATTTGGCCCAGTCAATCCAGCTCTTGAAATGTTCGGGGCGGATTTCGTTGCGGTCCACCTTCTTGCCGCCGAAATCGCCGTAGAACGCGTGCAGGTTGAAGCGATGCTTGCCGGGAATGAGCGACAGCGCCTTCTCGGCGTCGGCGCGAAGTTCCTGCGGCGTGCGGGCCTTGCCAGGATAATTGCCGGTGGCGACGAGGCCGCCGCCGAGCGTCCCGCCGAAATTTTCAAACCCGCCCACGTCATCGCCCTGCCAGCAATGGAGGGACACGGGGACTTTTTCCAGGTTTTTCAACACGCGATCCACGTCCACGCCCAGTTCGGCGTAACGTTCTTTGGCCAGGGTGAAGGATTTTTCGATTGAATTCTGCGAGCTCATGGTTGATGGGGGTTAGGGTGGAATTTATATTTTGCTGTGGTTTTTATTTTGCTGTGAAATATCTCAAAAACGCGCCAACGAAGGCAATCATCATTTTGGGTTATGGCGCCGGGGACAGGTTTTCCCAGCGCACGTTCCATTGGCCGTTGTCCGGAAAACCGGGCGCGTTCCGTTTTGGTGAACCGCTGGTTGCGCCGGAGCTTCCGGGCGAAGGCGAATCCCACCCGGCCGCCATCATCGCCGTGGCGTAAAGCAGACCACCGTTGGCGGGCAGATAAATCGTCAGACCGGGACGCTGATAAACCTGGCCATTGAGCGCGTAATGATTTTTTGGCGTGTCGAGCAACAATGCATCCACGGCGCGTTCCGGTTCGCCCAGCCGCGCGGCGCACATGGCCAGCATCGGATAATCCCAGCCCCACGTGTCCGGCCAGTTCCAGTTTTTCCAGACCCAATCCAGCGTGTTCCGCATGGTTTCCGCGTCAATTCCCGGGCCGGGCACGAAACTCAGCGCGCCGACCACGGCGGGATGGTCCTTGTTCCAGCGCGGGTTCGTGTAGGAATCCGGCGCGGTTTCGGTAAACAGATATTTGCCGTCACCCACCGGCGGCCGGGCCAGGTCTTTCAAAACCGCGTCCCACTTTTCCTCGCGCGGCAGGCCCAGGCGCGTGCGCCATTGTTGTGCCGTTGCCAGTCCCCAGCGCCAATAGGTCAGCTCGAACGTCGGATTGAAGGTTTTGTCCTTCGGAAAAATCTCCTGCGCGCTTTGCAACGTCGGGCCGAGCACGAAACGTTTCGTCGCTTCATCCCAGGTGGCATAGCTGGCCATGAAATCGGCTGTCGCAAGAACGATGTCCTTGTATTTCTCCAGCGTGGCCCGGTCGCCGTGGGTGCGATAACACAGTTCGGCATAAAAAATGGGATGCGGTTCCTGCCAGACGAGAAAAGGTCCGACCGGGGAAGGGGATTCCGCGCCGCTGGGGCTGGTCATCTTGGGCCAGCGCGCCCCGGCAAAGCCCTGTTTTTTTGCCGTGGCTTTCGCGCGGGGCAGAATGGTTTGATAGTAGCCGAGGCTTTTTTCCAGCAGTGGCAGCCGGTTCCACAACGCGAAGTGGGCTTCATGCCACCAGTGCATTTCCAGGTGAAATTTGCCCTCCCAGGTGTTGTACGTCAGGCCGGTTTCCTGCGGCGGATGGGCGCCCGCGTCCTGAATGGCGGTGAGGTATTGCGACAGCACGATGCGGCGTTCGAGTTCAAACCAGCGCGGGTCCTTGCTGCCGGACAAGTCAATCGCACCGCCGGTCATCCAGAATTGGCTCCAATATTTTGCAGCTTCCTGGCGGGATTGGCCGAAACTTGTCAGTTGGCTGTTTGATTTCGGGGCGAATTCACAAACCAGTTCCAGAGAATCCGATTTTTTGTCCGGCCGGATTTCAAATTGATGCCTGGCCGTGTTGGTAATGGTCGCACCTGGCGACCATGTGGCGTCCACGACGTAGGTGTCGTTGTCGAGTTTGCGTTCAAAATGTCCAACATTGATTTTATCCTGCGAGAAAATGGTTTCATGCGCATCCGGCTGGCTCCAATCCGCCGTCTTCACGTCGCCCGTGCCGTAGGGAAAATGAATTTGAATTGCCAGCCGTCCCTGTTTCAGCAGCGGCGACTCGACGCGCACGGCGATGCCATCCAGTTTTGGATCGCAAACGGTTTCCACTTCCACCGGCTGGCCGTCGAATTTGAAATGGCTGACAATTTCGCCGTTCCATAAATCCAGCGTCTGCTCGATGTCGGTCAGATTATTTATCTGCGCCAGTGAGCCGTCGGCGTGCGTGAGGACAAAACCGATCTGGCCGAGGTGCAGCCGATGCGGATTGGTGCGCAACCACTTGATTTCCGGCGTCTGCTGGTTGTGCGGCACGTCGGCATAAGGAACTTTACGCCCGTTCAGGTCAGCGAATTCCTTGAACTGGAAAGAGTCAATGCTCCAGCCGTTCGTGTTGGGAATCGTGTGCCAGCCCCAGTCCGACAACGTGCCGAGCGGCGTCGTGTGCTCGAACGCTTCGGGAAAGGTCTGCAACCCGGTGGCATCGACGGTATAGGCGAATTTGCCGTTGCCGACAGTCAACGGGTTGTCCGCGTCGAATTGGCGCAACACCACGTTGTGCCGGGTCACGAGCGCGTGCCGGTCAATCTGCCCTGGCGCAGCTTGGATCGGCGCGACGTGGATGGCGACGACGGAAACCAGTGTTGCGATGGCAATGAGCCACGATGAAGTTTTCATGGGTTTGGAATCAGGCGGACGAGCACAACCCCGTGCGCCGCGATGGGCGCTTCAAACTTGTCGGAGAAAGTTCCGATATCTTTTTGCCGCCAGAGATCGCGCGCGGTTTGTTTGCCGTTTATTTTCAAGTCGGAAAAATTCGCGGTGACGGTTGAATTCGTCGCGCTGCGGTTGAACAGGCCGACGGCCAGCGAACCATCCGCCAGCGGTTTGGCGAAAACATCCAGGTCGTTCTGGCTGGTGATGCGCACCGCCGGTTTGCCGGGCGCATCCTGATCCAAGGCGAGCACTTCGTCATTGCTCAAAAGGTTCAGCGTGAATGCATCGAGTTTTTCCAGATCGCACCCGATGAGCAGCGGTGCGGACAGCAGGCACCAGAGGCTGATGTGCGTGTATTGTTCATCCGGCGTCAGTCTCGTTTGATGCAGTTTCGGCCCCCAGCCGACCCGGCCGACGACGAGCATGTCAGGATCGTTCCAGTGGCCCGGCCCGGAGAATTGCGCCCACGGCCCCTGCGAAAACCCGATGCCGCTCATGCTGTCCCAGGAATCGCTAATGTCACCCGTGGTGCGCCAGGATTGGGCGAAGGGCGCGATTTCCGCGATGTGATCCAGCAGCCGGTCGCGCGAATTGTTGGAAAGGCTCAGGATGATGTCCCGCTTCGTCGCGCGCAGCGCGCCCGCCATTTCCACCACCTGCGGCAGTTCGACGGGATTCCAGTCGTATTTCAAATAATCAACCCCCCACTCCGCCCACTGTGCGGCGTCGTTGGTGGCGAAGGAATATTTTCCGACGGCGTAGGGCAGGACCTTTTTGTTGCGCGGGGCTTTGGTGGGCGCGTTGGTCCAGTCGCCGGCGGGATTTTCCGCCGAACCGCCGATGTGCCGGGCATAGGAAGTCACCCACGGTGTGGAATAAATGCCGGCCTTCAAACCGAGGCCGTGGATTCCGTCGCACAACGCCTTCAGGTCGGGAAATTTTTCGTTGGGCTGGATGGCGTTGAATTTTCCGCCGCGTCTGCCCTGCCAGGTGTCGTCAATGTTGATGTAAGTCCAGCCATGCTCCGCCAGGCCCGAAGCGATCATGGCCCGCGCCGAACTCAAGACTTTTTCCTGATCCACCGCGCCCGCCCAGCAGTTCCAACTGTTCCAGCCCATCGGCGGCGTGAGGGCGATTAGGTCGCCAGCGACAAGGCGGAATTTTTTTTCAGTTTCACCCAGTGAATTTTTTGCGCGCAGAACAACGTCGTAATTGCCGGGCTGGTTCAAAATGCCCGTCACGCGCCCGGTGGCCGGGTCCAGTTTCAGTCCGGGCGGCAGGCCGGTTGCGGAAAAGGTCATTGGCCGCCGGCCGGTGGCCGGGATTGCGTAAAGCACCGGCGAGCCGGGGCGGACGCCGAAAATGTTCGGACCGTTGATGCGCGGCGTGTCCGGGGCCGGTGGCGTGAGGATGGCCGGCTGCGAAAAGGCGGCGGACCCGGCGGTCGCCAGCAACAGGATCAAAATACCGGTGCAGCGAAACCCGAATCTGGTTTTTGGTTGCATGGTTTTGAACGGGTAAAAATCAAGGAAAGCCCGCCACAAGACAAGTCGGATGAAATACCGACCACAGGCCCCCTGCCTGCTTAAACCCGTCTCCCAATCTGGTCGAACAGGCATTGGAGTTTGCCCGGAAACCGGAACCGCATGGCATCGCTTTTTTCATTGGCTTGGACGGACTTTGTTGCTAACCAATCAAAAGCAAACAACACATAATTCCCATGGCCAAATTATTCCTCGGACTCGATTCCAGCACCCAAAGCATCAGCGCGGTCGTCATTGACTGCGACCGCCGCAAGGTCGTGTACGACAAATCGCTGAACTTCGACCAGGCGCTGCCGCAATACAAAACGCAAAACGGCGTCCTGCCCAACCGCAATCCGCTGGTCAAACACAGCTCGCCGCTGATGTGGGCCGAGGCGCTCGACCGCTTGTTTGCTGTCATGAAAAAGGATGGCGTGGCGCTCGGCAACATCCTCGCCATCAGCGGCAGCGGCCAGCAGCACGGCTCGGTTTATTTGAATGACCAGGCCGCCAGCGTGCTGGCAAATCTAGATCCCAAAAAATCGCTCGTCGAAAATCTGCGGGGAGTGTTCTCGCGCAAAACTTCGCCCATCTGGATGGATTCCTCCACCGCTGTGGAATGCGCCGAAATCCGCAAAAAACTGGGCGGCATCAAGGCCACGGCCACCGCCACCGGTTCCGACACGTTCGAGCGGTTCACCGGCCCGCAAATCCGCAAGTTTTACAAGACCGAGCCGAAGGCCTACGCCCAAACCGCCGACATTGCGCTGGTCAGCTCATTCATGGCGTCGCTGCTCGCCGGCAAAATCGCTCCGATTGACCACGGCGACGGCGCGGGCATGAACCTGATGGACATCCAGAAAAAGGCCTGGCATCCCAAGGCGCTGGAAGCCACCGCGCCCGACTTGCGGAAAAAACTGCCGCGGCTGGCCGAATCGTGGCACTTCGTCGGGCCGGTCAGCCCGTATTTCGTGAAAAAATACGGCGTGAATCCCCGCGCCCAAACCATCGCCTGGTCGGGTGACAATCCGTGCAGCGTCATCGGCCTCGGCCTCATCAAGGCGGGCATGGTCGCCATCAGCCTCGGCACGAGCGACACCTATTTCGGTTCGATGAAACAATGCCAGACCGACGCGCATGGCGAAGGCCACGTGTTCGGTTCGCCGACGGGTGATTACATGACGCTGATTTGCTTCAAAAACGGGTCACTGGCCCGCGAAAAAATTCGCAACGCCCACGGCATCAAGGATTGGAAAAAATTCGGCGCGGCGCTGACGGTGACGAAGCCGGGCGGCAACGGCGGAATTCTGCTGCCGTGGTTCGACGCGGAAATTGTTCCGCGCGTGAACAAACCCGGCATTCACCGTTTCGACCTCGACGAAAAAGACGCCGCCGCCAACTGCCGCGCCATCGTCGAGGGGCAGATGATGTCCATGCGGCTGCACTCGCAATGGATGAAAGTCGCGCCCGACTGCATTTACGCCACCGGCGGCGCGTCGGACAACGTGCCGTTGCTGCAGGTGATGGCTGACGTGATGAACTGCCGCGTCCTGCGCATTGAAGTGGCCAAGAGCGCCGCGCTGGGCGCCGCGTTGCGGGCCGCGCACGGCTGGCTGGTTCACGCCGGGCAAAAACCGAAATGGGAAAAACTCGTTGCCGGTTTCACCAAGCCGATTCCCGGCAGCGAAATCCGCCCGAATCCAAAGGCGGCAAAGGTTTACGACCAGTTGATTAAAAAATACGCCCGCTGCGAACGCGAGGCGTTGAAATAGAACGGTTAATTTGAGTTTCTGGCAATCTCTGAAAGCGAACCGTTTTGTTGATTCAAACAAATCAACCGGGGTAAAAATCAATCTGCCTTTGTTTTGGGTCGCTGAATTAACTTGTCCAGAGTGACAGAATCAATTTCTGTGCGGCTATTTTGAGTGGTTAAACGATTAATTGGACGCGTAATGAGCCGATTGAGTATCGAAACCACCTGAACCGTTTGACGACGATGACGTAAATGGGGTCAAATTCTTGCGCCAGAACCGTCTTGGGCACGTTTTTGACCGTCAGACCGTTGTGGATTTCCCCAAACCCGTCAAACCCCAAGCTAGCGCTTTTTCAAAAAACATGTAGCCGCCGACGTTGATATGGCTTGAAATGTCAAGCGAGCGATAGGTCTGCTTTCCGAAATGTTCATAGTTTCTTCCGGTTGGCTTCACCGCGAACTATTCTGA
>Ga0265323_10001281_pt1 | contig 12565 bp, 15 predicted proteins | sample 41225metaG_FD_193580 | JGI IMG/M metagenome (GOLD analysis project Ga0265323, IMG submission 193580) | Rhizosphere microbial communities from Carex aquatilis grown in University of Washington, Seatle, WA, United States - 4-12-25 metaG | ecosystem: Host-associated > Plants > Roots > Rhizosphere... | reverse complement strand
AAGTTTTTGGTAAATATGATTCATGTGCTGATTTATTTTCAACTTTTACATCTTTGTGCATTAATCTTATTTGCAAATCTGGAAATCCGTACATTGTGTAATGTTCTTCATCTACTTGCAAATTATATCTTGGGAATATTAATGCTTCTACTCTTTCTTTGTATATGTTTATTAATTGATCAAATTTATCAAATGCTATTAATTCATCTGCATCTATAACTAAATGCCAATCATTTTTTGCTAAAGATCTACAATATGATTTTTGTTCAGAAAATGAAGGAGGCATTTTTTTATAATATAATCTTGCATGTCCTATATTATCATCTATTACCTTGTCAGTATTGTCAATTGAATCTGATTTTACAATGACTATGTCTTCAAAATGTTCATTACACCATTTTAATAAACGTGTTATACAATCGTCTGAATTAGCAACTATAACACAAGGTGTTACTAACTTATTCATAATGTTATCTCTTTTCTAAGAAAAAGAACATTCATTAATTTTTCACTATTATCAACATCAGTAATATTAAAAATCTTAATATTTTCTTCATATAAATATTTTAAATCTTGATCTAATATATATTGATATTTAAATCCATTTTTTACTAATAAATTATATAATTTTAAATGATCATCATTTATATAAAATTCTGTTATAATTCCAACAGTGTTATCACTACTTATTATTTCTTCATTACTATTTAATAATTCGTATTCATATCCTTCAATATCTAATTTTATAATTCTTTTACGATCAAAATTAAAATCATTTAATTTTCTAGACACGCTTATACATTCATTTTCAACAGGTGCATCTTTTGATATCATTCCATTTGAATCATGTGTTATGATAATATTATTTTCGCCTGACAAAAATACATTATATATTTCTACTTTTTTGAAAACATCATTAAGATGTATATTATACAACATTTGTGCAAAACTATTAAAAACAGGTTCAAATGCATACACTTTATGATCATCACTAATAGATTTTGCAGCTAAAATTGAAAAATATCCAAAAGACGCACCTATATCAAAAAAATCACAATCAAAATGTGATAAAAATTTTGTTATAAAATTTGCCAATCCTGGTTCATAAATGCCATAATTTTTTATTAAACTTAAAGTACTCCTATTATAATCATCTTTATTTAAAAGAATAAATTTATAAGTATTTTTATCTTGTATTATTTCTGCCATTGTCGTACAGTTCCTCCATTGACCATTTTATAAGCAATTCCAATAATTTAAAATTTCTTTTTGTTACAAATTGATTATTTCCTATATAAAATCCATTTTCATGTATTAAATTTGCATTAATCTGATTAGTATATCTATTCGAATACTGTTTAAGAAATGGTTGTTTTAATATATTTCCTGTTAATATTGGTCTCGTTTCAATACCATACTTTTCAAACATACTAACCATTATTTCTTTTAATTTTTTATTTTTGCATATGAATGGTAATGCAAAATTACTGTTATTAGGACTTAAATTTTGAAGATAAAAATATTTTTCATCTAACATAGTATTAAATAAAATCCAATTAATAGTTCTTTTGTATATAATATTATCTAGTTTTTTTAATTGTGACAAACCTAAAACTGCAGCTATTTCTGTATTTCTAAAATTATATCCATCAGTAACAAATAAGAATTTTTTATTTATATCTTTATTTTCATTACTTAATTTATCAAATGATTCTTTTGACATTTCACGTGCCCACCCATGTGCTCTTTTAGCTTTCATTATATCATACAATTTAGAATCATTTGTTGATACCATGCCGCCTTCAATTGTTGTCATATGATGTCCAAAATAAAAACTAAAAGTAGAACTGTTTATAGATCCAACTTTTAGTTTTCCATTGTATAATGCGCCATGTGATTCACAATTATATTCTAATATTATAGCATTTGGGAATAAAGATGCAATTTTCAAAATTTCACTAGAGAATCCTAACAAATGCGTTATGAAAATAATTTTTATATCATTATATTTTTCTGATATTTTCTTTAGTTCATTTATATCAAATGAAAAATCATTAAAATTTATATCACAAAATATAGGTTCAAAACCTAATTGAATAACTGGCGCAATGTTTGTTGCCCATGTTACCATGGGCACAATAACTTTATCACCTTTTTGCAAATTATATAATTCTTTTATAGATGATAATAACAATGTATTTGCAGTGCTACCTGATGAAACAAATAAAGAATGTTTTACACCTAACCATTTACTCCATTTTTTCTCAAATTCTTCAACCTTTTTTCCTTGTGTAAACTTATTTGTTGTTAATATAAATTTAACAAGTTTTAATTTATCTAACAACGTTATTGCATTTTTCATTAAAGGCCATTTATATTTCACAATTTAACCTCTTCAATTTGTTTGTATGTGCATTTACCGTTTTTTCTACCCCACCAAATAGCTTCTCTTGAATATCGTTCTTTATTTCCATTATATTGAACATCATCAATAATAGATATTTTATATCTTCCTTCTTTAAAATCTACTTTATCTCCAATTAAATGTGCTCTATAAAAACTATGAATTGGATATTTTACTTCAAATTCTTGTGAACCATTGATATTACATTTTACAACTATAGCATGTTGATATTTCATTATACTTTGCCACCATTCTAATTCATATATATGGTTTACATGAAAAAATGGATTATTATCAATAAATTTATCTAATTCTTCATAAAATTTATCTATATTCTGTGATATTCTTAAATAAGAAGCCTCTTCATCACCCCATGATATGTTTGAAAACTCTGGTAACACAGTACCTCTTGGTTGTCCTACATATGTTTTATTTGCTTGTTCTTCAGCAAATGTTAATTCTTTGCCAATTATTGTGTCTCTATTGTTTTTGGCGAATTCCCACAATGCTTCATAAAATTTTCTATATGATATATTGTAAAGTTTTTTACAAGCAATTGCTACAATTTGTGTTAAATTCATAACATGAAACAAAGTAACAAGCCAAGTAAATATGTATTGTTTCTTAAGATCTTCAGTGTTAGAATATCTTGTACTAACAATAATATCTTCATATTCTTGCACAGGATCTTCACCAGGAATAGAGTGCCACAAAAATACAGGAACTCTTAATGTTTTTATTTGATGAATTGCTTTATAATTTTCATTATTTAATTCTGTATTTGGAAGAACACTGCACAAATACACAACAACTGAATCATGTATATTACATTCAAATAATTTATTAATACCATCTGCATATGAATCATATGTTTCACCAGGAAGTCCCATTATAACTTCTGTAAATGTTGGAATTCCTTTTTTATAATATTCTCTAACAAAACTTACTAATGAATCTATTTTAAGATTTCTTCTTTTAATTATTTTAAGCGTTGCTTCATCCATACTTTGAACACTTAAACTGATACCTTTATCTAAATCTTCTTTATTTAAAATTTCTGCTATATGCATTACTCTATCTGTTGTATTTTTTGCAAAAGAAACTCTAAATTTAGACGGAAATTTTGTTTTTCTTTTCATTATTGCAAATTTTTCAGCTAAAGTAACATCTCTTGGAACAATTCCAAAATTTGCATCAGCTCCGAACACATATGCTATTCTTTTTTCAGCAAACCATTCAATTTCTTTCATTAATCTTTCATCACTATAAGCTCTCAATTTATTTAATTGAATAGCTCCCCATTCACAAAAAGTACACGGATATGGACACCCCCTATTTGTTTCCCATATTGGTTGAAAACTATATGGAAGATTTAACAAATTGTCAAAAACACCAGTTAAATATGGAGATGGTGTTGCATCTAAATCTACTATTGCAGGTTGTCTAACAAATTCTATGTGATCATTTCCTTTAACTGTAGTTCCTGCAATTTTTGAATAATCTTCATTATCATAATTAAGATATTCTTTTAATATTTCATATATGACGACTTCACCTTCATTATGAACCATAATGTCAACAAATGGATATTTTTTAAAAAATCCAGATGTCTTATCAGGAACTTGTGGACCGCCTATAATTATTAAACATTTTGGATATTTTTTTTTAACTCTTTTTGCCACTTCCATTGTCATTTCCCAATTCCAAACATAACAAGAAAATGCACATATATCAGGATCTACTATATTTTTAATAATATCATCAGGATTTTCTCTTATAAAGAAGAATCCTTTATTCTCAAAATTATCTGTTATTTCTTTAAATTGTTTAGAATATGACCATAATATCCCCACTGAATATGGGAGAAATAATTCATTACCATATTTATATCCAAATTGAAAGAAATATATACTATGTTTCATAATTTATATGATTTAACTTCTTTAATTTTTGAACCAAACATCTTGTCAATTTCATTTTTAAGTTTTACTCTTTTATTATTAGTTGCATGAATTTTTTGTGTTATCAATATGTATTCATCACCAAAATCTTTATCTTTTATATATGCTCTAACTTCATCTTCTAATTTCCATAATTCTTTATTAATTTCTTTTAATTTTAAAAGATATTGTTTTGTTTTATCATTAAATTCATCACCTAATTTATACATTACGCAAAGATATTTTTCTAATTCTTCTTTAACATATTCTAATTTATCACCTGTTAAATTTTCTTGTTTTATAAAAAGAATTGATAATCTATCTAATAAATCACCAAGTGATACTTCAATTTTTAATTTTTTCATATTACTTCAAATTCTGGCATTGGAAATATTAATTTACCACCAGATTTTAAATATTCTAATTCTCTTTTTATAAATTCTTTTTTAAAATGCCAAGGTAACACAAGCATATAATCTGGTTTTCTTTTTCTTCCTTCTTCTTCAGATATAATTTGAATATTAGTTCCAACTGTATACAATCCAAATTTATCTGGATTTCTTTCTAATGCAGCTGTGATGAGTTTATCATTTAATCCACAATATTGAAGTAATGTGTTACCTTTAGTACTGGCACCATATACATAAACTGATTTACCTTTAGATGTTACATCAGCAATAAAATTTGTTAATCTTTCTTTTATTTCTTTTGCTTTATTCACAAAATTTATAAGTGTTTCTGGTTCATATAATTTCAATTTTTCTTCTTTATTCATTGCTTTGTTAACATTTTGATAACTATATGTTACATTTTTACAATGTTGTATATATAATCTTATACTACCACCATTTATATCATTATATGATATATCACATATCTCTAAATCATATTGTTTTAATAAGAAATCTAAAGATTTTAAACTATAATATTCTAAATGTTCATGGCATATGTTATCAATAGCATTAACTTTAATCATATTATACAAATCTGTCATCTGTATGATAAAAATACCATCAGGTGCTAATACTTTATCAATTTCTCGTATAAATTTATGTGGTTCTTCTAAATCATAAAACATTGCAATTGCAGTTATTATTTGTGCTTGTTTATTTGTATATGAAAAATATTCATCTGCATTAAAAAAATTTGCAAATACTTTATCTGCATGTTTTGAAGATTTTTCATACATATTATTTGCAGGATCAAAACCTATTTTTACTACATTTTCAGGGTAATATGATAATAATTCACCATCATTACACCCAATATCTAAAACAACATCTCCGTCAAATAATTTATACACATGTTTTGTTGCTTGTTTAACAATATCTTTTAATGCAGCTTTCATTGTTACATTAGTTCCTGAATTATACCAATATTGTCTATACATTTTATCAAAAGATGCAGTATGTCTTAATTGCACTAATTGACTATCTTCACATATTGTTAATTCAAGAGGACATTTTTCTGCATACTTGCTATCTTTAGGAATTTTAACAAAATCTGAAACATAAAAATCACCTAAATTTAATAATGTTTCTAATTTTCCGCCTGATATTCTACAATGTTGTCTTGTTATCATAATTCATCTAAATTAATTGTATTCATATAAATAGGATTCCACTGAATGTGAAATGGTTTAAATGTGTCCACAGCCCATTTTTGACAATCAACAAATGTATAATCTACATCTTTTTTAAATACTTCAGCTGCTTGCAAAAAACTTGAATTATTTAACACTAAATGTTTTGCCCCTTTCATAACTTCAAATGCTGCACGAACATTCAATTTCATTAATTCAGGATCATCAGAATAAACAAAACCTATATTAGAATATTTTCTATTAAGAAATTTATTAACCATTTCTTTATCCCAATTTCTAGTTTCACATGTACTTGTTATATTAACAAAAGTATAATCTTTGTGAAATAAATTTTTTTCTTTTAAAAAATGAAAAACATCACCAAAATCATTAGATTCTATCCATATTTCATATGGATAATCAACCTTATCAATTCCCAAATCTTCATAAGTGTTATCAACTCTATGCACTGCTGGCAATGATGCAACTTTATCAAGATTTACTTGTATTACTCTTTTATATCCATTTTTATTAGCTATATTAGCTAATGCCTCTAAATGATAATGTTTTGCCAATTCTCTATTACCTTTTAAAGCATTTATACCTAATTTTGGATCTTCCCACACATCATGTGTTTCAAAAATTTCATTTATGTGAGGACAATATTTATATATTCCTGATTTAACATATCTATTTGTTGCTGCCCAACCTATTTTCACATCAGGATTCAGCTCTCTAAATCTTTTAATAGCACCAGATGCTATAATATGATCTCCAACACCATGCCAAAAACCTATTAAAGTATCTTTTTTATTATTTTCTTGTATGTTCATCTAAATATTGTTGTTTTGTTATATGTCTTATTATATTAAACCCAATTATATCATATACTTTATTATTGTTTATATCAAGTCTTGTAATAGCATTTTGATAATCTGGATAGTTAACCCATTTAAACATAGGATTAATAGATAATTGATTTTTCATAACAAAATCTTGATCTAAATCATCTATAATTGTTATTCTTGGGATTCTAAATATTTGTATATCTGGATTTAATTGAATGTATCTTCTTATGTTGTTAATAAATCCAAATTCATAATCTTCATTTGCGTTTGCAAGATTAGTCAATGTATATCTTGCAACAAATTTACATTTTTCAGAAGCTTGTATTATTTTATCTGTTGTAATATTTGAATCAGTTTCTATATATAAATTTTCAGATATAGATGATTCTTTATATGGTATGTGCAAAGAAGCAAAAAATGTATTAGTGAAATATAAACAAACAGTAGGAATTTCATTAAATGCAGCAACTTCCCACATCCAAGAATTTGTTCCTATAAATCTAGAACATTTATTAATAAGCCATATTGTTTGATTTACATTTAATTTACCACAAAATGATTTTATTTCACCAGTTTCTTTAAGTTTTTCTAATTTATCATTTTCAGAACCCAATATAACTACTTTATAACCCATTCTTGTAAATTTATTTATTAATTCTATCCATTTTTCTTCTGGCCAGAATCTCTTACCGCCGTGATCAAAATCTGGAGCTCCTATTTTTGTATTTGCATGAATTCCAATTATTGCTTGATCATCTAAAAAGTTATCTTGAAATTCTTCTCCTTTATATTTAAAAGGAAATTGCATTTCATATTTAAAAAAATCAGGTATTTTATTAGAAAATATATCTAATTCAAAATTTAAATCAATAACTTTATCATTTGGAAATTTTTCTACAAAATGTTTCTTTATTAAATCATTTTGTGATATATTCTCCCAACCCACAACAATATCACATTGTGTTCCATGATTATCTAATATTTGTTTACACAATTGTGGTATATTTTTGTATCCGCCAATCCAAAACCTTACATCTTTATCATTATTTTGTTGTTTTATACTTTCTAATCTAGAAAGGTGTGATACAATATCACCTATACCACAACGTGCAAGTAAATGAATCATTAATTCTTTATGTTATCTAAATCTATGTGTGTATTATCAAATCCAACTTTGTTAGCGTATTGTGCAAACCAATTAGCTAATCCAATTAATTCAATTGAATCACCTGAATATGAATGAATTATATCATCTTTGTTTTCACTACGTGCAATTATTACATAACTTCCTAATGTACTGTTTAATTCCTTTTCTAAAATTTCTACTATTTGTTTAGTGTCTAACATTTTGATACCTTTCTATTGTTTATTCACCTCTAAGAATTGCATTTCTCTCTAGTTGTGTCATAACTGGCACACCAACACCTTCTGGTAATGGACCATATATAAATGCTTTAGTTGCTTCAATATTTTCTTGATTGCATGATTTTATTGCATTTTCAAGACTTTGTGAAGCAATTCCTTCAACTAGAAGTAATGATCTAACATTAATTAAATCAACAATTCTATGTGCTTCATTTAATTGCGTAATTATATCTCTAATTTTCATAATTTTTATTTCCTATATTATAATATAATACAAATAGTTTAAATGTAAACAATTATTTTAAAAATTTTTCGTATTCTTTTCTTGTTAAATATTTTTTCTTGTTAAAATCATAATATAAATCACCAACAACACACTTATTATAAATTTCATGAAGAGTATTAACTAACATTTTCATACCAGTTCTTTCATGTTCTTTATTAGCAAATTCTAATAAATGTCTAGCTCTTTGTGGTGTTAATATATCCATATTGTTTTTCCATTATTTCATAAGTCCAAGGCATTTTTTCTTTAAAAATTTTAGCTATTATATAAGCATATTGCCTAATTTCCCATTGAGCATGCTCTTCACAACGAAGTATAAGAAAATTCATTAAAGATCTAGCATTAACTATCCATACAAATTGTGTATAAAATGCTGTTCCCAATACACCACGTGCTAATTCTTTAGCAACACCTTCATTTATTAAGATTTCATATATATTTTTTTGTGCTTGCAATGACATTTCATAAACTTGTTTTACAGTATAAGGACCGCTAATTCTTTCTTGTCCTTCACCTGGCAAATATATATTCCATTCAGATTTCTTATTTATACTTCCCTGTTTATTCTTTGCATCCTTTTCTCTAAATACTTCTGGCACATAATAATCATTTGCTAATTTTTCAGTATAACGTCCTGAGATTTCGTTGAAACTACCCCATCTATGTGTTCTCCATTGTCTTTGAACATATATTGGACATTTCACTTCGAATTTAAATGTAGGAGATTCAAAAGGTGTCCCGTGTTCATGTTCAATTAAATACTTCATTAACTTTTTGTCTTTTTCTTCACCTTTTAAACCATCTCCATATGAAACTCTAGCTGATTCAACTACCATTTCATCTAATGTTTGTGCACAAGTTTTATCTTCATCTTCTGAAACCATTGTTGCTGTAAGTTTTACATAACCTTTATCTAATACTTTGTATTCGATCATAATTGGCTTTCTATATTTTTAATCATATCATCTAAATCTTGATTTGTTATTGTGTCTTTATTAATTTGAACATTTATCTCACTAATTTGTTGTGGTGCAAATGTTGCTTTCATTTCAGCATCTTGTTTTGTGTTAACACCTTGTATAATTTTTTCAACTGTTTGACCTGTAAACATATCAGTTATATTAGTTTTAATCATACCACAACCTTCACATTTTACTATTCGAGTTAATGAATTATGTTCTTTGTCTGTTAATTCAGTTTGATTAAAATTTTGTCTTTCGGTTGTTATATTTCCTTCTATATCATATGTATACTTTACTAACCAATCTATAGTGCAAATTGGACATTTTGTATATTTTTTCCAATTAGACTGTGGCATCTTGTTCCTCTTCTTGTTTCATATATGTTTCAACAACTTTAAGTATAGACAAATACTTAATATTCTTTGTAACTGTTTTTATTTTATTACCATCATTAACGAAAAGAGTTATATACCCATCTTTTTTAAATTGTTTAACAAATGATTTTAACATAGATTTTTGATTTTCATCAAATATTAATCTATCTCTATTATTATCATCACCTATATATTCTAATATGTATATATTTGTGTTGACTTTGTTTACTGCCATATGAATCCTTATAAATTATTTTGTGTTAAAAATTCATTAAGTTTTTCAACAACTTTACTTTCTTCTAATTTAGTCATACAACAAAATTGATCAGTATTCGTACATGGTGGAACAAACGTTAAATTATTATTATTCATTCCTGCAAAGAATTTATGTTTACATCCTATACACTCTAAATCTTCTCTATAAACTGATGTGACTTTATTAGATGCTGTTGTATATTTTGTTAATGCTGCACCTGATACTATAAATGTTGGTTTTTGAAATGCAGTTGCAATGTGTAATGGTGCACTGTCTGAACCAAAATGTGCAGTTGTGTATTTAATTAAATTCAATAATAAAAAGAAATCATTAGAAGCATTAGAAGTAACATTTAATCCTGCAAAATCATTTATATTATATGCTCCAGATGTTAATACTACTTTATATCCTCTATTATTTAATAATTTAATTATGTTTTTCCATTTGCTTACATCCCACTGTTTACCGCCCCAGCCACTTCCTTCAATTGTCATTGTAACATATTTTTCTTTTAAAAATTGTTCTTGTTGAAATTGTAATTGTGGAACTAAATAATCATTATCAAATCCTCTATTAATAACTAATTTTCCATCTATTTCACTTAATTTTTCATCAAATCCGCAAACATCTAAATAACAATCAACATATCTTATACCAGGTCTAGATTCATATGCTAAATCTAAATCAAATTTTAAATTATATCCTGTTATTGTTCCTAAATAATCTGCTATTAATTGAGCCGGATCTATAATTTTTATATCATCTACACATTTAAATAATTTACCAGCTTCATTAGAACTTGCATAAGTTGTTGTGAATAATGTTATTTTTGCATTTTTATATTTTTCTTTTAATGCTCTAAGTGCAGGTTCAATTAATATAACATCACCTAATCCCATTGACCTCTTTATAGCAATACTTTTTATTTTATTATTATCTGTTATTTTATTTAATATTGATTTATTTCTTTCTTTGAATGCTGCATTACCAACAATAGTTGGAAATTCTTGATTTATAACTAACTGTCCACCTTCATCAACAACACTTTCTTTTACAACATCAGAAATAGGAACACCAAGAACTACATCTTTTTGTTTGTTATTATTAACATAATAAATTAAAGTTATTTCATTTGGACTTTCAAATCTAAATTCTTTTAATTGTTTTAATATCATACCTGGGACAAATAATGTATTTTGTCCTTCAATTTTTATACATTTTGCCCAATCAACTTTAATTTTATTTGAATGCACTAATTCATCTAACAAAAATTGTTCAATACTTGGAAATTCAATTCTCCACCCAAGATTATTAAGTGGTGCAGGTTGTGATAAATCTATTGTATCAACACTAGAATATGACCATAATGATTTACCATTTGTATATTCTAATAAGTCTAAATGAGATTCAATATGGCGTGGGTACCATTTAATAGAATTAGCAGTTTTATAAAAAATATAATCACCAAGACATTTTTCAATTGGTTTTGTTAACATATCCAATCCTGTATCAGTTTCTAACCAAAATATATTTCCTGGAAATGTTACCCATTTATCTTTTAATTTTTCATAATCTGCACCTTTTGCATATGCAACTATTACTTCTATTTTTGCCCAAGTTTGCTTAAATATATCTTTTAATATTAAGTCAACAGCTTCAGGCTGAACACTTTCTGCAACTAATATAACTGAAGCTAAAATATTCTTGTTTTTCAATTCTTTATTCCTTATTTAAATCTGTAATTGATTCTAACACTGTTTTTATTTTTGTCAGATTATTATTATTTGATATAATTAATACACAATTTTTATATTTCTGCCAATCTATTGCAAAATTTTTGTCTAATACACCATTATTTTCTAATATAATTAATTGATTTAAACTATTAAGTGTGTATAATGTATTTGTTTCTCTCTTTCTATGTAATGAAATAGTACCTTTTATATAATAATCAAAATCAATTCTTTCACCTTCTTCAATCATTATATTATATGTTAATACAAATTTATCTTCATCAGATGCATCTTTAAGAATAAATACTTTTTCATTTAAAATTTCTTTATTCTTTAACATATTTATACTCTTATCAATATCTTTTTTTCTAACAAATGATGCCAATAATACTGTCTTATTCATTTTAATTCCTTATTTAATTAATTCGTCATTTTTGAGAGGTTTTCCTTCTTCTTGTTTTGCTTTATTATTTATAACATCTAAAAGTTCTTGTCCTATTTCTTTTAATACAGAATTAAATATTTTTTTTGTAGATTTAAATAATTTTTCGTGTTCTTTAGCTGATCCTGTGTAAAAATGTTTATTATTAATTTGTACATGCATTTCACCTTGTGAATCACTTCTTATTTTATTATCAGCCCTATCACCTAACATATTTTTCATTTTTAATAATAATTCATCATCATGACCATATTTTGCTCTTAATTGTCTATCCATTGCTCTAATAACATCATAATATAATTGTTGAACTCTATAAAGATTTTCCATCTTTTTATTAGATGATAGTGCTCTTGGTCTAGCTTCTTTGTCACTT
>Ga0265323_10001280_pt1 | contig 12568 bp, 21 predicted proteins | sample 41225metaG_FD_193580 | JGI IMG/M metagenome (GOLD analysis project Ga0265323, IMG submission 193580) | Rhizosphere microbial communities from Carex aquatilis grown in University of Washington, Seatle, WA, United States - 4-12-25 metaG | ecosystem: Host-associated > Plants > Roots > Rhizosphere... | reverse complement strand
GGCTCTCTGATTATGCCGACTCCATCGCCGCGATTCCCGCCCCACAGGCCGGGTTGCCAGCACAGGTCGGCATAATCCGAACGTCGGCATAATGTTGCTGCCAGTCTGTGGCCTTGGCGATCTCGGCCATCGTCGCGCCGTCCTTGCGGCGCATCAGGTCGATGACGATGGCCTTCTTGCTGAACTCGCGCGGTACCGGCGCATCGGCCTTGGCGGCCTTCTTGCCGGCGGGCTTGGTTTCCTTCTTCGCGGCGGGCTTGCTGGCGGCCTTCTTGGCGGCCGGCTTGGCAGCCTTCGCGGTCTTCTGGCCCTTGGTGGCGCCCTTCTTGGGCTTGGCGGCCTTGGTCGAGGGGGCCTTCTCCGGCGCAACGTGCGCGCCCGGTTCCGCAATGGCGGCGGCTTCGGTGGTGGTACTGGCTTCGTTCGTCATGTTCGTGTCTGCTGGTCCTTTCTGGCGGATTCTCGTCCGCGCATGACGATTCATCACTCCACTCGGGACGGAAGGCAAGCGGAGAGTTTGGAAATAGTCGGATGGCGATTCTGAGTTTGCGGGGGTACGCGCGGCATCGCGGCGTGGGCCTGTCCACCGTACAAAAGGCGATCAGTTCGGGCCGGATTACGCCTCTGCCGGATGGCCGGATCGACTCCGACCAGGCCGACCGCGAGTGGCAAGAGAACACGAACGCGCGGCCCATCGGCGCGAGCAGGAAGCGCCACGACGACGAGGACGCCTTCGGCGCGGCGCAGTACACGAAGGCGCGCGCCGTGCGGGAACACTACCAGGCGCGCCTTGCGAAGCTCGAATACGAGGAGAAGGTTGGCAGCCTGATCTCGAAGGACGAGGTCCAGGTCGCTACCTTCAACCAGTTCCGGCAGTACCGCGACGGCATGTTGAACATCCCCGACCGCGTGGCGGCGATGCTGGCCGCCGAGAGCGAATCAGCCAAGTGCTACGAGATCCTGGCCACGGAGATCCGGAAGGCCCTGAATGAGTTTTCAGACTCCCCTATCGGCTGAGGAGGTGGTCGGGGCGGCTGCCAGGGCAGGCGCGCGCCCGGACCCGCTCCTCACCATCTCGCAGTGGGCCGACCAGTACCGGCAACTCTCGCAGCGGGCGTCCTCGGAGCCGGGCCGGTGGCGCACCGACCGCACGCCGTACCTGCGCGAGATCATGGACTGCCTCTCGCCCACGTCGCCCATGGAGCGCGTGATCTTCATGAAGGGCGCGCAGATCGGCGGGACGGAGTGCGGGAACAACTGGATCGGCTACGTGATCCTCGGGGCGCCGTCGCCGATTGAGGTCGGCCCGCTGGGCGGCAAGGTCAAGCGCGGCGTCCGGGTCTGGCCGGTCAACTCCGGCATGGCGAAGGAGGAGTTGTACCGCTGGCTGCGGTTGGATGGCCCCACGGACGAGGAGATCGAGCATGGCGTTCCGTTCCCGCCCGGCTATTGCCACTTCCCCCGGTACAGCGAGGAGTACTTCAAGCAGATCGCCGCCGAGCAGTTGGTGACGAAGCTGGTTAAGGGCTACAAGCGTGTCGAGTGGCAGAAGATGCGCGAGCGCAATGAAGCGCTCGACTGCCGGGTGTACGCGCGGGCGGCAGCGGCCCGCGTGGGCATCGACCGCTTTCAGGAAAAGCACTGGATTGAGTGGGAGCGGAAGGTGACACCGGCGATGCCAGCGCCGCAGCAGGCGTTGCCCCAGCGCGTCATGCCGGCGCGGCCGCGCAACCAGATCCGCTTCAGGTTGGAGGTTTAGTTCAGAGCCTTCTGCGGCCTTTCAACGGAGCCTGCTAACCATGGGGTCCTTGATTGAGACGACTTCAATGATGTGATCCTGACAGGCGATTTCGTAGTGCTTCGCCGGCCCAGGGTATTCAGATGCGGCGAAAGCTGCCCGCGCCAGGTAGTCGATGAAGTGCGATTTCGAGTACACACGAAACAGCTTGCCCACATAGCACTCGTCAGCATCCGCTGGTAATGCGAAAGACTCATTGAGAACCGCGTAGGCGATGTAGCTATCCCACAGTAGTTCGAAGCATTGACTCTCTTCTGTTACATCGATGCGCGTACCACCCGATATAACTGCTCCCGCTATCTCAAGAGGCCCGGTCTCCCCTGCGGGTCGGCCCTCCTCAATGACAAACCGCAGCGAGTGGTAGTCGGGATGTTGGATCTCGGCTAGGAAGAGGTACTCGCAACGGTTCATCTCCGCGATCGGGTCGGCCATCACAAAAGGATAGCCTACATCGCCTTCCCGTCGATCCGAAGCGTTCAGCGACATGAGCCCCTGCTCATCTCTGGAGAATACAAGGTGCCGTTCACGCAGAGCGACCTCGACACGCTAAAGACGCTTTACAAGCAGGGAGCGCGCCGGGTCCGCTTCCAGGATCGCGACTTCGACCTGCAGAGCATAGACGACTTCATCAAGCTGTGCCATTTGATGGAGAACGACATTGCGCAGGCCGGCGGGCAACAGCCGGTGCGCCAGGTCCGCGTTTACACGACCAGCGGGTGGGGTTACTGATGACCGATCCGAGTCCGTTCGCCATCCTGGAGCAGTCCGCGGCGGCCGCGCAGAGGGGACAGGTGCGGCCCGTGCCCAAGCGCACCGTCAACGCCCTCCGGCGCGGCGCCGCACTGCTCGCCAGCGCGTGCAAGCGGCACACGCCGCCAGCAACGGAGAAACTCCTCTTCTACGGCGGCCTCGCCCACATCGTGCTTGGGTGCTGGATGATCTACCACCCGCTGGGTCCGCTGGTCGGCGGCGGCATCGCTGTCTGGCTGGGGATGCTCGTCTCCGTGGAGCGTGAAGCCAAATGAATCTGGTGCGCCGGGCGGCGCAGATGATGAGCGTCGAGCCCCCGAGGCGGCAGGCGATGGGGACGTTTCCGTTCGACGCGGCGGGCAAGGGGCGGCGGGGCTACGGCTGGAATCCCAGTTACCTCGGCATCAACACGCTGCTCTTCTCCCACGGACTCGAGTTGCTCACGCGCAACCGCGATGCGGTGCGCAACAGCGCGTGGGCGGCGGGCGCCATCGAGTCCTATGTGGCGAACGCCATCGGGCGCGGCATCCGCCTGATCCCGCAGCACCCGGACGAGGCGGTGCGCGCCCTGATCCGCCACAAGTGGGAGCGGTGGATTCGCGAGTCGGACGTGGAGTACGACCCGAAGAACCCGGCATCGGGGCAGACCGACTTCTACGGCCAGCAAATGATCCTGGCGCGCGAATGCATGGAGGCTGGCGAGGTGTTCGTGCGCTTCCGGCCGCGCTCTCCCAAGGAGGGTCTGGCAGTCCCGCTCCAGTTGCAGTTGATCGAGGCCGAGCAGTTGCCGTTGTGGCGCAACCAGCCCACTTCCGACGTGCCCGAGCAGAACCGCGTGCGGTGCGGCGTCGAGTTCCGTCCCGATGGCCGCCGCGCGGCCTACCACTTCTGGCAGGCGCACCCGGGTGAGACGATGTTCTTCCCTATGGAAGCGCTCCATGTGGAACGCGTGCCGGCGACAGACATCCTGCACGTGTACAAGCCCATTCGCGCCGGGCAGTTTCGCGGGCAGCCATGGCTGACCTCGGTGCTGGCCAAGCTGTACGAACTGGAGCAGTACTCGGACGCCGAGATCGCGCGGAAGAAGGCGGCCGCGATGATCACCGGATTCATCAAGCAGGTGAGCCAGGATAATCCGGTCATGGTACCGGATCAGAGCCTGGGCGCGGCGGCGCAGCCCGATCCGGGTACGCAGATCACCAAGCTGGAGCCGAACACGTTCATCAACCTGGGCTTCGGCGAAGAGGTCCAGTTCGCGCAGGTCCCCGAGACGGGCGACTACAAGGGCTTCGTGCGCGCCTGCCTTCAGGCGTTCGCGACTGGCGCGGGCCTCGCGGAGTATCAGATCTCGGGCGACCTCTCGGGGATCAATTACTCCTCGATCCGCGCCGGCCTGCTGGAGTTCCGGCGCAAGTGCGAGCAGTTTCAGCACGCGGTGTTCGTGTTTCAGGTTTGCCACCCGATCTACCGGCGGTGGCTGCGGGAGGCGATGCTGGCGATGGTGTTCGGTGTCGGGCTGCTGAACGCCTATGACAAGGACCCGGAGCCCTTCGAGGCGGCACAGTGGGTCACGCCCGGCTGGCCCTGGGTCGATCCCGAGAAGGACATGAAGGCCGCGGAGCGCGCGATCCGCGATGGGCTGTCCACGCGCACTATTGAGTGCGCGGCGCAGGGCTATGACGCTACGGTAATCGACGAACAGCAGAAGGCCGACAACGACCGTGCCGACAAACTCGGCCTGTCCTACGACTCGGATGGCAGGAAGATTTTGACGGGAAGGAACGCCGGATTGACAGAGGACGAGGTTGCGAGCGAAGCGGCCGCCGGAAAAGTGGAGGCCCAGTGAAGCATCTCGCGCACGTCGCTTCGCGGTTCCTGAACTCCCCATTGATGATCCACCCGCCCAAGCTGGAGGTGATCATCAAGGCCATCGGGCCGCGCCTGGGGATCTCCCCCGACGCGGTCCTGATGCCTCGTGTGCCGATGGATGCCACCGTCACGCTGATGTCCCGGTACACGGAGGCGGGTGATGATCGGGACTACGCGGTGATCGATGGGATCGCGGTGATCCCGGTCCAAGGGACGCTGCTCAAGAAGGAGTCGTTCATGTCGGCGTGGAGCGGCTCCTCGTCGTATGAGCAGATCCAGCGTCAGATGGCCGACGCGGTGGGGGATGCGGGCGTCTCCGCGATCCTGCTGGATATCGACTCGCCCGGCGGCGAGACTGCCGGGTGCTTCGATCTGGCGGACTACATCTACTCGGTCCGGAAAGAGAAGCCGGTGTACGCCGTGGCGAACGACATCGCCTTGTCGGCGGCGTATGCCATCGCGAGTTCCGCGAGCCGGATCTTCCTGAACAGGACGGGCGCGGTTGGCTCCATCGGCGTGTATGCGCTGCACCTGGACCAGTCGGGCTTCGACAAGGAACTGGGCGTCAAATACACCTACGTGTTCGCGGGCGACCGCAAGCTGGACGGCAATCCGCACGAACCGCTTTCGGAGCGGGCGAATGCGGATATCCAGGACGAGGTGGACCGCGAGTACGGGATGTTCACCGAGACCGTGGCGCGGAACCGCAAGGCCAGTAAGAAGGAGATCGTCGCGACGCAGGCGGCGGTGCTGTGGGCGGACAACGCCATCCCCCTCCTGGCCGACGCGGTGGGCACGTTCGACGATGCCATGCACGCGCTGCGCGAGGTGATCAACGGGTCGTCGCAGGTCAACCGGGCCGGCAAGGGCACGGCGCAGTTCTTCAGTTCGAAAGCGGCAGCCGCCGCAATCCCAATCCAAGGAGGTACAGCAATGGCTGAAATCGATACTCAGGCCGCTGCCGCCAAGAAGGACGGCGAGCCGGAAGAGAAGAAAGGCAAGAAGCCCGAGGACACGCAGGAGTGCGACAACAAGGGCAAGAAGAGCAAAGAAAAGGACGAAAGCGACGAGGATGAGGACGGGGCCGAGGGCAAGAAGGCCGCCTGCGTCACCCTGACCGCCGGCGAGCCGCTGAAGGCCATGCGCGCCGAGTCGGACATTCAGGCTATCGCCGCGCTCTGCAAGATGGCCGGCAAGGCCGACCTGGCCGCCGAGTTCCTCATGAAGCGGAACCCGAAGGGCGAGTACATGAGCGTCGCGGAGGTCAGCGAAGCGTTGACCGCCAGCCGCGTCGCGGAAAGCGAGAGTCACATGGTGGATTCGAGAGTAAACCCGCACGCGGGTTCCGGCGGCGTACAGGAACTGGAGGCGCAGGCCGTGTCGTTTGCGCGCCAGAACCGCGGGCAGGCGACGCACGGGATGTACGTCAACGGGGTCGCCACGAGGGTGACGAAGGAGCGCGCGTATGCCTCGATGCTGGAAGAGCATCCCGAGGCGTATGCGGCCTTCCGGGCGCAGCACAACGCCAAGGGCCTGATCGCGACGCTCGAAGCGGCTGGCATCCGCCTGGCGCGGTAGCCGCACTGCGAAAGGAGAAGACGAACCATGGCTTACGAACAGAATCTTCATAACGTCGGCGTTCCCGCCAGTGCGGATCTGAGCGCGTCTCAGTACTGCCTCGTGGTGGTGAACGCCAACGGTCAACTCGCGCTTCCGGCGGCCCAGGCGGTGACCGACGGAGTGCTCCAGGACAAGCCCAACGGGCAGGGCGTCGAGGGCGAAGTGGCGATCCTCGGCGTCACCAAGCTGGTTACCGGCGCGGCGGTGGCGGCGGGCGATCCGCTGACGCCGAACGCCAGCGGGCAGGCGGTGACCGCTGCGGCGGGACAGTTCGTCCGCGCGCGGGCGCTGGCTGCGTCCGCTGGCGCGGGAGTCATCATCCCGGCCCTGCTCATCGGCCCCTACAAGATGTAGGCCCGCCAGCAATCCCCAGGCAAAACAACACCGCGCCGTCCGGAAACGGGCGGCCTTTCTTTTTGGGAAGGAGAACAACGTAAATGCCTCAACCGACTTTGGGCGACGTTCACGTGAACCGCCCGCTGACGAACATCTCCGTGGCTTACAGCCAGGAAGCGGCTGGCGTCGAGTTCGTTGCCGACCGCGCGTTTCCGGCCATCCCCGTGGAGAGCAAGAGCGACTTGTACTACACCTACAAGCGCGCCGACTTCAACCGCGACGAAATGCAGTTGCGCGCCATCGCGACCGAATCCGCCGGCTCCGGCTACGGGCTCGACTCGACGGGCACCTACAACTGCAACGTGTGGGCGCTCCACAAGGATGTGGACGACCAGATCCGCGCCAACAGCGACTCGCCGCTGTCTCCGGATCGCGACGCAACCATCTTCTTGACCAACAAGGCCCTGATCCGCCGCGAGAACGTGTGGGCCGGGGCGTACTTCAAGTCCGGCGTGTGGACGGGCGAAGTGGCCGGCCAGGCCACCTCGGACAGCACCCACGTGGCGTACTGGGATTACGCTACGTCCAGCCCCATCACGGACATCCGCCACGCGAAGACGCAGATGCGCCTGAACTCGGGCGGCTTCACCGCCAACATCGGCGTGTTCTCGCGCGCGGTGTTCGACAAGCTGGTGGATCACCCGGACTTCATCGACCGCACGAAGTACGGCCAGACGGCGCCCAACCCCGCCATGGCGAACCGCCGCATCATCGCCGAGATCCTCGAACTCGAAGAGGTGCTGGTGATGGATGCGGTGTACAACGCCGCCGCCGAGGGCGCGACGCCCGCCGAGTCCACCACCTTCATCGGCGGCCTGTCCGCCGCGCTCTTCTACCGGCCCCGCAACGCCGGCCTGATGACCCCGAGCGCGGGCTACACCTTCAACTGGACGGGCCTGATCGGCCAGACTGGCGGCGCCGGGCTGCGCATCAAGACCTTCCGCATGGAGCAGTTGTCCAGCGACCGCGTGGAGATCGATTCCGCCTTCGACATGCGGATCGTGTCGAAGGACTGCGGCTTCTTCTTCAACAACGTGATCTCGGCGGTGTAGCCATGTTCTACCGCAGACCCAATTGGGCGCAGTTGACGAGGGACGGCGTGCCCCCTCTCTATGTGCTGCGCCCGCTCGCGGGCGGCTTCACGCCGCCGAACGCCGGCGACGAGTACCCCGCCCCCGACCCGGCCAACAAGTTCCAGATGATGCGCGCCCGGCAGATGTACGAGCAGCGCCGGGTGGGCCCGTGGCCGGATCTGGAACTCACGCTTGCGAAATCGGGGCGGCGCGCCGATCCGGGGACGCAGGATAAACCCGCCGCCCCGCCCAAGGCGGGAAAGGAGAGAAAGCATGATCGAAGTTCACAAAACCGCAATTAACGCGCCGCAGTTTCAGGGCGACGGCAGCACGCTGAAGAACATCGGCAGCGCCGCCCTGAGTCCGTTGGTGCAGCAGGTCGCCCAGGTTTCGCTGACTGCGGCCAACCTGATCGCGATGAAGACCACGCCGGTGAGTGTTCTTCCGGCGCCCGGCGCGGGCAAGGTTCTCATCGTCGACGCAATCTCGTTCCAGTTCAAGCACGGCGCCACCCAGTTCACGGGTGGCGGCGCGGTCACGTTCGTGTATCACGGGACGGCGGTCACGCCGCACACCGGCAACGTGGCGGCCAGCGTTATCAATGCGGCCGCCGACGATTTGCAGTATCTCGGCCCGAACACCAGCGCGGCCATCGACCTCCAGTCCGCGATCAACACGGGGCTGGACATCACCAATGCGACCGCCGCGTTCGCGACGGGCAACGGAGCGGCCATCGTGACGGTCTGGTACTCGGTGGTGACGCTGGGGTAGCCATGAAGACCGCTGGACTGAATCGCGCGTCTTTCCCGGCCATCAATCCCGGCGCCACCCAGACCCTTGCGGTTGGGGCCGCCTCCCTGGCGACCGCTGCGCCGATTGGCGCGGACGTCGTTCGCCTCGTGAGCACCGTGGATTGCTACGTCGCCAACGGGGCGAATCCCACGGCGACTGCCGCCAGCATGTTCCTGCCGGCGAAACTGCCCGAGTACTTCGTGCTCGCCCAGAGCGACAAGCTCGCCGTGCTCCAGGCGGCGTCGGCTGGCACGCTGTACATCACTCCGGCCGCATAGCCATGGCGTTCTCCGATCTCGTCAACGCGATGGACACGGCGTGCCTGGCCGCCTTTGGCACGCCGGTCACTTTCACGCCGCAGGATGGCTCCGGGCCGCAGCAAGTCACCGGCATCATCCAGACTCCGGCGATGGCCGAGGATTACGTCCCCGGCAGTGTACGGGGCGCGTCCGTCGTCCGGTTGTTTGTCCGCTTTGCGAGTCTGAACCCCCAACCACAGCACGGCGACACCATCGCGATCAACGGCATCGTGTACGACGTGGTGGAGGTGGAAGCGGACATCGAGGGCGGCGCGGTGTTGAAGCTCAGGACCACGTAATGCTGAATCCCTCCGCGATGGTGGACGCCATCGTGGGCGTGCTGCAATCCATCCCGGAGCTGGCCGCCGCGATGACCGTCCTCGATTCGACCGGCGCTCCCACGTGCCGGATCGGCACTTTCCACTATCGGTTGGGCGTCGAGCACCGGCTCGCCGAAGCCATCTACAAGATGCCCGCGCCGTCCATGCTGCTCGCCTGGGACGGGACACAGGGCGGGAATTTCGACGGCCAGACGATCTGGAAGCACCGCTTCAGCCTGTACTTTCGCATGGGCAACGCGATCGGCCTCAGCGAGCCGATGGGGTACGAGGAGTTGTGGTGGACCGTCTGCAACAAGCCGCCCACCGGCAGCGCGGCGGGCATCCGGTACATGGAACTGTATCCGGGCCTCGACATCATGGACACGCCGAGCGTCGCCCACGCGCTCGACGAGGATCTTCAGGACCGCTTCGTGGGCACCCTCGTGATTCCGGAAATAGGAGACAACTGATGCCCGATCTGAAGCAGGAACTGGCCGACGTGGCGGCGGCTATCGAGCGAATGGACCAGAGGGCCCCCGAGCCCGCCACGCTGCCCGCGCCCGGCAAGGTCCGGCTGCGCCACCCGAACACCGGCGACATCAAGGAGGTCGATGCCGTCCCCGAGGCGATGATCCCGATCATGGGCCTCGGCTACCAGCAGGTGAAGGAGTAAACCATGCCCGCAAGAGTTCAGCAGCTCATCATGGGCCTCGGCCAGAACAAGCAGACGAACATCGCGACTGCCGGGTCTACGTTCCTGCGGTTCAAGAAGCTCGACACGACGGTGACGACGCCGAAGCCCGTGTTCGAGAACGACGCGGCCGAGATCGGCAAGGGGCACGAGTTCATCACGCAGACGTTCCCGTCGCACTATGACGTCGCGAACCGCCTGGAGAAGTACGCCAGCGCGGAGTTCGTCACCTGGGCCTGCGCCTTCGGCCTGGGCAACGCCAGCGTCACCGGCTCGTCCGCTCCCTACACCTACACCATCGTGCCGATCGATCCGGGCACCACGCTCGAGCTGCCCTACTTCTCGCTGGTCGAGCAGGTCGCGGAGGGCGGCGGCAGGGCGATCGATACCCTGTACGTCGGCTGCGCGGTTGAGGACTGGACGTATCAGTTCGCCTACGGCCCTGGCCGCGCCTCCTCGAAGATGACGGTCAACTGGGTCGGCTCCGGCCTGGTGACGACGCCCTCGGGCATCACGGTGCCGGCGCTCACCGCCGAGAACAACATGCTGGCGGCATCGATGTCGCTCTCGGTCAACGGCGTCGATTACGTCGCGACCAGGCGCATCCTCTCCGGAACCATCGGGTGGAAGAACAATCTGCTGCTGAACGCGGGCTTCTATCCCGGCTCGGGCATGCAGAACGGTCTTCAGGTGCGGGGCCGCATGGAAATCGGCGCTCGCGTGCCTACGCTGCAGTTCACCGCACGCCTGCTCGCAGGATCGACCGAGTACGCGACGCTCGTGAACCAGACCACCGGCACGGCGACGCTCAGCGTCAACCACGACGATGGCAACTCCGTCTCGTTCAGCTTCCCCAAGATGGCCTTCCAGGTCGTCGAGAACGCCGAGGCCGATGGCATCGTCGCGGTCACGGTGACCGGCGCGCCGCAGTTCGACACCGTCAGCAACACGGTCATGTCGGTCACGACCAAGTGCGGGCTGAATTCCATCGCAAACTAAACCCCACCGCAGGAGAAACCATGTACGGAAACATCCCCGACGAGGGCATCATCATAAGAGTGCCGAATCCGCCCAAAGCGGCCCGCGTCCGTCTCCCGGCCACCGACGAGATACTGAGGCGCCTGGCCCAGCAGAAGTCGATCCGGCGCACCATCGGCCGGCGAAAGTCGCAGACGGAGTTCGTTCCCAATTCGGACGCCGATCTCGCCCTGTTCAACCAGATCCGGTTGGACAAGGACGGCCCGGAGTTCGACGAGTTCGAGGCGGGCAACGCCATTTCGAAGCTCACGTTCTGCGACGTCACCGATTGCGAGCGCGCCGGCGACGAGTACCGCATCACGCTCAAGACGCCGTTTGGCGACACTACGCACACGATGAAGATCCCGACGCAGCGGGATATCACCGTGTACCGGCGCACGGTCGTGTCGGCCACCGACCTGCCCCACGGCCAGGAGGAGTTGCGCTACCGAATCGAGCCCGCCATCGACCTGTACGACTCGGTCGTGAGCAAGATCGACGGGTATGCGGAGTCCTATAAGACCGCCGACGTGCCGCCGCATCACAAATCCGCGGTCGCCGTCGAACTGGTCCAGGCCATCGACGAGATGGACCCGTCGCTCGACCCAAACTCTTAGGGCCGGATGAGTGGCCGCGTCCGGTCCCTCTCCGGCTGCTGGTCCATCGGTCCCTCCACGCGGAGGATCTGTGCGATGGCGGCGCGGACGGCCCGCACGGCTGCCCCGACGCCAACGACGTGACCTGCGGCAAATGCGGGCGCCAGCGCACCGTTGGGGACACCAACGCGCCTGGCGCCTGCCCGCACTGCGGCGGGTGGCATTACACCGTCAACCGCTGCTCGCATTGCCGACTCGACGACCTGGATCACGCGCGCTCGCACTCGGCCGCCGGGCGCCTCTTTGAGCGGGTTCTCGAACTGGAATTCGATGCGGCCCACTTCAGCATCCCCTGGAGCGACGTGACCGCCGAGGAGGTCCGTGGCCTCCAGATCCTCAAAGAGGAACGCGAGCGCTACCAGCGCGAGATGGCGCACAACAACCCGATCCAACTCCCAAGGGCCAGTCCCGAATGAACAATCCCACGCCACCCTGCGCTCTGTGCGGCACGCCGGTCGAAATGGAGATCGACCCGCAAATCCGGTTCTCGGCTGGAATCGGCAGCACCGCCATCGTGATCGAGCACCCCAGGCAAGTCGCCTGCCCGGCGTGCGGCTGCCTGCTGCACCTCGTCGTCACCGGGTTCCAGAACCTCCAGTTGAAAACCGCCGTCGTGCCGCCGCAGAAGCGGCAGTTGGTGGTCCCGATCAGTCGCGTCCGCGTCGGTTGACGATGCCCTTTCAGGCCAAACTCACTCGCGCCCGGTTTGTCCTCGGGCCGTTCACCTCCGAGGACATGCTGACCATTGGCAACGTGGTGGTGGAGTCGATCAAGGACCGCCTTCACAAGGGCCTGAACGTCAACGATCAGCCCGCAAAGCCGCTGAAGCCGGGGCGGAACGGCAAGAAGGGCTATCCCGATTGCAAGGCCGCCCGTGGCCTGCAACCGTTTCGCGACTGGTTCTGGACGGGGCGCACGATGCGCTCTCTCAAGGTGAAGCAGGCGAGCGAGAACCGCTGCGTCATCGGCTTTGTCGACCCGAACGCCGACCGCATCGCGCACGTGAACAACCTGCGCGAGCGGGCGTTCGGCATTTCGTTCAAGGACCGACTGGCGCTGACCGCTGTCGCGCGGGGGGTGCTGAAGGCTGCGCGCGTGGTGCGGGTTGCGAAGGCTGCCTGACTCGAAACCAATATGCCTACTTCACAACGTAGCGCTCCGAATAGCGATCGCTATGAATCAGGATCTCCTTGAATCTGGATCGCCTGATGATTGCCATCGAGTACTCCGAGTTAATCGTTTCCCTTCTGGCAGCTTCGAGGGTATGCGTGCCCTCATCGATGAGAG
>Ga0265323_10001279_pt1 | contig 12572 bp, 14 predicted proteins | sample 41225metaG_FD_193580 | JGI IMG/M metagenome (GOLD analysis project Ga0265323, IMG submission 193580) | Rhizosphere microbial communities from Carex aquatilis grown in University of Washington, Seatle, WA, United States - 4-12-25 metaG | ecosystem: Host-associated > Plants > Roots > Rhizosphere... | reverse complement strand
CAATGCGCTATTTTTCACTTAACATCTAGCTTTCTGCAACTCTTTCAGGTGTTTTCGGCCTGACTGGGGAGTGGTCGTTTCGGCGGCGATGGCCGCCGTTTTCGTTTTTTGGGGTTGCCTGATGTCGCATGTCATGAATACCTATGCCCGGTTGCCGGTGGCTTTCAGTCACGGTAAGGGTAGCCGGATTACCGATACCGAGGGTAAGGAATATCTCGACGCCTTGTCGGGAATTGCCGTTTCCACGCTTGGTCACGCCCATCCCAAGCTGGTGGCCGCGATTGCCGCGCAGGCCGGGCGCATGTTGCACACTTCTAACCTGTACCGCATCCGCGAGCAGGAAGTGCTGGCTGACAAGCTGGCCGAACTTTCCGGCATGCAGGACGTGTTTTTCGGTAACTCCGGTGCTGAAGCCAACGAGGCAGCGATCAAGCTGGCGCGTTTCTACGGCCATAAAAAGGGCGTCGAGACCCCGACCATCATCGTCATGGAAAAAGCTTTCCATGGCCGGACTATGGCGACCCTGTCGGCAACCGGCAACCGCAAGGTTCAGGCCGGCTTCGAGCCGCTGGTGTCGGGTTTCGTCCGGGTGCCTTATGGCGACCTGGAGGCGATCAAGGTGGTGGCCGAGCATAACCATCAGGTGGTTGCCGTGATGCTGGAAATCATCCAGGGCGAGGGCGGCATTCACCTGGCCGATCCGGCCTACTACCGCGGCGTCCGCGAGTTGTGCGATGCCCAGGGCTGGCTGATGATCTGTGACGAAGTCCAGTGCGGCATGGGGCGGACCGGCAAGTGGTTCGGCTACCAGCAGGCGGGGATTCAACCGGATATTGCCACCCTGGCCAAGGGCCTGGGTTCCGGCGTGCCGATCGGTGCCTGTCTGGCCGGTGGCAAGGCGGCCGGCCTGTTCGGGCCGGGCAATCACGGTTCGACCTTCGGTGGCAATCCGCTGGTCTGTGCGGCGGCTCTGACGACCATCGAAGTGATGGAAGAAGAATGCCTGCTGGCCAATGCGGCCAAGGTCGGCACGCTGATTCGCCAGTTGTTCGGCGAAGCGCTGGCTGGCGTCAAGGGGCTGGTCGACATCCGCGGCCATGGCCTGATGATCGGCATCGAACTCGATCGTCCCTGCGGTGAATTGGTCGGCAAGGCGCTGGCTGCGGGTTTGCTGATCAACGTTACGGGCGAGAAGATCATCCGTTTGTTGCCGCCGCTGATTTTCAGCGAAAGCGATGCGCGCGAGCTAGTCGAACGCACGGCTCCGTTGATCAAGGAATTTCTGGGAGCCTGATCATGGCCATCAAGCATTTTCTCCAGTTCAAGGATTTCACGCGCGACGAGTTCGAGTACGTTTTCGAGCGCACGCGCTGGATCAAGAACCAGTTCAAGTCCTACCAGAAGTACTGGCCGCTTTCCGATCGCACGCTGGTGATGATCTTCGAGAAGGCGAGCACGCGCACGCGCCTGTCTTTCGAAGCCGGCATGCAGCAACTGGGCGGCTCGGCGATCTACCTGAATACCCGCGATTCCCAATTGGGGCGCGGCGAGCCGGTCGAGGACGCGGCGCAGGTGATTTCGCGGATGAGCGATATCGTGATGATCCGCACCTTCGAGCAGGACATCATCGAGCGTTTTGCCACCAATTCGCGCGTGCCGGTGATCAACGGCCTGACCAACGAATACCATCCCTGCCAGATCCTCGCCGACATCTATACCTACATTGAGCATCGCGGTTCGATCCAGGGCAAGACGGTGGCCTGGGTGGGCGACGCCAACAACATGTGCAATACCTGGCTGCAGGCTGCCGAAGTGCTGGATTTCAAGGTGCATGTGTCGACGCCGCCGGGTTACGAGATCGATCCCGTGCTGGTCGGCAAGATCGACAGCGCCCGGGTCAAGGTTTTCGCCGATCCGATGGATGCTTGCCGTGGCGCCGATCTGGTGACCACCGACGTGTGGACATCGATGGGCTACGAGGCTGAGAACGAAGCGCGGGTCAAGGCTTTTGCCGACTGGTGCGTCGATGGCGAGATTATGCGGGCGGCCAACGAGGGCTCGCTGTTCATGCACTGCCTGCCGGCGCATCGCGGTGAGGAGGTTACTGCCGAAGTGATCGACGGGCCGCAATCGGTGGTCTGGGATGAGGCGGAGAACCGCCTGCACGTCCAGAAGGCGCTGATGGAATTTTTGATGCTGGGCCGGATTCAGGGCTAGTTATTGGGATCAAGGATCGAGGAATTAGTGGGCAGGGGGCGGGGTATTTTTACTCGATCCCCGATCCTGAATCCTCGATCCTGCATTTAAAAGGGAAACGAACATGAGCGACATCAAGAAAGTAGTGCTGGCTTATTCCGGCGGTCTGGACACCTCGGTCATCCTCAAGTGGCTGCAGGACGTGTACCAGTGCGAAGTGGTCACCTTTACCGCCGACCTCGGTCAGGGCGAAGAGTTGGAGCCGGCGCGCGCGAAGGCGCTGAAGGCCGGCATCAAGCCGAAGAACATCTACATCGACGACGTCCGCGAAGAATTCGTCCGCGACTTCGTTTTCCCGATGTTCCGCGCCAATACCGTCTATGAAGGCGAATACCTGCTCGGTACCTCGATTGCCCGGCCGCTGATCGCCAAGCGCCTGATCGAGATCGTCAATGAAACCGGTGCCGACGCGATCTGTCACGGTGCGACCGGCAAGGGTAACGACCAGGTGCGTTTCGAACTCGGCGCCTATGCGCTGAAGCCGGGTATCAAGGTCATCGCCCCGTGGCGCGAATGGGATCTGATGTCGCGTGAAAAGCTGATGGCCTATGCCGAGAAGAACGGCATCGAGATCGAAATGAAGCACAAGAAGGGTGGTTCTCCGTATTCGATGGACGCCAACCTGCTGCACATTTCCTACGAAGGCCGTCACCTGGAAAACCCGGCAGCCGAAGCCGAAGAATCGATGTGGCGGTGGACAGTCTCGCCGGAAAAGGCGCCGAACAAGGCCGAGTACCTCGATCTTGAATTCGCCAAGGGCGACGTCATTGCCATCAACGGCAAGAAGATGCCGGCGCATGAAATCCTCGCCACGCTGAACAAGCTCGGCGGCGCCCACGGCATTGGCCGTCTCGACTTGGTCGAAAACCGCTATGTCGGCATGAAGTCGCGCGGCTGCTACGAAACCCCCGGCGGCACCATCCTGCTCAAGGCGCACCGTGCCATCGAGTCGGTGACGCTGGACCGCGAAGTCGCCCACCTCAAGGACGACCTGATGCCGCGCTACGCCAGCCTGGTGTACAACGGCTACTGGTGGAGCCCGGAGCGCAAGGCGCTGCAGGTGCTGATCGACCATACGCAACAGACGGTCAATGGCTTTGTCCGCTTGAAACTGTACAAGGGCAACGTGATCGTTGTCGGTCGCGATTCCGAAACCGATTCGCTGTTCGATTCGACCATCGCCACCTTCGAGGACGATGCCGGTGCCTACGATCAACGCGATGCCGGCGGCTTCATCAAGCTGAACGCCCTGCGCCTGCGTATTGCCGCCAACCTGGCGGCGAAGAAGGCGGGCAAGCCGGTCGTCGCCAAAAAGGCCGCAGCCAAGAAAACCGAGGCTGCGAAGCCTGCGGCCAAGGCTGTCAAGTCTGCGGCGAAACCGGTTGCAAAGGTTGAAGCCAAGAAGGTCGTCGCCAAGGCCATTGCCGCGCCAGTGGCGAAAAAACCGGTTGCCGCCAAGAAGCCGGCCGCCAAGAAAAAGGTCTGATAGATGGAAGGTGGCACCGTTTTTGGTTTCAATGAAGAGCAGATCGCCGAGTTCTTTTCGACCTGGGGGGTCGCCGCCTTCATCATCTTCATGCTGTTCATCATTGGCGAGATCGCCTGGAAGTCCAAGGCCGGCAAGACGGGCACCTTCGTTCTGTTCTTCGTGCTGGCCTTCGGCATGGTCGGCTTTATCGCCAAGTCCATCATTCAGAAACTCTGGGGTATTTAAATGTCGCAATACGACAACGTTTCCGTGGTCAAGAAGGCCAATGTTTTTTTTGACGGCAAGTGTGTCAGCCACACCGTGGTGCTGGCCGATGGCGCCAAGAAGACGGTCGGCGTCATCCTGCCGGCGAGCCTGACTTTCAATACCGCCGCGCCGGAAATCATGGAAGGCGTTGGCGGTTCCTGCCGCGTCAAGTTGAAGGGCGAAAGCGAGTGGAAGACCTATGGCGATGGCCAGTCCTTCAACGTGCCGGGTAATTCCAGCTTCGAAATTGAAGTTGCCGCTGGCGAGGCTTACCACTACGTCTGCCACTTCGGGTAAGCGCCATGCCGAGTTTTGACTTTACCTCAGAAGCCGACATGGTCGGCCTGAAAAATGCCATCGACGTTACTTCGCGCCAGATCGACAATCGTTATGATTTCAAGGGCACCAGCGCCAAGGTCGAACTCAACGAGAAGGACAAAGTCATCACCCTGTGGGGCGATTCCGACTTCCAGCTCGACCAGGTCAAGGATCTGCTTTTCCCGGCCATGGAAAAGAAGGAAAAGGAAAGCGTCAAGCGCCTGGACCACCAGAAGGTGACCAGCGTTTCCGGCAACAAGGTCAAGCAGGAACTGAAGATCAGGGACGGCATCGACAGCGAGCTGGCGAAGAAGATTGTCAAGCTGATCAAGGATGCCAAGCTCAAGGCCCAGGCCTCGATTCAGGGCGATACCGTGCGCGTGACGGGGAAGAAGATCGACGAACTGCGCGAAGCGATTGCGCTGGTCCGTGCAAAAATCACCGATTTCCCGATCAAGGACGGCAACTATCGCGATTGAATTTTCTGTCGCGTCGGATTGCGGTCAGCAAAACGGGCGTACATCGCCCGTTTTACTTTTTCGCTGCCGCTTTCTCAGCGCCGCAGACCTTTGATCCACACTGAGTAAAGCTGTTCCGATAACTGCCGCATGACTGGCAGGCGTTCGTCGATCTCGCGTTGCATTACTTCCGGCGTCTGGGCGCTGGGCTGGTCGGCGGCGGCAATGGCCTCGTCGGCCCATTGGCTGCACCAGGTGGCGATCATTTCCGGCGTCATCTCGACGTGGCATTGCATGGCAAGGTGCGGGCCGAGGGCGAACATCTGATTGGCACAGTGTTTGTTCGTCACGATCCGGGTGGCCGCGGGCGGGATGCTGAAAGTTTCGCCATGCCACTGGAAGACGCTGACCGGTTTTCCGGCAAAGCGCCCCAGCCATTGCTTTGCGACCGGTTTGTCTTCGCCGCTGGCTTCACTCCAACCGATTTCCTTGACCGGGTTGCGCGTGACGGTGCCACCGAGGGCTTTGCTGATCAACTGGCCGCCCAGGCAGTGTCCGATCACCGGAATATTGCGGGCGACGGCATCGCGAATCAGGGCGCAGACCGGTTCAATCCAGGGCAGCGGGTCATTGACACTCATCGGGCCGCCCATGAAGCAGAAACCGGAATAGGCATCGCTGGCGGTCGGTACCGCGGCATCTTCGTCAAGGGCGATCAGTTCCCACGGAATCCCTTGATGCTCAAGGAATATGGCAAAATAACCCGGACCTTCTGTGGGAGAGTGGCGAATGATGGCGACAGGTAACATTTCAGGGGATATCTCCGGGCGGGCCAAAGGATATTTTACGCTGGCTCTATTGCTGTCCGCACTCTTTTCGGGTCTTGTTTTTGCCCAGGATGTGGGCTTGGCCGGTGTCATGGGCAGCAAGGCCCTGCTGATGATCAACGGTGGCGATCCGCAGGCGGTGACGATCGGGCAGAGCATGGGGGGCGTCAAGCTGATTTCCATCCAGGGCGACCAAGCCGTGATCGAAGTCGGTGGCAAGAAGCGTCCCTTGCGGGTTGGTCAGCACGCCATTGGTGCTGCCAGTCCCGATGGTTCGGGCAAGATCACCATGACTGCCGACGGCCAGGGGCACTTCTTTACTACCGGTACAATTAACGGGACATCGGTGCGCTTTGTAGTGGATACTGGAGCGACGATGATTTCACTGGGGGCGACGGATGCCCGCAGGATCGGCCTCGATTTCAACCGCGGGGAGAAAATGCTTTCCCAGACGGCGAACGGCCAGACCGTGGTGAGCAAGCTGCAGCTGGATACGGTGCAACTTGGCGATATCACGCTGCATGGCATCGATGCAGTGATTCATCAAACGGATATGCCGATCGCGCTGCTGGGCATGAGCTTTCTGAACCGCATGGAAATGCAGCGCGATGGCAGTACCATGACACTTAAAAAACGATACTAGGAGATAAATCATGTCCAACCGAGAGAACGAGATCACCATGCTGCGCCGGGAGCTGGAAATGTTGATGAGCGAAAGGCAGTCCATTCTTCGCGTCGTCGGCGCTTCGGCCGCTCTGATCGCTTGCCTGGATAGCAAGCATTTGCCGGTTGGTGCCGTCGAAGCGGCCGATGTGGTCGCCACCTCGATCAACTGCCTGCCGGAAGAAACGCTCCAGGATGCCCTGAGCGCCGTTCACGCCGAGATCGAGGACAATGCTACGGCAGAATGAGTTTCGATCTTGAACGCATCAGAAGCTGCCTGCTGAGCGAGCCGTCGGCCGGGGATTTTGTCCAGGAAGAGGGCGGCGAAGATTTGCCGCTGACGCCGGCGGCCGTGCTGTTTCCCATCGTCTTGCGGGGGGCTGCTGGCCAGACCGTCTTGCTGACCCAGCGCACGGCACATTTGCGGGACCATGCCGGGCAGATCAGTTTTCCCGGCGGGCGGGTCGAGGATACGGATGTGTCCCCGGTCGATACGGCCTTGCGCGAGACGGAAGAAGAAATCGGCCTGGCGCGCGAGCGGATCGAGGTTCTCGGGTTTCTGCCGGAGTACCGGACAGGGACCGGATTTCGGGTGACGCCGGTGGTCGGTCTGGTCAGGCCGCCATTTGCTCTGGAACTCGATCCCTTCGAGGTGGCCGAAGCCTTCGAAGTCCCCCTCGACTTCCTGCTCGATCCGGCCAATCATCAGGAACACGCGCTGCATTATCGCGGTGCCATGCGCCATTTTTTCGCGATGCCCTATGGCGACTATTTTATCTGGGGCGCGACGGCAGGAATGATCCGTTCGCTGACTGCACGTCTCGGTCTGCATCCGGCCTGAGCTTGTGGTATGGTGGCGTTTTAGCATAAGAAAATAAGCCGCTTTCGGCAAAATTCCCGGCCCCATGAGTCTCCTGTCGCTCATCGCAGTTTTCCTCATCGAGCAACTGCAACCCCTGTCTTACCGCCGCATGGTGGCGGATCCCGTTTCTGCCTGGGCGGACTTCATCGAAGTCCGTTTCAATGACGGTGAGTACCGTCATGGCGTCATCGCCTGGTGTCTTGCCGTGTTGCTGCCGGTCGGCCTGCTGGCGGTGCTCTATTACTTGCTCTATGCGCTCAGCCCGCTGCTGGCCTGGGTGCTCAATGTCGGCGTGCTTTACCTGACCATGGGTTTCCGCCAGTTCAGCCATCACTACACTGAAATTCAGCTTGCCCTGCGGGAAGGAGACTTGCCGCAGGCCCGGCAACTGCTCGCCGAGTGGCAGGGGCGGTCAGGGGAATTGCTGGGCAGCGAGGACATCGCCCGTCTTGCCATCGAGCAGGCGCTGGCCGCATCGCACCGTCACGTTTTCGCCGTGCTGCTCTGGTTTGTGTTGTTGCCCGGCCCTTGTGGTGCCTTGCTCTACCGGATGTCGGCGATTATCAGCGAGCGCTGGAACAACCGTAATATTGCTGAACATAATGATTTCTTCACGTTCTCGCATCAGGTTTTCGGTATGATCGACTGGTTGCCGTTGCGCGCTACGGCTTCGGCCTTTGCCATCGTTGGTGATTTCGAGGACGCGGTTTATTGCTGGCGGACGCAGGCTGCGCAATGGCCTGACCGTGATCTGGGAATCGTTCTGGCGAGTGGTGCCGGGGCGCTCGGGGTTCAGTTGGGGATGCCGCTGCTCGATGGCAGCGAGGTCACTGATCGTGCGGCACTGGGTACCGGTGATCCGGCTGATGTCGATTTCATGCAAAGTGCCGTCGGCCTTGTCTGGCGGGCCACGATAGTGTGGATGTTGTTGCTGTTCTTGTTGGGGCTCGCCACTCTGGCGGGCTGAATGATTCTTATAAGGAGATGTTTATGACCAGAGAAGTCGTTGTTCTGAGCGCAGTCCGTTCCGCCATCGGTACCTTCGGTGGTGCCCTGGCCGATTTTGAAAGCACCGAACTGGCCGGCATCGTGATGAAGGAAGCTGTCGCCCGCTCCGGTGTCGATCCCCAAGCCATCAACTACGTTACCGTCGGCACCACGATGCCGACCGATTCGCGCTACGCCTACGTTTCCCGCGTTGCTTCGATCCAGGCCGGCCTGTCGTATGACTCCGTCGCCATGCAGGTTTCCCGCCTGTGTTCCTCCGGTCTGCAGGGCATCGTCACCACCGCCCAGAACATCATGTTGAGCGATGCCGACTACGGTATCGGCGGCGGCGTCGAAGTCATGTCCAAGGCTGCCTACCTGCTGCCGGCGCTGCGCAATGGCGCCCGCATGGGTGATACCAAGGCCATCGACTCGATGGTCGCCATCCTGACCGACCCGTTCGGCGTCGGCCACATGGGCATCACTGCTGAAAACCTGGCAGTCAAGCACGGTATCACCCGCGAAGAGCAGGATGCCTTTGCGCTGGAATCGCAGCGTCGCGCCACTGCCGCCATCGCCGATGGCCGCTTCAAGTCGCAGATCGTGCCGATCGTCAAGCAAACCCGCAAGGGCGAAGTGGTGTTCGACACCGACGAGCACGTCAAGCCCAATACCACGCTGGAAAGCTTGGCCAAGATGAAGCCGGCCTTTAAGAAGGATGGTACCGTCACTGCCGGTAACGCTTCCGGGATCAATGACGGCGCTGCCTTCTTCGTGCTGGCTGCTGCCGATGTGGCGGCCAAGGCCGGTCACAAGGCGCTGGCCCGCATCGTTTCCTACGCCGTTGCCGGCGTGCCGAACGATGTCATGGGCGAAGGTCCGATCCCGGCCACCAAGCTGGCCCTGAAGAAGGCCGGCCTGACGCTGGATCAGATCGACGTCATCGAATCGAACGAAGCCTTTGCGGCGCAGGCGATTACCGTGTCCCGCGGTCTGGGCCTCGATCCGGCCAAGACCAACCCGAACGGCGGTGCCATCGCTCTCGGCCACCCGGTTGGCTGTTCCGGTGCCTTCATCGCCACCAAGGCGCTGTACGAACTGGAACGCGTTGGCGGCAAGTACGCGCTGGTGACGATGTGCATCGGCGGTGGTCAGGGTATCGCGGTCATCTTCGAACGCGCCTGATCCCTTCGGTCTTTCGTTGTCCAGAAACCCGCCGGAGCGATCCGGCGGGTTTTTTATTTGCACCACATTGAAATATGCATGCACCGTCGTGGGGCGTTGTCTTGCAGGGGCGATTCCTAATCCACTGATTCGTTGATGTTTTGGACAGTGGCATGGAAACTGCTGAATTACACCCGAGAGCATCCTCAGCGAAGAGTCCACTATGAACTTCTATAACGAAATGATGGACGCCAACGATGGCGTCCGTGCTCATTACCAGGGTTACGATCAATGGCTCAAGGCAACACCGCCCGAGCGCATCGCGCGCAAGCGGGCCGAGGCGGATCTGGCCTTTCACCGGGTCGGCATTACCTTTGCCGTCTATGGCGAGGAAGCGGGCAAGGAGCGCCTGATTCCCTTCGACATCATTCCCCGCATCATTCCCTCGGCCGAGTGGAAGGCGCTGCAGTCCGGCCTGCGCCAGCGCGTCAGGGCGCTCAACATGTTCCTGCACGACATCTACCACGACCAGGAAATCCTCAAGGCCGGCAAGATCCCGGCCGAGCAGATTCTCAATAACGCCCAGTACCGGCCGGTCATGAAGGGCGTCGATGTGCCGGGAGGTATTTACGCGCACATTGCCGGTGTCGATATCGTGCGCGCCGGAGCCGGCGAGTTCTATGTGCTCGAAGATAATCTGCGGGTGCCGTCCGGCGTCTCCTACATGCTCGAAGACCGCAAGATGATGATGCGCCTCTTCCCCGAGCTGTTCGCCAAGCACAAGGTGGCACCGGTGCATCACTATCCGGACATGCTGCTGGAAAAGCTGCGCGCCGTGGCGCCGCAGGGGGTCAGCAACCCGACCGTCGTCGTGCTGACGCCAGGTGCCTACAACAGCGCCTATTTCGAGCATACCTTCCTGGCCCAGCAAATGGGCGTCGAGCTGGTCGAGGGGCGCGATCTCTTCGTCAAGGACGAGGTGGTCTACATGCAGACGACGCAAGGCCCGCAACGCGTCGATGTGATCTATCGCCGGATTGACGACGATTACATGGACCCCAAGGTTTTTCGGGCCGAATCGACGCTCGGCGTGCCGGGCATCCTCAAGGCCTACCAGGCCGGCAACGTGACCCTGGCCAACGCCATCGGCACCGGCGTGGCCGACGACAAGTCGATCTACCCCTATGTGCCGGACATGATCCGCTTCTACCTCGGCGAAGAGCCGAAACTGAACAACGTGCCGACCTACATGTGCCGCAAGCCGGATGATCTCAAGTATGTGCTCGATCACCTGCCCGAACTGGTGGTCAAGGAAGTGCACGGCGCCGGCGGTTACGGCATGCTGGTCGGGCCGGCGGCGAGCAAGGAACAGATCGAGCATTTCCGCCAATTGCTGATCGCCAAGCCGGACGGCTACATCGGCCAGCCGACGCTGGCCCTGTCCAACTGTCCGACCTTCGTCGAGGAAGGCATCGCGCCGCGCCACCTCGATTTGCGTCCTTTCGTGCTGTCCTCGGGCAAGTGCGTCAACATGGTGCCGGGCGGTCTGACCCGCGTCGCCCTGACCAAGGGCTCGCTGGTCGTCAATTCGTCGCAGGGCGGCGGTACCAAAGACACCTGGGTTCTGGAGGATTAAGCCATGCTAAGCCGTACTGCCGATCACCTTTTCTGGATGTCCCGCTATATCGAACGGGCCGAGAACCTCGCACGCCTGCTCGACGTTACCTGGCAGATGTCCCTGGTGCCGCAATCACTCGATGCGGGGAACCAGAACTGGAACGCCATCATCGCCCTGAACAGCCTCGAGGAAACCTACGCCAAGAAATATTCGGAAATTACCGCCGAAAACGTGCTGCGCTTCATGGTCAGCGATGCCGACAATTTCGCCTCCATTCATAGCTGCCTGCGCATGGCCCGCGAAAACGCCCACGCCGTGCGCGGCACGATCACCACCGAAATGTGGGAAACCCTGAATGCGACCTGGCTGGAAGCCCGCGAAAAGAGCTTCGAACAACTTTTGAATGCCGGGATTAGCGAGTTCTTCGAGTGGGTCAAAATGCGTTCTTCGCTGTCGCGCGGCACGACGCTCGGGACGCTGCTGCAGGACGAGGCCTACCACTTCATCCGCCTGGGGACGCTGCTTGAACGGGCCGACAACACGGCGCGCATTCTCGATGTCAAATACCACGTGCTGCGTCCGCATGGCGACGAAGGCGCCACCGACTTCTACCAGTGGGGCGCCTTGCTGCGCTCGGTTTCAGCCTTCGAGGTCTATCGCAAGGTGTATCGTGACGTGATCACGCCGGAACGGGTTGCCGAACTGCTGATCCTGCGCGACGACATGCCGCGTTCGCTGCATTTCTGCATGAACGGCGTGGTCAAGAACCTCGACTTGATTGCCAACCGGCATTCCGGCGAAACCCAGCGGCAGGCGGGCTTGCTGCATGCCAAGCTGCATTACGCGCGGGTTGAAGATATTCTCGAGCAGGGGCTGCATGAGTGGCTGACGGATTTCATGGATCACATCTATATGCTGGGGGATGGGATCAGCAAGGACTTTTTGGTGCCGATGGCGGAGGCGGCTTAAGGTTTGCTTTTCTCCGGCCCTAGCTTGGGCCGGAGTGGTCCTTCGTAATTGGGTATTTCGTTGTTTTGCGTGCGGATTCCGCCCTTGCGGGGCGTCTTACTTTCTTTTGCTTCGCCAAAAGAAAGTAAGACGCCCCGCAAGGCGGAAAGCAGCCGTAAAACAATCCCAAAAATAATTTGTCGTGCAGCGAAATAACCCGAAAATCCCCCTTCGCGTTATCCTCCCAAATCAACAAAAATACCCTCAGGAGCCACCCCATGTCCCGTTTGCTGCCCGCCGTCGACCCCGACGGCCTGCTCGAATATTCCGTGGTCTATACCGACCGCGCCCTGAATCACATGTCGCAGTCCTTTCAGGGCGTGATGCGCGATGTTTCGCGGATTCTCAAGCAGGTCTATGGCGCCCATTCCGCGATCATCGTGCCGGGCAGCGGCACTTTCGGCATGGAGGCGGTCGCCCGCCAGTTCGCGACTGACAAGAAGGTGCTGGTGATCCGCAACGGCTGGTTCAGCTTCCGCTGGACACAGATTTTCGAGATGGGACGGATTCCGTCCGAGGCCATCGTGCTCAAGGCGCAGCGCCAGGGCGAGGGAAGTACGGCGCCGTTTGCGCCGCCAGCGATTGACGCCGTGGTGGCGGCCATCTTGCGCGAGAAGCCGGCCGTGGTCTTTGCACCGCATGTCGAAACGGCGTCCGGCATCATCCTGCCGACTGC
>Ga0265323_10001278_pt1 | contig 12576 bp, 25 predicted proteins | sample 41225metaG_FD_193580 | JGI IMG/M metagenome (GOLD analysis project Ga0265323, IMG submission 193580) | Rhizosphere microbial communities from Carex aquatilis grown in University of Washington, Seatle, WA, United States - 4-12-25 metaG | ecosystem: Host-associated > Plants > Roots > Rhizosphere... | reverse complement strand
GGTCTTTTTGACTCATCAACCTTTCCGCACAGACATACGGCTCCGCCCTAGAAGCGAAGCTAGCTCTCAAAAAGGCTAGCGATGTTCGGGGCTTGACTGACGTAGGTCTAAAACCCTGATGTGTTTCGAGGGGATTTGAGCATATGGCATCCGCACCAGGGTTCCGTTTCCGGCCCCCGAGTTCGCCATTGCTCCAATTCCCGAACACTTACAATCATTTGCCGAGTTTTCTTCAAACCCACCCAAACCGATTGTAACCGGGTTTTTCGACCAATTTCGAGAGAAACGAGTAGTTACGGGCACTTGGCCCTTAACACACTGTTCCTTCATCGAAATATCGGTCAACACGGGAAGATTGTACCCTAAAAACGCCCACTTACAAGTTTCTCTTCCTCCTCCGTCCTTTTTTAGGCTCATTCTATTGCACGATTTGGTGGCACTACACCGTACCACCAACGCCGTGGCACCATCTGCGCGCGTTGAGCGTCCCCTTTCCCTCCCTTCCCCGCTCCGATCGCCCGACCGGCCTATCCGCCTCTCTCTTAGGCGCTCGAACCCGGCCCTGACAACCGGGGTCCGGGTTCAGTTTGCGGGGCTCTGGCGCGAATCTGGGGGGTTTCCTGACCCGATTGGAGGGTTCTCGAGGCCTCCCTGGGAGGCTCGAGCCTGGGTCTGGCGGCTGGGGAATGGGTTCTGGTGGACTGGGACCGGGTGGTTTTGGGTTTTGGAGGCAGACTGGTTGGTTTTGGAGGCAGACTGGTTGGTTTTGGTGATTGGTGGCGGAAATGCTGGGGATTGGGCCTGGTTGGCGGGGAATGGGAGCTGGGTTGGGGAGGGGAAATGGGACCTGGGGGGAGGGAAATGGGACCTGGCAGGCGGTTAATGGGAACCTGGCTGGCGGTTAACGGGAACTTGGCTGGCGGTTAATGACGCCTACGCCCCCGGCCAAAGTCGAATGGTTGGGGCGCGAGGCGCGGGTGGGGGTGGGGACAGGTGGTGATAAGGGAGATGTTTCCCTACAAGCGGCCAAAGGCTAGAAGTAGGCAGACATGGTCTGGAGTATTACAAGGTGTGATATTGTGCGATAAAAATTGTAGGTCAAGGTGGTTAAAGGTGATACAAAATATTGGCATGGCAAGTGCAGAGCGGTAGCCGCACTGAGACCAGGACCTTCACACTATGCGCTAGCTACCATGCGTCCACGTTAACGGGTACGGTCATACTTTAATTACTTACCGCACCAAGTTCCTTCCGACGGAGAAGACACATTAGAAACAAAAAAGTTACACTCGACGGGCATTGCGTTAACCCCAATTTTATGCGTTGCGGCTACTAATTTGAAAGTCGTGTCCAGCCGGTACAAGACATTTGTTCAGGTGTCGGAAGTCCGTTATGTAGGGGGAGGTGGGAGGGGGTTGGGTCTGGTCTGGTCGGGTTTGGTTGGGTTTTGTCGGGATTTGTTGGTTGTATAGAGGAAAATCGCTTGACCTCGGATGGTAAATGTGAACGGAAATGCGGGGAATAAATACTTGTAGAAAAAGATTGGTCGGTTGTTGACTTTCGGTGTCTGGCGGGTAGGATGGTGGGGAGAGGAGGATGAGGATGAAGACGAAACAGATTGTTGATGGTGATGTGGTTAACCATTTTGGTTATGAGTTTGTGGTTAGTGATGTGAAGGGACCAGAGAAGGCTCCAGATGGACATCTTGTTTGGTATTACACAGGACGATGCACTGCTAGCCGTAGGAATGACTTCATTCGAAACACGGGGTACGATGGTGGACGGTATAGCTCAACCACCGATGAACAGACAAACCTTGGGTAGGTAAGGAGACACCATGAAGATCGTAGTCATTGACATGACGGCCGACATTGCCAGAGACATTCACAGTATGGAGCTGGCGTTAGCCACGGCGAAGCGCACGGAAGGCCGGGCCAAACTCTTACTTGATGTCGCCAGGGCCTCGCCGGAGATGCTCGAGAAAGCCCGGGGCATCTATATGAGGGCCATGAAGCGAGCGAAGATTTTGCAGGCCGGGCTCAACCGCTTGGTGGTTGGCGAGAGGGAAGCTCAATGAAGTCTTTCATCTTGAAGTCGTATACAGCGAAAGACTGGTTGGTTCTGGTTGTGGGTCTTGATGCGGGACTCTTCATCGGGATCGTGGCGTGGTTAGTAGGTCGGGGTATGGCTGGCTTGTAACCGGAGGAGGTGAATCATGATCGGGAGATCTGACAATTCATGTCGTGCTTACGAGACGATCGTCGAGAATGGTCTGCTAAGGAGGGCCTATCTGATTATTTATGTTCACGTGTACAACCACGGACCTACGACCAGGAACAAGCTTGATGCCTCCATTTGTCCTGGGAAGGCCAACCCTTGGCCTTCGCGCAGGCTTGTAGAGATGGAGCGCATGGGGGTGCTGGCGGTGGTGGGGCAGGACGAGTCAGGTCCTCATCGTATGGACATCTGGGATGTCACGGACCATCTGCCTGTGGACTTGCCACCAAGGGAATCTTTGAAAGTGCGGGTGAGGCGCGAGGTGCGAGATCTCGAAACTGCTATGTTAGATCCCGTGCAGCTTGAGAAGATCAAGGAAGCCATTCGACGACTCAAGGCGTTGGTGGTTTAGCCAGTCGCAAGTTCCGAGCACCTGCGTAGCTTTTGAATGCCTTTGTGAGTCGTCGAATGGTTTCCTTGATCTTCAGCCCGGACTCATCGAAATCACCCAAAGCACCGCAGCCTCGGGATTGACCATCAGGGTCGCTTCATAGCGTTTGTGCTGGTCACCAGACAGCATGGGCAGTCGTACGGCAAACTCCTCGTACGGCACTCCAAAGTGGTTCAGGAACAGTTCTTCGTCGCGTGCCCAGGGCTCGTCCGCAACGTCAGTCTCGGCGAAGAGGTTGACGATGCCTTGAACGCCCTGGGCGATGTCGACGATGTTCAAGGGTTTAGCCTTGAGTGGTGGGCAGCGTGGCTCCCACTACTGCCTTGGTGGCATCGACGATTTGTCCAGCCGCGAACGTCTGGGGAGGCAGGCCAGATCCACGGGGAGGAATGACCTTGGTGCCAGAGCGACCGATCACGACTTCGATGGCATCGGAGGCCTCGGGTTCTGGAGCGTCCAGGGTGGCACCGACGTTGATGGAGCCACCGAGGGGGTTCTCGCTGCCGACGATGGTGTTGATGACCTGTCGGGTCATGGGAGGAGCGCCGAGCGCCACGTTGCCGGTCGAGGGGAAGTGTTGCACGGGGAGCTGGGCAGGCTGGGCCTGGGGGGATGCCACCAGAGCGCCGATGTTGGAGAGGTCCACCCCTTCCTTTTCAGCGTTGCCAAGAATGGTGTAGCGGACGAGGACAGCGACGATCTGGTGGATCTCCTTCAGGCGCTCTTTCATGTTGTGGACGGCCAGGGCCGAGTCGATTTCATTCTCGATGCGAGGCAGGTCGACTTGATCGGCACGGAGCAGGTAGTTGAAAAGGGACGGCTGGGACATGAGAGTTTCCTTTGTGATGGGTGGTCTGACGGTTACTTGTCTGAAGGTTTCATTGGACCCGAAAACTTAACACCCTTGAACGCGTCGGCAAAGGACTTTACATGGTTTTCCATGCTAGCCATCTTGCTGTCGCCTGGGGAGCGAGTAGCATCTACTCGTTCTTTTCGGTTGTCGAACAGTGCAGGCAGGTTCAGTTTGACTCCAGGAGCGTCTTTGGCTACGAGTTGGCCTTTGCGCTTTTCATAGGTGTCGAGAAACTCCGCGAACAGCATACCTTGAGTTGGTGTCAGGAATGAGGTTACGAAGGCTTGTTGTTGTTCAGAAGGCATGCTTTCAAAAAGGGCAGCCAGAGCCGTGAAACTCGGATCTGTTTCGGGAGCAATCTTTTGGCCGGCGATGCGGTTGAGTAGGGTGGGCAACAGCAACTTGAGATGCTCGAATACACCCGCCAGGGCTTCTTGTTTGATTTCCGAGTTGCGCTCGTCGATGCGCCGTTGGCTGGAGTTGTCGAGGGTCTCTTGCATGAGCGCCACGAACTCGATGGATTGTTCCATGTTTTTCGAGATGAGTTGACGCTGGTCGGCGTTCTCACGCCGGAGAGCCTCCATAACGTAGCTCGTGTTCATGACCACGGTTTTTATCAGGGATTCGTTGTGGCGCATCAGCTGAGCCTGGAGGCCTTGGGCCGTGGCAGGCTCAGACGGATCTGCTCCAGTCGATTCGGGGTCTAGTTCTTCAGCTCCGACGCGGAAGAGGTGGCGTGGAGAGTAGCCGGGATTCTTGTTGAAGTAGGCGTGAACACCGTAGGTTTGGAGGCCGCTGTGAAGCGCGTTGGCGTCGTTCTGGGCAGCTTCGCAAACTTGGTTGATGATATGGTCGATGGCAGACGGATCGTGTTTGATGAAATCGACATCCAGATCGATCTTGTCGACGTCACCCTGGGGCTTCTTGTTGACGGAGTAATGACGGATGATGAGGCAGTAGCAGTCGCCGTTTCTTTCATCCTTGGTCAAAATCTGTCGGCGCAGCCAGTTGCCCACTTGAGGTGCGGCAGGGTGGCCGTATTCCACGACAGATTGGTCTGCGCTCCTAGCGCGGTCAACAGGTCGCGTTGCTAGAAAAGAAGCCGATATCGGGGTGGACATCGGGGTTAGTTTAAGCTTCTCGTTAGAGGCGTCAAGCCTTTTGGCGGTGGGAGGGTAGTTACTTGCGAGTCACTTTCCACTTGTGTCCGGTGAGCTTCGCCAGGGCTTTTCCAGTGGCCTGGTAAGCTTTACTGATGGCCACATAGTCTTTGTGGACTTTCGATGACTTGGGCTTGCCAAGGGCGAGTTTGCCGATCTTTTTTCGGGCTCTGGTGGCAAGTTCGAATTCGGCAGCAGCTTTGCGGGTTTTGGCCGGGTAACGTGGGGCCTGGTATTTTAGTCCGGCTGGTTTCGATCGTTTTGCGAGCATGTGATCTCCTTGTTTGTGTTCAGAATGGTAGGGTTTCGGTATCGGTCGACTCGGGAGAGTCTACCATTTCATAGGTGAGCGTGGTGAGGTGGCGTTTGGGCGCTGTTTTGCCAGCCTCTTTCATGTAGCGGATGATTTTATCCCAAGAGGAGGTAGATAGAAAGTCCATGAGCCGGGCCTCGTCTTTGTGGAGTTCGCAGAGCATGATTTCTCGGAAGGTTCCCAAGACCTCCGGAGATTTGGGCGAGGCACGCATGGCGAGAGTGGGGCGCCAGACGGCACGACCGGGACATCCTTGGCGGGTGCAGTTCATTCCGTGCCTATCCGGTTGACACCCTCAAGCGTACCAATCCACACCAAACGTGCTCTTAAATGCTCGCCGCGCCTTTGAAATGGCTACTTCGGCGTCGCCGGCAGAATTGAAGTGTGCAATGCTGCTACCTCCATCGGCATTCCGAACAGGCCAGCCGTCAAGTTCTCGCATCATTCCGACTGTTATGCGTGGAAACGAAGGTTTTAGTCCCCTGTTTCGCGCATACCGTATAACGTACTCAACCACTCTTGAAGTAGCATCGTCTTTTTTGTTCATTTTAATCCCCTATCGGGCTTGTGGTGTGTGTGAACCGGATAAGCATGGTTCATTCCATGCCTATTCGGTTGACACCATTTCTACCAATCTGGACAATATTCACCATCCTCTTCACCAAAATCAACGCTTGAGGATTGATTAACACATAATTGTTCCATGTGATCTGGACTGGACCAACAACCTGATTTTCGTTGTCCGCAAGCCGGACAAGGTTGAATTGGTAGACCTTTAGTACGTCTCCATTTGCCAATCAAGGCTGCTATGTCTTCCATACGTCTGTAATTGGCCTGATTGTCGTCCCCACTTGGGACAGAAAAGCCGTGTTGTTGCATTAAATCTGTGTATGTCTGGGCTTCTTCGAGTTGTTTAGGCATTTTGTTCGCCAATCGGATCAAGGGTTGTTGTCAACTAGATAGGTATGGTTCATTCGTCGAATGCTCCATCCGAAATGGCATCGTGCAGAATGGCTTCGGGGGTGCGCTCCGTGACCTCGAGAGGAGGGAGCAGGACGCTTACGGGCTCGTGTAGGACGTCACCACTCGATACGTCGAGGCGCCAGAGCACAAGCTTGTCGTCTTCAGCGGTGATGCCATAGAGGTAGGCGGGGGTATTGGTATCGATGAACAACAGATCGGCTTTCAGTTGGGATAGCATCTATTCTTTCGTACCGAAGACCAGGTCTCGATCGGTGATGGCGCGCGACTTTTGGGTTTTGGAAAGTTCAGGCTCGTCAAAGGCCAGGCGAGCAGCAACGCGCTCTGTGGTCCTGCGAGCTATTTGAGCTAGCAGGATTGCAAGCCCCACGCCACAAGCAATCTTGGCAGGGCCTGAAAGGATTGGTCCTTGAGAGGGCGAAGCAGATCGTGCGTAATTCGCGGGCGTGTGTTTCTTGGTGAATAGATCGTAGGCCACGATTAAAACCTTTCCGCTGCGAATCGCATTTGTCTTGGATCTACCGGGGCACCCCGGAACTTCCCGTCGGTCCACCACACGTGCCCAGAGCCAATCACGGCCGACGTTCGGCTCGTCGCCTCGATGATGGCGACCGGCAGATTGAGCGACCTTGGACCATATTGCCTGACGATATCCTGGTAGAGCTTCCAGGCTTTTTCTTCGGCAAAGTCGTAGTTTTGGTAGGGACCGTACTTGGCATCGCGAAGTTCGGTGGTCAGCAAGGGAGATGTCGACCAGCCGATCTTGTAGGTGACATAGAGTCCAGGACCGTTCTTGACGAGGTCAGCTGCTTTGTTCTTGTCGACGATTTTCGAGTGGGCGCGGGCAGCGGCCGAGGCTTTGGCACTCGTAAGGAGAGGTACCTTGGACACGTCCTCGATCGTGTGTCCCCTGCGAACGAGGTACTGGGGACTTTCGGACACGAGTGTCCAGTTGTCGGCAAGGTAGCCAGCCAAGATTTCTTCAGCGGTCTGGTCAGGAGGCACTTTGCCTGACACCGTCCAGGTATCGTGGCGTTTGATGAGCACGTTTCCGTCGCTCATGACGGCGAGCTGGTGGCGGGTGCGTTCGGCGATCTGTCCGATGTGCTTGACGTAATGCTTTTCGATTCTGAAGATTTCCGTGCGACCGCGGGCTTTTAGTCTGGCCATCATCAACCTCTTGTCAGAGCCAGTTGGCTGGCAGCATGCCAGATACTATCGGGCAGCTTGCCTTTTCCGTGCATCATGGCGTTGCGGGAGCCTATTTTGGAGACCTTCGAGCGCAGGCTTCCAAGCGTACGGGGATGTAGATCGATGTTCGCCAGCTTGAGGAGCTCTTCAAAGTGATCTACGGAAATCATGTCGCCAGCCTTGAAGGCAGCGAACGCCTTTTCCAGATCGTCAGCATGGGACTGTTGCCGGGCGTATGCTTTCGAGGCATCGGCTTCGTCGCGTTGATGTTTTTCTTCGTTTACGAGACTTTGGTGGCGAGCGATATGTTCGGGACTGAGAATGCCAAGGTATTGGGCGAGAGCGAGTGTGGTTGGTGACCAGGGAAAGTTGGCGACCGAGGCGAAGCGTTCGCATAGAGCAGGCAAACGGACGATGAGATCTTCGAGACTTGTCCGCACCTTGCCGTGTGGGAAGGAAGGACTTTCGTAGTCGTTTCTTCCCCCTACGATCATCCAGGCGTCGTGTCCCGGTAGGGGAGCCACGACGGAGAAGGCCCAGAAGTCATCTTTCCATTTACGGATGATGGCCAGACCATCCATGTTGCCTGGTATCGGGTCGATTTGGAGGTCTTGGGGACCAGCGCCCAAAATGACGGTGGCGAGCATGGGTCAACCTCGGGTTTCTTCTACCAGGAGTAGTTCTTGGTAGACGCGTTTCCGAACAGCCGGGGCAAATACACGATCGAAGAGTTCGGAGAGCGAGACCTCGCCGTTGTTTACTGCGGCCACGTAGTCGACAGACCCATATTGCGTGGCCTCGACGATTTCCTTGACGATCTTGTTGGCCTGTTCGGCGATCATTCGAGCCGTGGGTGGTCCCAGTGGTCTAGAGTGTTTTTTCAAGAGGTCACAACCATAAAATTGTCAAGTGGAGCTTCGCACACGTCATTTGGATCTGAGCATGTGGTGAAAGTTTCCTCGTTGGCTTGAGTGAGGGTATCGGGGATCCCTTTCTTGTAGGCATCCAAGCTAAGAATACGACATTCCCAGTGCCAGGGCTCCGGGAAGTATGGAGTGACATCATGCTTGTAGGCGTTGTCAACCAACCATTTGAAAAGGGGAGTTTTTTTCTGTTCTTCGATTGTGGCGGACACGGGTATGAGTCCACCACACCCAAAGTCTCGTGCGAGGCCGGTTTCGTGGGGACTGTCGAAGGCGAGATAGATGCGACCGAAGGCGAGGACTTCTGCATCGGTAGGTACGCGTCCTAGTTTGGCTTGCAAGCGGGCTTTGTAGGTATCGATCAAGGTCTGGTGGTATTGGGCAAGTGAGGCCCAGCGATGCGGGCGCCAGCCAGACGCCGTTTGAGCGACGATTCCGAGATCTGAAAGTATCGCCTGGTCCATGTCCGCCATCTTTTGGGCGGCCAGCAGGTGCATGCGTTGTTGGGGATGTCCGGGGGTGGTGGGCACGTTAACCAGCAATGAAGAATCCTCTGGCAGGCTACCGTAGAAGGCCGTGGTCACTCGATTTTCGAGGTAAGACATGGCGGTCAGTCGTGGGTGTAGTTGGGAGGAAACGTGGCTGCCACGTTGTTGAGATACTTGGCCAGGTAAACAGCAACCTTTTCGGGGGTGCCCGATTTGGCTCGAAGCTTGGGAGCCCAGGTACCGGATGATCCGATGCCATTGACCGATTGTTCGAGCTTGATTTGCGCAACCGGAGAGTCGATTTCAGAATTGAAGCCCCACACCATGAAAAGTTGGCGGTTGTTTTCAGCCTCGGCACCACCACCACGACGCTGTTTGTAGCGCTCTTTTGGCAGGTTGATGAAGTTGATGGTGATGTTTCCCCGACCAGGACCGGGGGAAAAGCCCGCCGAATAGGATGCGAGTATGGTGCGTTCTCGATCGATGAGAGGCGACAGACTTTGGTTCAGAAGAGCCAGGAATTCTTCAGCGTTCATGATGTCCCCTTTGTCTTTTTTGGTAGAAAACCTTGACGAAGCAAGTGTTCCGTGATGAGTCCGGCTACCACCCCAAGAGCGATGTCTCGCACGACCTCGGCTTTCCTGGTGGGGGATGGGATGGCACTACGAAGGTGCTCACGCAGTTCTCCCAGACATCCATTGAGTTCTGCCCTGGAGGCCAGGTCGTGGGCGCGAGCCAACTGAGACAGCGTGGCAGCACCCTGGCGAGCCTTGATGAGGGTCGACTGGACGTCGGCGGCTTCGGAGATTGTGAGAGGTTTGGGAGGCATTTAATCAGCTCGGTCAGTTAACAGTTGTTTGTAGAGTTTGTCAGCCTCTTGGTGCCTATTTGAAGCTATTTGTAGTTGGCGGTGAACCTTTGGTGAAGAGGGAGGATTTCTCTTTTGGTATATATGTAGGGAGGTAAGGTCGGTATGTGCTTGGTTTGCAGCTTTCCAGACAGTATGCAGCATTTCGTCAGAGGATGAGGTCTGGTCGGATTTTCGGATCCATAGTTCCAATCGTGTTAATCGGGCAATCCACAATGCTAGTAAGGGACCTAACATCTCTCCGTCTATGAGCAATTCGTATGATTCAAATTTGGCCATGTTGGGTACCTCAAAAGGAAATCTTGCCGGTCTTTTCGAGCTGGTCGTTTTGGGAGGCTCGCCAGAGCCAATTGGCAACTTCGGACTTTTTGAGCATGGTGACGGGCTCGAGTGCCACGATGTCGATGACATCGAAGTTGGGGGAGGTCTTCTTGCCGTTACGAGGCACGCCTACGAATCGGGAGTTGCCACAGCGGAGAACCATGACGTTGTTGTACATGACCCATTCGGCGACCGGGTACTGGGCGATAGTGGCCAGGTAGTTTTCGTGAGCGGCTTGAGATCCTTCCAGGCTCATGCGTTCGAGTAGATCGAAGTGTTTCTTGACACCTTCGAGGTTTCGTCCTTGGTTGTCGAATTGTGGCTTGGTAGGCATGGCGTTTTTTCTCGATTAGAACGGTCGATTGAACATGTGCGATTCGAGCAGCTTTCCATAGTCGTACGGGAAGCTGACCCGGATGTCGATATTCGCCATGAGGGCTCCAGCCTCGATAATCTGGCGAGCGTAAGATACGGCGTCCTTGAACCCTTTTTTCGAGGGCTCGAATTCGAGGGTTAGTTGAGGATTGATGGGCTTGTATTCTTCGTCGTGGACTCTCACCGAGATGGGTTCGAGCACGGTTACACCACTGCTATAACCAGTGGTTGGTTTGATCCCCCGCTTGAGCACCCAATCGAAGGTGGCATCCTCATAGTCGTGGGCTTTGTTCTTGTAGCCAAAGTGCGACTTGCGCAGGAAGTAGTTCGGTTTGCCGACTTCGATGGGGACGGACATGGCGATTACCTACGACGACGACCGGACATCATCTTGGTGGTTTCTTGTGACTGTCGGTAGGCATCTTTGTAGGTGCCAGGCGTGACGTCGATGCGAGAGGTCCGAGGCAAATTGGCGTAGCCAGCGGCAGCCAGAGCCCCTACACCACTGTAGCCTTCATCGACGAAGTTGATGAAGACGCCATTATCGTCGGCGATGATCCAGCCTCGTTTGGGGTTGCCAGAGGTCGAGTTGTTGGTTCCGATGTAGATTGCAAGTGCCATGGTCGTTGTTTCCTTTTTTGTTTTTCAGACAGTCTTGAGCCGAGCTACCACTTCTCGAAGTCCTCGAACCACGTTAGATCCTGGCAGGGAGAAGTGAGCGGCGATCTCAGCCACGTCAGGGTGCTGAAGGTAGTCCGCGGCGGTCTGGCAGATGGCCTGGATGCCTTGAATTTCTTGCCTGGTGAGAGATTTCTTGGAAGCCATGAGGGTTTTCTCCATGCCAGATAAGCCTGGTTGCTACTATCGAAGCGCCCGTCTTATCTTGGCAGTCGTCCGGGCCTTGCTGGTCGCTGACTTCTGGTATTTCTTGGGCAACAGATTGTCGTAGTTTCCGTAGCCGTATTCCGTTTCGAATTCATCGCGCCATTCGGCCGCGGCGAGCCGGCGAACGGTCACCGGGAAGACGTCGTGCCAGAGACCACCACCAAACTCTTGAACGTACTTTTTGGCTCCCGTTTCAGCCAGGTACATGAACAAATCGACGGCCTTGTCGCGATCGTATTTGCCCGAGGCTTTCTTGGTAGCCAGGTTCTTGAGGATGCTGGTGGTTTGGCTTCGATAGATTTGACCGTCATTTTCAGTGAAGGTCTTCAGTTCGCGAGGCGATTCAAAACTCATGATGTTTGTTCTCCGTCTTCGTTTTCTGTTTCAGGTTCGGTTGGTTGTTCTCTATCAGTGTGATAAGGATGATAACCCACATCAACCTTTTCGACAACTACTTTGTTTGTTCCCGTCCACCACTTGAAACCCGCGTACCCGGCAACGCCCACAAGTCCCCAGGCCCAAAGGGGTATTCCAGCTGGCTCAGGGGGTTTTTTAAGATCGTCTTTGAGACCGGCCGCGGCCTCGCGACGGACTTCCTCCACTCCGTAGAGAGCAGACGCTTCTCCGTAGATTTTTCCCAACGCTCCAATGAACTTTTCCCGCAAGGCCAGGGAGGGCGAGGTGTGGATAAAAGTCGTCTGTTTGCCAGTTTTTCGCTCCAGCAGCCGGAGCAAGGTAGCCCGCGCCTCGTTTTTGGTATCGGGCGAGGCATCTTTTTTGTTGGCCGTATCGATCGACAGGAGTTCGGCGGCCAGGTCTTGAGCTTCCTTGATGGCGGTGCGCAGGGCCTTGGTGTCGTTTCGTTTGCGCCATTGCCACCAGGCGGTGTTCTCATCGAGCAGGCGTTCGCCGACTTTGGCACCATCGCGCAGACGATGAGCCATATCAGGTAGCGAGATATCATGAGACAGTGTGCGCAGGATGACTACCAGGTCACCCATGTAGGGGATTGCGACCTGGGTCATGCCGAGCAGGCGAAACCGGTCGTGCAGTGCATGAGCGGCTTTGAGCAGTCCATCGAGCTCGCGCTTGTTGTCGGGGGACATGAGAGCCAGAGAGCCCCGAATAGTCGCGAACAGCAGGCGAGCGGGCCAAAGTGTAGGCAGGGTGGCGTCGCGCATGCGAGCCGCGAGGGACTCGTCTTGCATGGCGGTCTTGACTGTTTCGATCTTGGTGCTGAAGACCAGCCACTTGCTCCAGAGAGCCGACCATTTTTCCATTTCGGTTTGAGGCAAGATCTTGTTGCCGTGAACCCGGCGCGTGTATTTCACGTTTTCGGCCAGGTTGTTCATGTACCGGACTGCGGCTTCCCAGTCGGTATTGCTGATCTCGTAGAGCTGCAAGCCACTGACGTCGAGCGGGACGCCAGGTTGGGTCGCAGACTCTCGGGTCGCAGACCCTCGGGTCGCAGACCCTTTCGGGGGATGCCAGGGACGAGCGGGAGGTGCGTAGGAGGGGGGTTTGCAATAGCCACCAGCGGAGAATACGTA
>Ga0265323_10001276_pt1 | contig 12597 bp, 13 predicted proteins | sample 41225metaG_FD_193580 | JGI IMG/M metagenome (GOLD analysis project Ga0265323, IMG submission 193580) | Rhizosphere microbial communities from Carex aquatilis grown in University of Washington, Seatle, WA, United States - 4-12-25 metaG | ecosystem: Host-associated > Plants > Roots > Rhizosphere... | reverse complement strand
TGAAAGCAGTGTCCCGCTCCTGTAATCATCGTGGATCTTCTTTAGCATCGCATCATCCTCTTCAAATACGCGAAGCCATTGGAATGATACATCTATATCCGGATTGCCTCCAAGCCTTCGATGTTCATCAAGAGTATCTCTTCCGCCGCTGAATGCATATTTCTTGACTTTCCTTTCAGCCTCTTCCGGAGTGTCCGTCAATGCGATATAGGATGTCGCATCTGATGATGACATCTTCCCTCCATTAAGACCTGGCAGGAATGTATGATATGTCGAGCATAACTCCTTAAGGTTGAAGTTATTGTATGCATTGACCCTACTTATCAGATCTCTTGCAAGCCTTATATGCGGATCCTGGTCTATACCTACAGGAACGACCACTGACAATGGACCTTCAAACTCTTTTAATTGAGGATGGAGCATGTCTGAAGCCTGAAGCAGCGCCGATATCATCTTCCCAGGAGTTATCTCTCCATATACTGCCTTGAATTCATTGAATGTCGCGTGCCTTGCGAGCAGATTCTGCAGCCTATAGAATGCATTGGATTTCTCTGCATCAGTTGACCTCTCGCTCTGAAAATATATCTCGCAATTTTCTGCCTTCAATCCTAATGCGATATAATTAAGGATATATTCTTCAGTAGCTATCTTCCGGCTCTCTTCAAGCGATTGTCCTCTTGCATTGTAAGCCTCTATATCAGCGACGCATATATAGACTTTCGCACCTAGATGCTGATAGAATATCATCTGCCGAGCAAGCATCATATGGCCTATATGGAATTTTCCTGTAGGCATGAGCCCAGTCATCATGACGAATGGTTTCTTATGCTCTATCGCGCTTACGATGCTTCCAAATCCTCTATGCGCGAATATTATTCCTCGACGGAAGAGTATATTGTCATGGAATTCTTTTGGAAGTGTAGAATACTCTAATGGTTGCACGCCGAATTCCTTGATCAACTTGTCGTAGTCAATGTCGCCTTTGACATCCCACGGCGTAACTGTAGATTCTGCTTTTGAAGATTCTTTTTCCATTAAATACCTCTTTATTATGATTATGTACTGTATGCATATCGATAAGGTTTTATATATTTGATGATGCTGTTGCCATCTTCTCGAATGTCATGCCGCTGAATTCCTTTCCTATCATGAGCTCGGCATTCTTCGTCAATGTTCCAGTCGACAGGAACAGGCATGGCATCTTCTTGTTCTGCGCGAATATCAATGCGGGCGCCAGATCCCCTTCACTTATTGTTGATTTGTCTTTTGCCTTGCAATAGATATATTCATTATTACTATGATTCTTGAGTATCAGGTTATACTCGGATTTTTTAATCTTCTCCTTGCTTATCAGGTCAAGCCCCTTCTTCGATACGTGTTCAAGTATGAGCGAATAAAAATCGTATTGTGCCTTTGCAGGTTTTTCTTTAGGAGTTTTTAAGGACGTATCATGTAAAATCTTATCTTTTAATCCTGCATCAGCCTTATGATGTTCAATAGGATGTTCTACCTGTTCCTTTGACGACTCAAGATGTATAGGCAATTCCGAATGAGTCCTAGGTTCCTTGTCTTTATGGACATCTTTATGCTTGTGAACAGTATGTTTAGTATCATCAGACGCTTTCAATGAAGATGTATCTGCTGACGGCAATGCTTGCGCTGACACGACAGGTTTTGAAGGCTCTGAAACTATTGGTTTAGATACAGTCTGAATTTTAGGAATCTCCTTCTGTAATGGCTGCGATGGAGCCTGAATATGTGCACCAGAAGACAAGTTCTTTGCGATTACAGTCGCTTCATCTCTTGATACAAGATAATATCTCCAGAACAACACTTTCTGGCCTGATATATCAAGTTCGAGAGGTTTTGCGAAATCTTTTATTGTCCTCAAAGACACCCTTGTAAGTGGGTCAAGAGTCGAATCAACAAGTACTTTGCTCTCCTTAAGCAAGCTGAATGCTCTCTTATCCTTCTCATTAAGATAATTCGTGAACTCTTCAAGTTTTGATTCATGTTCAGGAATATAATACAATGGGGACCCGCCGACTTTAAGTGTTGAGACGAACACTTCCCCTGAACCTATGAGTGTAGAGAGTATCGCGCCTACAAGAAGAGTATCGCCACCACCTCCGAGCTGCTTTGCGACTTTTGCAGGAAGTGTAGGTCCTAGCCTCACGATTTCAAGAATCTTCTCCTTAGGGATGTTTTGAAGCATAAACAATTAAATAAATCGCAGGTTTAAAAATTTGTTGCTGTGGCAGAGTAGAAAATATATATATGCAACAGTCAAGCTAATACATCTTGTCCAATATGTCCGCCTTTGCGATGACTCCCTTGAACTTCCCTTTGTCTCCGACGAGTATTATACTATAAAATTTCAATAGGTTAATCACTACTTTGGCGCTTGCAGTCTCTGACACGAGGGGAGGAGCATCCTTCATTATAGAGGATACATTCGGGACATTCTTGCCTTCAGAGATGACTTCCAGAAGGTCAGACTCGCTTATGAGACCCACAACGATTCCTTCATCCATTACAGGGATCTGGGAGATGGCATTCTTGCGCATCTTGTCGATGGCTTGTTTTACTGTCGTAGAAGAATTTATTGTGATCACAGACTTTTTCATCAGGTCCTTCGCCAAAGGTTCATGCCTCGACTTCAAGGAATCGAGCGTCCCGAATATCTTCTTGATGTTCGAATAGCTCGTGTCTATGACTCCTGATTCTATCTTCGCTATAAGGGACTGCGAGACGCCTGACCTCTCCGCAAGTTCAGACTGCGTAAGTTCAGCCTGCAGGCGGATGCGCTTGATGTCCTTGATGTCGTAATCCATTGCAAGGAATAAACATAACTAGTATTTATTCTTTTCGGAATAATATTGTCAGAAAGCTATTTAAACGGAATCCTTGTCCGTAAGATAATTGATATAAAGATCATATTAGGAGGAATAAAAATGGGAAAAAACTATGAATTTACGTCAGAAAGTGTCACAGAAGGGCATCCAGATAAAATCAGTGACCAGGTTAGCGATGCCATCTTGGATGCACTATTGAGTCAGGACCCTGACTCAAGGGTTGCAGTAGAAACATTAGTGACGACAGGAAGCGTCCATGTAGCCGGAGAAGTTACTACTAAAGGTTATGCTGATGTGCAAAAGATTGCACGTCAAGCTCTCAAAGATATTGGCTACACTAATCCAAATTTTGGGATGGATAGCGAGGATGCAGGAGTATGGGTCGCTATACATGCCCAAAGTCCTGATATAAGCCAGGGTGTGACTGTCTCCAAGAAAGAGAAAAAGGAGCAGGGCGCTGGAGACCAGGGCATGATGTTCGGATTCGCATGCAATGAGACGAAAGAATTGATGCCTCTACCTATAATGCTCGCACATAGATTGACTCAGAAGATGGCTGAATTACGTAAAAATGGAATAATCAAGGACATAGGTCCAGATGGCAAATCACAGGTCACTGTACAATACGTTGACGGAAAACCTAAGAGAATATCTGCCGTTGTCGTATCACAGCAGCATCTTGAAAAAAAAGAGGAAGCGACATTACGTTCAGAAGTGATTGAGAAAGTGATAAAGCCTATATGCGCCCAATATCTGGACAGGGATACGAAGATATTTGTAAATCCTACCGGAAGGTTCGTAATAGGAGGCCCTGAAGGGGATACTGGAGTTACAGGCAGAAAGATCATTGTTGATACATATGGCGGCATGGGCAGGCACGGTGGGGGAGCATTCTCAGGAAAGGATCCTTCAAAAGTCGACAGATCGGCAGCATATGCATGCAGATATATAGCAAAAAATATTGTTGCAGCTGGCCTAGCTGACAGATGTGAAGTGCAATTAAGTTATGCTATAGGAATAGCTGAACCTATGGGAATATATGTCGATACGTTCGGCACAGGAAAAGTCCCTGACGAGAAGATCGTTGAATTGATATGGAAACATTTCCCTGTAAAACCTGGAGATATAATCGATCAATTGAAACTGAAAAGACCTATCTATCAGAAGACTGCAGCTTATGGGCACTTTGGACGTGAAGATCCCGATTTCACTTGGGAGAAGACGGACAAGGTCGCTGCTCTCAAGAAGGATGCAGGACTTGGGAAGTAGATTTTGATTAGAACAATAAAATAATTTTTATTTTTTTATTTAATTTTAAGACGAGGTTTATATGACTGCTACAGATTGGAATCCTGAAATGTATTTGAAATATAAAAATGAGAGAACACAACCATCTATAGATTTAGTTTCTAGGATAAAACTGACTGGACTAAAAGAAATAATCGATATTGGTTGTGGTCCCGGCAATAGTACTCAAATTCTTAGTCAGAGATGGCCCTATTCTAATATAATTGGTGTTGACAATTCTTCAGCAATGATACAAAAAGCTAAATTAGATTATCCTGAACAAGAATGGTTACTGTTAGATGCAGGTTCACTTAATCTTAATAAGAAATATGATTTGGTATTTTCAAATGCTACAATTCAATGGATACCTGATCATGAAAAACTAATGGCAAGTTTATTAGATCTAGTAGAACAAGGCGGAGCGTTAGCTATTCAAGTTCCGATGTACTCAAATATGCCTATAAATGGTGTAGTAGAATCAGTATCTAATAATAATTATTGGAAAGGTTTAACTAAAAATTGTATTAATAATTTTACTTTTCATTCACCTGACTTCTATTATATTCAAGTATCAAAAAAAGTCAGCGATATAGATTTATGGACAACATCTTATTTTCATATAATGGATTCACATAAGTCAATTGTAGATATGATTAAGAGTACCGGCTTGAAGCCGTACTTAGATGTTTTGAAATCTGAATCTGACAAGCTTAAATTTGAAAGTGATGTATTAAGAGAAATTAAAAAAACATATCCCGAACAGATAAACGGGAAAGTGTTATTTCCTTTTGAAAGATTATTCTTTGTAGCTTACAGGACATGATTAATCTGTTATTGCAACTTATTTCTTGATATATCCTATCGTCACTGCGAGTATCAATGGAGACAAGTATCCTAGCAGCAGATGATAATAGTTTGGCAGTGCCATACCCATCAGCCCGACGAGGAATATTAAGTCCAATAATATCAATTCTATATACCATGTTATCCCTGTAATCCATCCTTCCTTGACAGTATCTTTATGCACATTCCTGAACTGATAATATGCTGCAATGGCAAAACCTATTCCTCCGGTAACGCCCATCAATGCGTAGAACCATGCTGCGCCCACAAAAGGAGCGTTCGTTTTGATATCCCATACGAAGAAACTTGCTAAGAAGGGAATTACCCAAACTATTAATCCAAGTAAAATAGTTTTTACGGTCTTATTCATCTGAAAATCTCCCATATAAGTGTATTATATAAATATTGCATAAAATAAATATAAATGTTTTTATGGTTTCAGCCACTTGATCTCGTAGTACGTCACGTCGCCTTCATCATCTACTATTCCCATCATGAGCCTCTTCTTTGTCGAATGCGCTACGCGGTTCTTCGCCGCAAACTCGTACCATGTAAGTACGGATCCTTCATGCACAGGATAAATTATCCATCTCGCATGGTCTTCTCCAGGCTTGACGCCCCGATCATATACCCTGAAATCTGCTCCGAATTTCAGCGCGGTCTTTATTATGTATCCGCGGTTCCGCATATCCTTGAAGACGCTGTATCTTATCCAGAAATTAGGCTCGAGCCTCGTCGCCTTCTTCAGGAATTGCTCAAAATCCATTGATTTGTTCTTCGAATCCTGTACATCAAGTTTCTTCTTCTCCAGAAGGTATAACGCTTCAAGAAGCGATAGTTGAAGCTTGCTGCTGTCAAGAAGTGTCCCATATCTTGATTGATTATATAATTCTCTCGATTCGTCTGAAGCATCCGCTAATACTCTCTCATTCGCAAATACTGCCTTGATCTTATCCTTGCGAGGCTTGCTGTCAAGTATTATATCCTTGACTTTCAAGTCCTTGAGTCCAGCTTCAGAATCATCATCCATGGTAATGCAAGATGTGGGTAAGTGTTTTTAAATGTATTCAATGGAAGAATCAAAAATACAAGAATAAAGCGGAGAAAATAAAGAAAAATTCTAAAAAAATTAAAAGAGTGAGTATTCACTTCTTTTTCTTGTGTACTTTGGATTCCGCCTGCATCTTAGGCAATTCCGAAGAGATAACGGCTTCCTTAGATTCAACCATAGGTTCTGTCTTGCATTCAGAATCCTTCTTGCAATTGCATCCGGGAATCAGCGACTTGAAGACTCCTGCAAATATCAATATTATCCCTGCAAAGGCCATCCATCCATCAATACCTGACCATTGAGGCCAGACGAGGATATTGAACAGGATCAATACACCAAGCAGACTCCACATCATGCCACGGCATCTGCCGCAGCGACCTTCACAACCGCATTTAGGACCGCAACCACATTCAGACATAATATCACCTCTAAATGCTGATTCCTGCAGATGGATATTTAAAAAGTTGACGGAAAAAATAGAACTCAAAAAATTACATAAAAATAAAGTATAGAAGTGTATACTAAATATATATTAAAAAATATCCCGTAACAACCCTCAAGTAAAAAATATCATTTACTAAATAACGCAAGTTTTATAAATTCTACGTCGTATATTTTTATGGATTTAAGGCAGAGATTCATTATTAAACTTATCACAAGACAAGATAGGAAGATTTAGGGAGACAAAGTATGGAACGCATCAAGACCTATATCAAGGATTTAGATAAGGCTCTTAATGGTGGAATCCCTAAGGATAATCTTATACTGGTCTCTGGAAGCGCAGGAAGCGGAAAGACCACTCTCGCGATGCAATTTCTTTTCGGTGGAGCAAGCAACGAGAGCAAGCCCGCCATGTTATTCACACTTAATGAGCAGGAGATAAAGATAACTGAGAATTTCAGGCAATTCAAGTTCTATGATGAACAGCTTATAAAATCCAACAAGATAGTGTTTGTGGATATAAGGGAGATAATCCCTCATACCAGCGACAATAAGGCTGCATTCTATTCCGAGCAGGTGCTCAACATGTTCTATGAACAGATTGACGCATACAAGCCTGAAAGGATAGTCATCGATTCCATAACAGCCATATGCAACAGGCTTGATGATCCTGCAAACATAAGAAAATTCCTCTTTGACCTAAGCAACATGTTATTGATAAGGAAATGCACTGCGCTGATACTCTCTGAAGTTGAGCCTAATAACAGGAAATATTCGAATTTTGGGATTGAGGAATTCATATGCGACGGCATAATATTCTTATCCCATGTCGACAAGAATAATCGCCTGAAAAAGACTCTTCAGATAGTCAAGATGCGAGGGACCATGCATAGCGAAGAACAATTTTTCCTAAGCCTCGAAGAGGATGGAGTGCATCTGATGAAGCTTAACTGGTAGAGATGACATCAATCTGATAAAATAGCGATAAGACAGCAAATAGAAGGTAAATAAATGGTAGGAAGCGTTCAAACCCTTAAATTCGGAGAATCATATCTTATAACGAACAGGATATTTGATGATGCATCAGAGTTATTCTATAAAGAGGCTGGTGATGACAAGAAAGGCCTTATCATATGGCGCAATCATCCTAAAAAAGCCAATGGAAAGAACAAGAACATACGTACAATATGGATAACGAACATTTCAAGCGAATCAGAGCATCTGCAGCCTCATGAGATAGAACAATTATCCTATAATATCGAACAGTTCATGTCGGAGAATGAGCACAGCGTAGTCTTGCTTTCGAGCATAGAATATCTTGTAAGCTTCAACACATTCAAGGAGATACTGCACCTGATTCAGACTGCAAAGGATCTGGCTGCAGAACATAATGTCTTGTTTTTGACATATATAGGGACAAGCACTCTTGATATACAGGAAGAGAATCTGTTAAGGCAAGAACTTACAGTGGTTGGTGAGCGCAATGAGTAAGGTTAAGTCAGGGATATTAGGGTTTGATGAACTGTTCGAGGATGGGATTCCAACAGGTTCTGATGTATTGATATTCGGAAAAGCAGGGAGTGGAAAGACCATTCTTGCATTGGAATTCATAGTCAAGGGCGCAAGCCTATATAATGAGGCTGGACTATTCGTGAGTTTTGAACAGTCAGAAAGATCGCTGATTGAACAATGCGCGGAATTCGGATGGGATATAAAAAAATACCTGAAGAACGGGAAAATCAAGATCATGGCTCCAGAGACCGGAGATATGGACAAGGAATTCGCGAACAAGATAATATCCGAAGCGAAGAGGATAAATGCAAAAAGAGTAGTCATAGATAATCTTGCATTACTGGCGCTAAATCCTATATTCAATACCGATACAAGAAAATTCAGCCTTGCATATGATGGCAAGATAAAGATTGCATCGACGGCAGAGCAGTTCATATACAATCTCATAACGATACTTAAGAATCTTAATACTACGACAATATATATAACGTCGCCAGGAGATGACCCTAAAGTGACTTGCGACGGGATATCAGAATACATATGCGATGGGGTGATACACCTCGACATAAGATCCTTGGGAAAATCTTCGCTTCGTACGATCGAAGCGAGCAAGATGCGAAGATCAAACCTCTTAGGAGGGATAAGAGGATTCAAGATAACGCAGAAAGGAATAAAGGTGGAATAATGAGGATCACTAAAAGCAGGACAGGAATACCAGGCTTCGACAAGTTGGTGCAGGGAGGACTTCCACCAGAATCTACCATATTATTGGCGGGACCAGCTGGCTCAGCGAAATCCATATTTTCGCTGCAATACATATACAATGGAGCTACAGAATACAATGAACAGAGCATGTATGTAAGCTTCGAGCAGAGCCGCGAATCGATAATAAACCAGGGAAAACAGTTCGGATGGAAAATAGCTGAAGCGGAAAAGAAAGGGAAGATGCACTTGAAGTGCATGCCTGTAAAAAAGATAGATCATACGACATTCACTGAAATAATCAATTACGTCAAGGAGAAAAAGATAAAGAGGTTGGTGATAGACTCATTATCTACATTATCGATAAACGCTCCTATGTATTCGGCGATAAATGAAGTGTACTTGAGGGAATTGATAACGCAGGACAACATCTATTCCCCATCGCTCGGAGGGGATTTCATATTGAAAAGGTTTATATATATGCTTATAGGGGAATTACAGGAGTTGCCAGTGACGACATTACTAATATCAGAAAGCGATAACGGGCAAGAGAACTATTCAAGGGACAACGTATCGGAATTCCTATGCGACGGAATAATACAGATGCACTTCGAATCGATGGGCGGAAAATACTCCCGAAGCCTGCTTGTACGCAAGATGAGGCATGTAAAGAACGACGAAGACCTGCACCCAGTCGAGATAAGTAGGAAAGGGATAGTAATACATAGTATGGACGAAAAAAGAGAGTGACGTTAATGCAAAGTGTTGTCAGCATACATGATAAATTATTACGTATTGGACATATGAATGATACTGAGATACACTATATGCAGTTGGATAAACTAAAGAAGATAGTCACTTACCATTATAATAATAATCAAGAATATCACAGGATGATGAAAGAGAAAAGTGTCGCTCCTTACGATATAAAGAATCTAGAGGACATAACTAAACTGCCTATAGTCGAGCCTAAACAACTTTCTCAAGACATATACTGTAATTTTTGTTCGATGCCACAAAATAAGATAGCAGGATATCTTGAAACGTCAGGATCCACAGGAAAGCCTAAGATAATTCCTGTAGGATGCGAAGAGGAAAAATATATATTTGAACAGGTCGCGTTAATGTGGCACGTTACAGGCATAGGATCCTCGGAGAGAATGAATGGCAGATCAGTCAGACCAATATATTCTATGTTCCCATTTGGACCTTGGCCAAGCCAATATTTTTCAGTGCATGGCGCAGAACTGCTTGGCCCGACAATAAAATCAGGGATACATATGACTATGGAATGGCATAAAAGTAAACTTGAGACATTCAAACCTACAGATATAATAACTTATCCCTCATTTATCACATTCTTTTATGAAAAATTAAAATTAATCGGAATGGAATTTCCCATACCCGGGCTTGAACGTATATGTATAGGAGGAGAACCTTTCAGCGAAGCAGACAGGAAAAAAATAGAAGAACTATACAGTGTTCCAGTATTTGATGTATACGGTTGTGGAGAAATAGCTGTGACGGCTGCTGAATGTCCGCAATCTAAAGGAACAGGTCTTATGCATTGGTACTCTCCATCTATGATATTAGAGGTCGTTGATCCAAAAACTATGAAAAGTGTGCCTAACGGGACCACTGGAACAATGCTTGTTACAAATCTCTGGAGAAAAAGCATTCCGATAATAAGATATTCTATGGGAGATCTCTTATTCAAAAGCGACAAGAAATGTTCGTGCGGTCTTAATCTTGAAATGATAAGCAGATTCACAGGCAGGAAAGACGATGTTTTCCAGTATGGTGCAGCTAATATATATCCTTCACAGATATATGAAGCTGTCGCAAAAAGTGGACTTAGTGACAAGTTTCAATTGATTGTAGAAAAAAGTGAAGATCTGATGAATGATAAATTAACGTTATATGTAGAATCAAAAGAAACTTTCGATGAGACATATGCATCGGCAACTGTCAATAAATATTTATCTGAAGCATCTGTAGAATATAACGAAATAGTTAATAAGATAAAATTCCGCAATCCGATGATTGTTGTACGTGTCGAACCGGAAAAATTATTTCATCAGGGAATGCCTAAATTAAAGAGGATTATAGACAAAAGAAGATAACTATAAAGGAAAAGTTATTAGGATAGAGGTGTAAAATGCACAATTTCATGAAAAAGGTCATTTTTGGCAATCAGATAAAATACGTTGATGATGGATACTTGATGGTTTTAGGGTCGCCTGGTTTCCTATTCTCCTTAAATGTTCTTGTGTTGACACAAAAGATGCTGGAAGAAGAATATGGACATAAAGGAAAAGATATAATGTATAAAATGCTTGAGATGCAAACAAAGATGGGTGCGAAGATGATGCTGGATAGATTTGGCTATTCTCCACAAAAAGCTTTAGAGATGCAGACAGGTCAAGCAGAGATGATTGGTGCAGGAACTCTAGAATTAATCAAGGTAGATACTGAAAAAAACCATTTTATCTTAAGAGCACAATCAACATTTGCAAAAGAATATGTAAAGACTTTCGGTATACAGAAAGATGTTGTAGATGCTATGCTTCTTGGAGGTCTTACAACATTATTGAGAGAGATGTCTAAGAATCAAAACCTTATAGGTATAGAGACACAATGCATTGCGCAAGGAAAGCCTTATTGCGAATTTGTAATCAGGGACAAGAAGGATGTTAATATGAAAGATCCTAAAGTGAAGAAACAGGTATGTGGTGAATTCAAATGGGATGTATCAAAATTGACGAACAAGCCTGTTCCTGTTAGATCGACCAAGAATTAGATTAAATACTCTGATTCAGATTTATTTTCTCTACAATTTTCTCTAGCTGCATAAAATCCTGCTGTGCTATACTATCACGCATAAGATTATTGAATTCTATGATCTTTCTCCTACGTTCAGCCTGTTCTTTGGGCAGTGAGCCATAATATACATATGCCATCAAAACATTCTCATCAGCTACAGGCTCGAAACCATCCTCCTTAAGCTTTCCCATGAAATGTTTTGCATTGATATGGAATGGATTCCCGCTAAATTCACCATCTACTTTCAATTCCCATGGAGGAGTAGGCCAGCTCGATGCAGGTCTTAATAAGTCAAGTTCAAGACGCATAAAATCATTTACATAATTCTTGCTCAACCTAAAACCTGATGCCTCGCCTAATTTTATAGCATCATTATAATCCTTTGTTCCGGGCACAGGGCATTGTGCCATTGACACGACAAAATCAGGATTTAACTCTTTGACAAATTCATAATCACGCTGTATTCTTTCAGCGGTATCATTTGCTACAGGCACCATTATTGCAACAACGCTCGCTATGCCTTCATTCTTTGCTGAAATCACAAGTCTTTTTACCTGTTCGACATATTTTTTAGGATTATCAGTTTTATTAAGCTGTAATAATACTTTAGGGTTAAAAGATTCTACACCCAAAAAAACTCCTGATAGTATCTTGCTGGTCTTTTCAAAATCATAATATGTGTCAGAATAACTAAAAGCAGATATTTTAGTTCCAAAAGGAGCATTATCAGATAAAAACTCCAATTCATAGGCATAAGGATTAGGGTCAGATAATCTGATATTCTTAAATCCATACTCTTTCTGTAGATAGATTATCTCATTCAAGAGATCTTCCTTATTTCTTACACGGAATTTCCCATCAATTTTTGGTTGGACACAAAAAGTACACTTCCCATATCTACATCCTACCGTCCCCCTGACCACAGGAATATGTATCTTATAATCTATATCTGGATAAAATTCTTTATCATAGACAGGAAAAGGTAATTTAGAGAAATCATCAAGCACTATTTTTGTTCGTTTATTACCTTTAAAGATAAGATTAGGAACTCTAGACAAAGATATCTTTCCATAAGCATAATCA
>Ga0265323_10001275_pt1 | contig 12600 bp, 6 predicted proteins | sample 41225metaG_FD_193580 | JGI IMG/M metagenome (GOLD analysis project Ga0265323, IMG submission 193580) | Rhizosphere microbial communities from Carex aquatilis grown in University of Washington, Seatle, WA, United States - 4-12-25 metaG | ecosystem: Host-associated > Plants > Roots > Rhizosphere >... | reverse complement strand
GATTGCATTCTGGGCCTCAGACAGGTCTTTTTCGCGGGCGGCGAGTTTGGCCGTAAGCTCAGAGTTCTTTTGCTGTAATTCCAAGGTCAGGGCCGTCTTTTTTCCGGCTTCCTCTTTAAGCTGTTCCAGCGAAGCGTTCTGGTTGGCGACCGCGACCGGGTTCACATGGGTCAACATATTTACGCGGGAGGAGCGGGATTCGAGATCTGCGATCTTCTGGTCATTGGCGCGCAAGAGCTTTTCGATCTTGTCCACTGCGGTGCTCACGGTCTCCAGCTGGCCGGTGGTGAGCGAAATATCCGTAGCCTGGTGCTCGAGGGTGGCCTTCTGGGCCGAGTTCTCCTCCTGAAGTTTTAAGAGCTGGGCATTGAGCACGGCGATCTGGTGGTCCTTGTCCGCCAAGGCCTGGTTGAGCCGCACCACCTCATCGGATTGGGTGGCGATCTGGGGTTTGACGTTCGTGAGAGCGTTGTCCCGCAAGAGGATCGAGGACTTGAGGTTCTCCAGCTCGCGGACCTTGGCCGCATAGTCTATGATGAGGTCGCTGAAGGCCCGCTGGCTGTCGTAATTCCTGAGCGCGATCTCTTCTTTGACATCGCGGTAGTAGCGGTCAATGTCATCGAGCATGGAGGCGGACTTGCCACTGGCGCGTTTGAGCCGTTCGTTCATGTCCGCGAGCTCGCCCTTGACCTGGGAAAGAGTGTCAGTGTTTTGCGCCATGGCCAGCGCTTTGTTGACCATAAGGTCGCGTTTCTCGGTCAGGAGTTGTTCCGCTTCCGGGCCGGCGGCATTTACCGTCCCGGCCACGTTGGCGTTACCGGTCGGCGTCGCGGGCGCGTTCTCGGGAAGATAGTCCTCGGCCCGATGGAGCCGCTGCGGTACGCGGGCAATGGGGAGCGTCTTTTCCAGTTCCCGGTAATTGTCCGCGTAGGGAGTGCCGAAGAGCTGCGAGCGGAGCTCCATGAGTTCGCGCGTGCGCTTGTCCAGCATGACATAAAGCCCGTCGTTCTCCGTGATCAGGTCCCGGATCATGGTCTCGAGCTCTTTGGTATCGCGCTCGTAGGAGGCGATATCATTCTTTAGCGCCTCAACGTCCTCGGCGATGGAGTTCAGGCGATCGGTGCTGGTCTTGCTGCGTACGGCGGGTTTGATACCGGTGCTGAGCTTTTTGAGGTAATCCGCGGCCACGGGATCGCTGGGGTCGATCGTCTGGAGCCGTTGGAACTCTTTCATGGCCTGGTCGGTCTCGCCCCGGTCATAGAGTCGGACGGCAAAGTTCTCGAGGAAACGCAAATGCCCCAGATAGGCCTGGGCCAGCGCTTTGCTCGTCGGTGATACGATCACCATGGTCAGGCAGGCGAGCAAGGGGAGAAGCCGGGCAAAGGGTTTGAGCTGTTTCATAAAATTTAATTTTGAGTTATTGGCGATTGGTTATCAAGATTGTTCAATCGGGTGCTTTGACTTTGCGCGGTGTCCTCGACCCGCTGGATCCGCTTCTGCAGGTCAGCAAGTTTTTCCTGCAGGGTCACGCCCTGGAGCGGCCTGTGCTGGGGCGATGCCGCTGTAGCCAGGGTTCCCGTAATTGATGGGGCTGTCGTTATCGGCACAGGTGGGCCGGTTTTCCCTGGCGCAGGTAAGACCGGCTTCAGCGGCTGCGGTGTTACGGAACTTATTGGTTGAGAAGCGACGGGTTTTGTCGGCTCAAGCGTGATGAACTTCGCTGGAACCGGCACGGCGGACTTAACGGTCTTAGGCGCAACGGTTTTCTTTGGTGTCGGTGCGGTGATCGCCATTCTGACCGGTTTTTTCAGCGGCTGGACTTCTCCGGAAACTTCCTGGGCCAGGCGCTCTTTGAGTGACGTGATATCCTTATCTTTGTAATTGATGATGTCCCGAAGCTGGGGGGAAGCTGTTTGCATGGCCTCTTGATATTCCTGGGAAGTCAGGTGGAGTTCTTTTGACGGCTCGGGTTCAGGGATCAAAGATTCTTCCGGCTCAGTCTCGGCGATCTGGGGAGGAGGCGTTTCTTTGCAAGCTAGTCCTGCAAGATATGCATTGATGGTGTCTTTCTGGTAATCCTTGTCCGCGATCATCTTTAGCCCTTCCCGGGCGTTCTGGTTACACGGGTCCAGCGCGATGATGTGCTTGAGGAGACGTGTCGCCTGGTCAAAGTCCTGGCGCAGGTACAGCTCGCGACCGTACTGGAGCGTCTTTTTCAGGGCACGGTCCTTGACATGTTCCGGGACAAACAGTATTTCATCGGCTCCGGTTTGAAAACACCAGCCGGCCCCAGGACCTATTACAATGAAGAACAGGAAAGTCAGGATTGAACGGCGCATTGTATCCCTTGCAAATGGGCTGTAGAAAAAGGCACTATAGTGGAAGCCTGGACGACATGCCACGAAGTATAACATCTGTCTTGTGAAGATGTCAAGTCCATTGCATATAGTACCATACGCTTACATTGTATACAGAACCGCGCAAAGAAAGGGGGTATAATAAAATTCTGGAAATTTCAGGCACTTATATGTTATCTTATACAGCATAAGGAAGAGGCGACTTAATTAAACAAGGGGTAGTTTATGTCCGGGAATTCTTTTTTGCTGATCAGCAAGAGACTGATCAGTCTGGCCTTGATTTGTTCTTTGGCTTTTGGCACCAACATCAGTTACGCTCAAAACGCTTTTGTTTCAACCCTGCCCGAGCCGGGAAAGATGGTCAGCGTTTCTGAACCCTTCACGCCTATTTTGGTCAAAGGTCTTGTGGTCCATCCTGATCAGCCGCTTAACTTTGATTTCATTGTCGATTCTGGCAATGATTCCGTAGACCAGCCAGTCGTTAAAGAACAGAGTGAAAAGATCGTCCGGTACTTTCTTGCTGCCCTGACGGTGCCGGAAGACCAGCTTTGGGTCAACTTGTCGCCTTATGAAAAGGACCGGATCATTGCGGATGATTTGGGCCAAACTGTCCTCGGTCGGGACATGCTGGCGCAGGATTATGTCCTCAAGCAGCTGACCGCATCCCTGATCTATCCCGAAGAACGACTTGGTAAGGATTTCTGGGACCGCATTTATAAGGAAGCCCGGGAAAAGTTCGGCACGACAGATATTCCGGTCGACACGTTCAACAAGGTCTGGATCGTCCCGGAGAAAGCGGAAGTCTTTGAAAAGGGCAACGCGGTCTACGTGACCGGAGCGAAACTTAAGGTGATGCTGGAAAGCGATTATCTGGCGGCAGAGAAATCCGGGCGCCGAGAGCCAGGCGCCGAGAACGATTTGGCCCAGCAATCTGATACAGCAGCCGGCACTTCGACAAATTCACAAAGTCTTTCAAAGCAACTCATCCGCGAGATCGTGCTCCCCGCCATTGAGCGCGAGGTCAACACCGGCAAGAACTTCGCCACCCTCCGCCAGGTCTACTATGCCGCCATCCTCGCCAAATGGTACCGGGAGCTGATCCAGGATACGCTCATGGCCAAGGCCTATGTCGGCAAGAACAAGATCTCCGGCGTTACGACTGATGACAAGACCCTGAAGGAAGAGATCTATCAGCGTTACATCGCGGCCTATAAGAAAGGCGTGTTCAACTACATCAAGGAAGAAACGGATGCCGTAACTGGTGAAGCCGCGCCCCGCAAGTACTTTTCCGGTGGGATTTCGAATTTTGCCATGAAGAACGTGCCGCTTGAACGCACATCGAACCCGGCACTGATCCAAGCGGACGCCGGCAAAATCTTTGATCTATCGTTCACATTGAATACGACCGTCGGAACACCGGTCCTGCCGAGCGCTGTCAGCTTTCCTGCTACAACAACTCCGGATGTGTCCTCTGTCTTCTACGTCGATCCGTTGCCGCTGGCCTTGACGGCTGATGCTGCGATGGTCGACCGGACGGCCCAGTCGGTCTCCGGCTCGTTTCATATGACCAAGTTCTTCGCTTATTCTACCCTGGTGGTAGGACTGGCAGCGGTTATAGCGGGTAACAGCGTGTTGCTGCTGTATTTGATAGGTCGCGGCGAGGGAGACCCCAGCTTTATTACCACAGGTCTCGCTATCCTCGATCTCGGAGTGGAGGCGGGACTGGGTTTCGGAATTGTGGGCTCTTTTCGGGGTATGAAAAAGGCGTATCTCGAACATGTCGTGGATGGGCTTTATCGCGACAGGAGGTTCGGAGAGATTATTGACATCATCAGCGACGCTGAGACCGATAGCAGCGTGCGGCAGTATGCGACCAATACGCTGATTCAAACATCGAAGGATCTTCGCCAGACTGCAGGGCTCGTCTTGGCTTTGGACATGCCCATTCGTCAGATTCAGTATGGCGACATCCCGACTCGTCAAGGGAAGCTTGGTCCCTTCCCGCTTGTTGAGGTGCGCAAAGCTGCTGCGGAAGCGTTGGATAGTATTGGTTGGACACCGCAAACAATGGATGAATGGGTGGCGTATCACCGGGCCAAACAAAATTGGAATGTATTGGCCACGGTTAGCCCGGTTGGTCTGGATGCCATGGCTGCGGTACTAATTGACTTTGACACTAGACAGACGGGGGACATTGATTGGGAGCAGTACAATGCTATAAGTGACGTTCTCCACCAGGCTGGCGACCCGCGGGGAGACGATCATTGGGTTTATGATCCTGATGCGACGGTTGAAGGGGTAGGTAATGATTATGGAGCTGACATTCCCGCGCCCAGATGGAATTATACAAAAAGGAGCGATGCCATAGGAAAAGGCGCAGGCAGTGATGCTGCGATGTTCGAGGCCCCATCCGTAAGAGACGTCGGTGGTATTGACATCAAAGACATCGGCCTTGAAAAGAAAAAATCGGGTAACAAGATTCAACTTAACGATCAAGCCATGAAGGCGATCCTGGACGGACGGTTCGACGGTTTCACCCCCGTGTTTGTCCAGATGATTCCGTTAGACAATCCCCTCACCGTGTTGGGAGTCAATTAAGGCGCAGGACCGGTCATGCCGGAACACATCGCAGGAAGATCTTTCCTGGCTTTGTTCGCAGGCGGTTTCGTGCGTCTTCCTGTCCGCAGAACTTCATTTTTGTGGTATAACTATCCGCTATGGAATCAGCAACCCCCATGCTGAAGCAGTATTCCGAGATCAAGACCCGCCACCGGGATTGCATCCTGTTCTTCCGGCTGGGTGATTTCTACGAGATGTTCTTTGAGGACGCGCAGGAGGCCTCCCGCATCCTGGACCTGGTTCTGACTTCGCGGGGCCATGACGCTGCCGGCAAGATCCCGATGTGTGGCGTTCCCTACCATGCCGCGGATGGCTATATCGCAAAGCTCATTAAAGCCGGGCGCAAAGTCGCTATTTGCGAGCAGGTTGACCGATTAGGCCCCGCTTCGTCCCGCGTAGCGGGACCTACTCGGCGGGAGGACCCGGCGCTCGCCAAGGGCATCATGAAGCGGGACGTTATTCGCGTCATTTCCGCTGGAACGTTCCTGGATGAGTCCACGGATGCGCGCTACATCGCATCCCTTGCGGCCAACGGCAAAACCTTTGGTTTGGCTTTTACGGACACCGTGACCGGCGCGATTCAGGCCAACCAGTTCGCTTCAGTCCACCAGACTCTCGAAGTCCTGGCCAAACTTCCTTTATATGAGTGCATTTACCCGGAAAGTCAGGAAGAGAACGTCAAAAAGCTCCTCGCGCACCCGATGCTGAGATCGCGCAAGCTCATGCTGACAGCGTTCCGCGACTGGTCGTTCGAGCCGGAGCGGGCTCGCAAGGTCCTGTTAGAGCATTTCGGTGTGCAATCCTTGAAGGGTTTCGGCATTGACGCGCTTCCGCAGGCGCAGGCCGGGGCGGGCGCTTTGGTCGAATACCTGCGCGACATGAACAAGACCGCGATCAGGCACATCGATCGGATCACGCTTTATGACGACAGCGAGTATGTTTTCATCTCGCCGGCCGCGCATTATGGCCTGGAGCTCGAGTCGCTCCTTACAACCCTGGATCGCACGCAAACGCCCATGGGCCGCCGGCTCTTTAGGTTTTGGCTGTACCATCCCTTGAAAGGCATTGACCGGATCAACCAAAGGCTGGAGGCCATCGAGCTTTTAAAAGAGGACTGGCCGGCGCGTGAGGCGCTGGGCCATACGCTCTTGAAGAACATGCCCGACGTGGAAAAGAGCCTGTCGCGCATCAGCTGCGACTCCGCGCTCCCGCGGGATTTTTTGGCGATCCGGAACGCTTTGGTGCGCGCACCTGAATTCAACGGCCGGCTGTTGAATCTGGACAAGGCCAATCCGCTTTTTGAAGTCCATGACCTGCCGAAATTGCGCGAGCGCTTGGATGCTGCGATCAATCCCGAGATGCCGCTGGCCAAGAACGAGGGCAAGGTCATTAAGGCAGGTTTTCACGCTGGCCTGGATGAACTCCGTTCGCTCAAAGATCACGGTCTCGAGTGGCTTAAGAATTTCCAGGCTCAGGAGATCAAGCGCACGGGGATCAATTCGCTCAAGGTCGGGTTTAACCGGGTCTTTGGGTATTACATCGAGATTAGCAATGCCAATCTGAAGTCCGCGCCCGCGGATTACACGCGCAAGCAGACGCTCGTGAACGGCGAGCGGTTCATCACGCCGGAATTGAAGGAATACGAGCACAAGATCCTGACCGCGGAGGAAGAGATCCTCAAGATCGAGACTGAAGTGTTGAAAGAGCTTGCCACCGAGATCCTCGCGGAAATGGCGGCTTTGCACCGCTGTTGCCAGGAAGTTGCGACCGTGGATGTGATCCACTCGCTCACACTTCTGGCCGCGCAGCCGCGCTGGACGCGTCCGCAGATGAGTGAAGGCCTGGAGCTCGTGATAGAAGAGGGCCGTCATCCGGTGGTGGAGAGCTTGTTGCAGGAAGAGTTCATCCCAAATGACACGCTTCTGGACGGCGACGAGAACCGGCTCTTGATCCTGACCGGGCCGAATATGGCCGGAAAATCCACTTATATTCGCCAGAACGCGATCTTGGTCATTTTGGCACAGATGGGTAGTTTTGTGCCCGCGAAGTCGGTCACCGTCGGCGTCGTGGACAAGATCTTTACCCGTATCGGTGCTCACGATGAGATCACCAAGGGACAGAGCACGTTCATGGTCGAGATGACGGAAGCCGCGGACATCCTGAACAACCTGACGCCTAGGAGCCTCGTGATCCTGGATGAGATCGGCCGCGGGACGTCAACCTACGACGGGTTGTCTTTGGCTTGGGCGCTGGCCGAGTTCATTCAGGAGAAGAAAGCCCGTACTCTTTTTGCCACCCATTTCCATGAATTGACGCTCCTCGCGGAGGAGCGACCGGGGGTCAAGAATTACAATGTCGAGGTGCGCGAGTGGGAGGATAAGGTCATTTTCCTGCACAAGATCGTGCCCGGCGGCACGGATGACAGCTACGGCATTTACGTGGCCAAGCTGGCCGGCATGCCGGCGAAAGTCCTCAATCGAGCCAAGAAGATCCTGGCCGAGCTCGAGATGGGCGGGAATTTGAAGGAACGGCTCAAGGATTCGCAGGTGCAGGGAAAGCAGTTGGACCTCTTTTCCCCGAAGTCCGACCCGCGTTATGAATCGATTAAGGCGACGCTAGAAGCGTTGGATGTCAATAATTTGACGCCGCTCGATGCGCTCAAAAAGATCGGCGAATTGAAATTGACGGTTGAAAGCTAACTTCCGAGGGTGGGGATACAAAAAAGGGAGAGGGTTATGCCAGAAAATAAGTTTTTCAATGTCCGTAACGTTTTGATTGGGATCTTTGTCATTGTGGGGATCATTTTTGCAGTTCAGATGACAGCACAGCGGGGTCTTCAAGGGCGGCTTAGGGATGCCAGTTTTCAGGGGAGGCTGGCATCGTCGACTGATTCAGTCGGGGATCAGTTTGCCATGGCAGGCGGTGGCGCCACCTTGCAGTCCGAACCATACTACGCATCTAGCGCCAAGGCTGTCGCGAGTGCGCCCATGAGCGCACCCGTTGAGCGGAAGCTGATCAAGACCGCTAGCATCAATGTCAAGGTGAAGAACTGTGACCAGGCGCAGATGGCGATCGCGGCGCTCATCATGCGTTTTAACGGGGTCGTTATCAACTCCCAGGTGAATCGTCCGGCGGATTACGCCAAGAGCGGCACGACCGTGTTCCGTGTGCCGCCCAAGGACCTGGATGTGGTCATGGCTGAATTGAGGAGACTGGGCGAGGTCGAGAGCGAGAACGTGACCGGCGAAGATGTGACCGAGCAGTATGTGGACCTGGAGGCCAGACTTAATAATTTCAAGGTCGTGCGGGACCGGCTGCTCAAGATCATGGATGAACGGGCGCGCGAGGTGAGGGACATCCTGGAAGTGGAGCGGGAGCTGGCGCGGGTCGGCGGTGAGATCGAATCCATCGAAGGCCGGATGAAATATCTGGACCGCCAGGTCGATCTTTCGACGGTAACGGTCTACTTTCATGAAGAACAGGTCGTGGCGGCGCAGGCCTTCCATTTCCTGGACCGATTCAAATCCACGATCCGTGCGGCTGTTGATGCGTTCGTGAATTCGTTCAACGGCGTGATCGTGGTCATTGGCTTTTTGCTGCCGCTGATCATTTGGGCCGGCATCTTCTGGGGCGCGTTCTTGCTCTGGAAAGCGGTTTTCATTAAGAAGGTGAAAAAGTGAGTTCCATGGCGAAAGTTAAGGTTCTTCCTCCGGATGTAGTGAGCAAGATCGCGGCGGGCGAGGTCGTGGAACGGCCGGCTGCGGTGGTCAAGGAATTGCTGGAGAACGCGCTGGACGCGGGCGCGATCAAAGTCGAAGTCCATGTGAAGGACGGCGGCAAGTCGTCCATCGTCATCAAGGATAACGGCTCCGGCATCGAGCGGGCGGATCTCGAGACCATCTTCACGCGTCACGCCACGAGCAAGATCAAGGGCGCTGATGATCTGGACAACATCCTGTCCCTGGGTTTCCGGGGGGAGGCGCTCTATTCGATCGCGGCTGTTTCGGAAGTGACCTTGAAGACCCGCGCGGAGAAATCCAGTGAGGCGTGGGAGATGTTCCTTAAAGGGGGCCACCGTGAAAAGTTCCTGCCGGCCGCCCTCGCCGGCCACGGCACGGAGATCCGGGTGGATGAGATCTTTTTTAATACCCCGGCCCGGAAGAAATTCCTGAAGTCCGATAGCGCTGAGTTCGACCAGATCCTGCATATTGTTGTTCCCTATGCGCTCCTTTATCCGTCCTTGCATGTTGTCGTGACGCACAACAACCGTACGATTTACGATCTGGCGCCAGCGGCTTCTCTTGGTGCGCGTGCGGCCGCGTGCCTGAACCTGGACGCGAACCACATCATCGAGAGCGAAGCGCGGCTGGCCGAAGAAGGGATCACGCTCAAGCTCCTGTTGGGCGACATCAATATCCAGCGTCCCCGCCGGGACCAGCAGTTCATTTTTGTGAACCATCGCCCGGTCCAGCACAAGAACATCGCTTACCACGTGAATGAGATTTACAAGCTGATCCTGCCGGACGGCGTTAATCCGTTCTTTGCGGTTTACCTCGAGCTTCCGCTGGAGGACGTGGACGTGAACATCCACCCGACCAAGCGCGAGGTGCGCCTGCGCCAGGAGGGACGTTTCACGGGTTTCCTCCGGAACACTGTCGAGCATGCGCTCATGACCAAAGGCCAGGCCAAGGCGGCCGCGGATATTTTCAAATTTGAGACGCCAGCAGCTCAGATCGAGCAGGGCCCTTTGTCTTCGCCGGAACTGGGCGTGCCGGCCAGCAAGATCGTTTTCGCGCCCCAGCAGAAGAACGGCGCCCCAGTGTTCGAAGCGGACGCGGAGGCATCTCCCATATCTCGTCGTGAGGAGAGTTATGTTGCGCCTTCCTTTTTTTCGGACCATATGCCGGCAGCGCCAGCGCTCAAGGACCGGCTGTTGCAGGCCCGGTTCATCGGCACGTTCGCGCGGAAGTACCATCTTTTTGAAGAAGGGACTTCGCTTTTTCTTGTCGATCAGCACGCGGCGCAGGAACGGATCACCTTTGAAAAATTCAAACGCCAGATCGACAGCGGCCAGGTCGAGGTCCAGCCGCTTTTGACACCCCTGGTCCTCAAGCTCTCGCCGGGAGAGATGTTGGCCTGGGAGGAGCTGAAGGAAACGCTAAAAGGCCTGGGCCTTGAGACCACGCTTTTCGGGGAAGGCGCGATCGCCCTCCAGGCGCACCCGGTTCTTTTGAGCGCGCCGGATAACGTGGTCCGTGCGCTCTTAGGCGGGGAAGAGATAGCGCGGACCGACCAGGATACGCTGGCCCGCCGAGCTTGCCGCGCATCCGTCATGGCCGGCGATATGATGTATGCAAGCGAGGCCGCTTATCAGTTGAAGGAGCTTATGGCCTGTCAGGACCCCATGACCTGCCCGCACGGCCGGCCGGTCTTCGTCGAACTCAAAGAGGGGTTTCTAGACCGGCAATTCTTAAGAACTTGACAGAGCATACGTTACAAGAGCACGGGCCGCTGTTTTGTGCTTCTATGCGCTTGTGTTCTTATGAGCTTTCTTCATTCCTTTGTTTTTCGTGTTGACACCCCGTTTGAAATCAACGAAAATAAGCCCACTTTGCATTGAGATTAATATTTATGCTTATTCTTTTAAGAATTCTACTTATTATTATTTTAGCGCTTGCGCTGCCTCATCCTGGTCTGCAGGCGCAGCCCACTGCCGCGAGTTCAGCCTCGGGGGTCGTCATAGATGAGATCTCCGTCAAGGGCATGGACATCGCGGAGGTCCTGTCCCTGATCTCCCGCAAGAGCGGGTTAAACATCGTGGCCGGCAAGAATGTGGAAGGCAAGGTCACGATCTTCCTCAAGAAGGTCGATGCCCGGGAGGCACTGCGCACCATCGTGGAGATGAACGACCTGGCCTTTACCGAGGAAGGCGGGATCATCCGCGTCATGACCGCAGCGGATTACACGAATCGTTACGGGCAGCCCTTCGGTCAGCCGCGGGTCACGCATGTGATCAAACTGCATTATGTGCTGGTCAAGGATCTGTTGCCCCTTTTGGCGGAACTGAAGAGCGGCGAAGGCAAGGTCATCCCCAATGAAGAGGCCCGGACGGTCGCTATCATGGACACGGCCGAGAAGGTGAAGGCCATGGAAGCGCTCATCCGCGAGGTGGACGTTCAGACCATGACCACCGCGTTCCCTTTGACCCATGTCCAGGCCGGGGATATTTGTGACGAGGTGCGCTCCATGGCGACCCAGAGCGTGGGCACGGTCGAGTGCGATACCGCACTGAACCGGATCCAGGTGACTGATACGCTGGCCGGGGTCGAGAAGATCCGCCGGGCGGTCCAGGCGCTGGACGCGCGCGGCCGCAAGATCCTGATGGAGGTCAAGCTGGTCCATATTATCCTGAACGATGAGCATTTGAGCGGGGTGGATTGGGCCGGGATCGTGTCGGACGTCCGGGATATTCGTCTGGAGGGCAGCTATCCGTTCCTGAACAGCGGCGGCCGCGGTGCGCTGTTGAGCCTGGGCGTTGTGGCGGACGAGGACCTGCAGCCTTTGGTGGAAGCGCTGGATACGGTCGGCCTGGTCAAGGAATACCCGGAGGCGGACATTACCGTCACGCCGGATGTGGTGGCAAAGATCGTTCTGCGGCTGGATGACCCTTTTCTGACCCTGAGTGCGAATAGTGCGGATGAGGTGGATGAGGACGATGAAGCGGGCCAGCCCGGAGCGTCGGCCTTGGAATTTCTGGTGAAACCGGTCGTGGCTCCCGACGGGAGCATCCTCACGTCAGTCGTTCCGCACGAATCCGCCCGGGCGCTCAAAGGCGCGATCCGCAAGCCGCACGGAGAATCCCTGAGCCTGGAGGAGGGGAACTCCCTGGTCCTGGGGAGCGTGATCGCGACTGGGAATGTAGCGACCTTGCGGAAGATCCCGCTCATGGGCGATATTCCGCTGTTGGGGCTGGCGTTCCGTTACCACAAAAGTTCGGTGCGGAGGGAAGAGTTCATCATCTTCCTGACACCCAAGATCGTCCAGGCGCCAGCACTTCAGCCTGCCAGCCAGGAGACTGCACCGTTGGACCTGGTGGATGACGCAGCTTCGGAAGAACCACTGAAAGAAGCGGCCCCTGACGAAACAGCAAAAGTGGAAACACCGGCTGAACTGTTGAAGGAAAACGTCCCGGTTGCAATAGTAAAAGAGGCAGCATCCGCCGAGCAGTTAAAGGCTTCCGCGCCTCCGGCCCCGGCATTGGGCGTTACCATGCCGGGCGGAGCATCGCCGGAAATGCCGCCGTTACAAAAGAACGATCCTGTTTCTGGACAGAAATGATATGAGAACATATTTGTTGCTATTCTTTTTGGCTGGTGCGGTCTTGGTATCCGGTTGTGCGACCGTTCCGCATCCGGCCCCGCCCCTGTTGCCCCAGGCACGGACACTGAAAGAAGTTTGCCAGCAATACAACATGGATTGCCGCTGGGATGGAATGTCGCAGACCGTTTCCATGTCTTACGAGGGTAAGAAGATCCAGGCCATGGCCGGCAGTAATATCGTGGTCGTGAACGGTGATCGCATCTCGCTCAGCGGGCCCATTGTCCGCCGGAAGGGATCGCTTATC
>Ga0265323_10001274_pt1 | contig 12602 bp, 6 predicted proteins | sample 41225metaG_FD_193580 | JGI IMG/M metagenome (GOLD analysis project Ga0265323, IMG submission 193580) | Rhizosphere microbial communities from Carex aquatilis grown in University of Washington, Seatle, WA, United States - 4-12-25 metaG | ecosystem: Host-associated > Plants > Roots > Rhizosphere >... | reverse complement strand
CTCCAAAGCCACTGCCATTGCCTTCCGAGGTTTGGATCAACAAGCCGGTGCCACCCGGCCAAAAGACAGACGAAGGAAGTCAGTAAATTCTCATGCCGGGTGTCTCAAAGTGCTTGACACGCGCCGCTTCGCAGCACCAGACAGCCCAATCAGCAGCACGGAGGACTTGCAGAGCACCGTCGAAACACCAGCCTGCGCACCCCATGAAGTGTCAGAACCTAACAACAGCCTAGTCACTGTTGTTGTCCCCACTCAAACCGCAGTCCCGTTAATTGGCGGGACGCCGGAATCTCGAGTCGTAGGAACCGCAGATGTCGAAGGCCAGTCAGAACCGACTCAAGGCATTCCGCCTGCGCCTGTCGTGAGCCCGACTGGAAGCGAAACACCCGATATTGACACGGGCCCGCATCCCATCAGTTCGCCCACCGCTTCGGATACCACTCCAACGGAGGACGACAACGGCTTTGGATCGAGTATGGTCGAGCGCCTTGATCGCTTTGCGGCGCCAGACAGTCCAGTCAGCCCTGCGCAAGAAGTGCAGAGCGCCGTCGAAACGCCAGAATCCGCTCGCCCCGACACTCCGGGGCTGGACGGGAACCAACGTTGGGACATCCTATCGCCTGATGCAAACCTGACCGGTCCATCCAATCCAGAAGACAATCCGATCAGCGCCAGAGATCGCGTGCCCGAGACTGCTCCCGGCGGACACCATCGATCCGGCGTTGCTAAGCCAACCCAAAAGCCACGACGGAAACGCAATCAGCCAAATAAGTACCAGGCCCCTGCGCGAACCCCCGATGCACTTACAGCGCCCAGGGAACCAAGAGCACCCTCGCCCCTCACTCAACCAGGAGAGCGCGCGCTCAGCGTCGCGGTTCATGTGCATTTCTTAGGGCGGAGAAACCGGTGCCAAGTTGCCCTCTTGCCAGAGCGTACCGATGGCCTTGAGGAAACTGTCACTGTGAGCGGGCCCCAAGGATCCGAATCGTGGGCGGCACTGCAGGATGAATGGTACGCCGACCTCATGCCAGACGGCCTCGGGCGTATCCTCCGCGAGGGAGCGCAATGGGAAGCCGCAAGGGAAACTGGCGTGCGCTGGACTGTCACCGGCCGCGATATCTACGTTCTTGCCGGTAGACCGGAACGTGGAATCTTTGGATTCGTGACAACCACGCGGCTACTCTTGCGCGAGGATCACGTGGTTCTTTGCACAGGAGAAATGGAGAGCAACGTGCGACGCGCCCTCGCTGATGCGGGCTGTCCGGCACCAAGCTCGCTGGATGAGCATGCGGGCGTCCCTGCCGGTTGGGTGCTGTTCAAAGATGTGCGGCCGACTACAGCAGTGCCGCACGATTCTGAGGCCGGGATTATCAACGTCCTTCGCCCCCTTCACGCCGTCGAGATTGAACTGCGTGGCGGAATTCGAGTCGAACGCATAAAATGGCTGCGTGGCCATCCACCACAAGTGCGTCTACGAGGCGATGACGACGACTTGGATGTTACGATCGACCAGCAGACGGCTGCGTGCGACGATGACGGCAACTACACCGTACCGATGTGGGACGACCCAGGCGTCCACAGAGTTTTCTGTGGCGGCGCGATAGCCTCATACGAACTGATTGCCCCGCCGCTCATGTGGGAGAGTTTCCCAGCGTTCACCTACGATGGAACGGCTCCACCAGCTTGGACCATGACCATCTGCGGCCCCATTGTCAAAGGTGTGCGTCAAGACACCGCGTTGTTGCCCAGCAACGGACCGACGCTGGTACTCGGCGCGGTGCCTGGCCAGATCGCCTTGGCAACTCCACCGTTCGACGTGCGGGGCCGCGCATTCCTGGCTGCCGCAGACTTCCCGATTGTCTGGGCCGTACCATCGACGCCCCTTCAAGCCAACAGAGAAACCAGCAGCATTCAACTGGTACACCCGCACCTGTCCGAACCTATCAGAGCGGCACAGAAGTCGGGCAATATGGTCAGGCGATGGGCGGACGCGATAATGGACGCCTCGTACAAACGTCTGCGCATCGAGCCGGAGACAGACGGAGCGAGGCGACTGTGGGCGGAGTATAAGCGAATTGCGCGCCGCATCAAGAAGGAATCTCGATGAACGCGAATGACATCTTGCTGTGGCTCAGCGCCAGGCAAGAGGGCTCCTGGGCCAGTTACAAAGCCGCGATAGAGGAGATGGACACGCCAGCCGAGGGTGCCGACGATGAGCCTGACGACCGCGAACTTGCGATACATCAACGCCTCCGGCTCAATCTCGAACGCCTCGCACACGTCGAATTCGGCCGCGCTGATTTCCCCAACGGGTGGCGCGTCGTACCGCCCACTATTGCAGCCACCAGCGGGAGAACGATTGGCATCCTGTGTGGCGCGCGCACCGACGAATCACTTGCCCAAATAGCGCAGAACGCCAGGGAAATACGGATCACGCCGCAGTCAGAATGCCCGGATTGCATCGAACTGCTCGAAGCCGACTCCATTGGACGAATCGCTGCTGATAACGGATTCCTCGTGCAGGATGACGCAACCGAGTCGCTCCTCGCTGCGATCCCGCCAGTTGACGACTGGCAGCTGCGAAGGCCCTGTGAGCTTCCGTTTGGTAACGGTGCGCCCGTCAGCCGGTTCTGCCCTACGAAACTTGGATGGGAGTCGAGTGAGCCCAGCGAAGCTCGCAAGGTTTCCTTTGGTCTGTTTCGCTGGGACTTGCCGTACGAACGCCACTACTATCTCATTCATCGCAGGCATGCTTTCCGGCTTCCTGTCCAGATAGGGAAATACCTCGTCTTGCGCCAGATTCGCCGCCGCGTTCTAGCGTTCGACCCAACGACGGAAATCTTGCGCGTTCCCGTCATTTGTAGGCCACCAATGCTCGTGGACCGGGCGCTCACCCTTCGCACAGGAATCCTCCCGACGATTGAGCAAGGAGCGCTAGTCTACCAAAACATCACCAAAGAAGTTGCCCTAACTACCGCCGCCATCCTGAGGCAATGATCATGCGAAACCCGACTGCCCTCTTCAACAATCTGCGCGAGATGTATTTGCGTTACCTCGACAGCCCGTTCGATCTTCGATACCCGGACTTGGTGAGGGAGCGGCGTTCCCTCCTCGATCAGAACGGGCGCATCTACCGCGATCCCCTCATCGAGGCAGTCCCCGCCTACGAGAAATGTCAGGACGCCTTTGCGAAGATTGCGAAGGTGGTCCTCGCGCCCCACTGGACACCAGGACTCATCGACGACTTTGCGGCCTTCACCAGCCTGGGCCTCTTTCCCAGCGAACGGCGGCCCTACTTACACCAAAGGGACGCTTTTGCCGCATCGACCACCGATAACAGCGACGTCATCATCACGACCGGTACCGGTTCCGGCAAAACGGAGTGTTTCTTCCTCTCTATCGCCGCCGCACTCATCAAAGAAACGGCTACTTGGACTGCACCACCCCCCCCAGATGCCCGACGTGCCTGGTGGCGGCACTACACGATGCAGGGCCAGCGCCGACATTGGGCTCCGCGCATCAGCCAGCGTGCGCACGAAACGCGGCCTGCAGCGATGCGAGCGCTGATTTTGTATCCACTCAATGCGCTCGTTGAGGACCAGCTCGCCCGGTTGCGCGACGGTTTTGATGGCATTACGGCCAGATCGTGGCTGGACCAGCACCGAAGCGGCAATAGAATCTACTTCGGCAGATACACAGGACGAACCCCCGTCTCTGGGACACCAGACGACAAGCTCGCGCAGCTGCGCGACGATCTCCGCGCGATCGACGATGCAGCGCACCAGGTCGCCGGTTCACCAGCAAAGCGCTTTTTTCAAGACCTAGACGGCAGCGAGATGTGGTCTCGCTGGGACATGCAGGATAGCCCGCCAGATATCCTCGTGACGAACTACTCCATGTTGAATATCATGCTCATGCGGGCTGTTGACGGCCCCATCTTCGAGCACACGCGCAACTGGCTTAAAGATCCCAATAACGTCTTCCACCTCATCGTCGACGAACTGCATACCTACCGCGGCACAGCGGGCACCGAAGTAGCGTACATTCTGCGCGCGCTGTACGATCGTCTGGGCCTCGCAACGGACTCAGATCAACTCCGGATCATCGCTTCCAGCGCATCTCTGGACAACGACCCTACCGGCCTTACATACCTGGAGGGATTCTTTGGACGCAACCGCCAACGGTTCCGCGTTCTGAGCGGGAGCATTGCAGCACCAGACCAGACCGCCGCAACAACGATTTTGGCCCACGCTGGCGCACTCCAGCAGATCCAAGTAGCCACGGGCAAAGGTAACATCGAGGATGCCACCGCAAAGGAATTCGCGGCCAATGTCGGACTGCAGAGCAGCGATGGGAAAACCGAACAGGTCCTTGCGGCGACTCTCGACCATATTCAGGCACCGGATGCGATCCGAATTGCGTGCGCCAGTGACGACCTTCCATCAAAGACAATCCCTCGAACGCCCGCCGACATCGCACACCGTCTCTTCCCCACACTCCCCACAGCAGACGCCGAACAGGCCACAACCGGGCTACTAACGGCCCTCGCCAATGCCCGTTATGCCTCAGACGACGCGCCATTGGTCATGCGTGCTCATTTCTTTTTCCGCAACCTACAAGGGATGTGGGTCTGTACCAACCCACAATGCACATGCGCGCTGCAGCGAGAAGGCCAACCACCCGCTGGCCGCTTGCACTACGTGCCAAGGCTCTCATGCGATTGCGGCGCACGCATCTTGGAACTTCTGTATTGCGAATCCTGCGGAGAGATCTTCTATGGTGGTTATCGGACTGACGGGCCCAACCCCAACGAGTGGTACCTCAGTCCCGAACACCCGGATCTCGCAGCATCGGCTGACGCTGCTAGCTTCGAGCGGGATTACGGGAACTTCGCAGTATTTTGGCCTGCGACGTCGCAGCAGAACCCAACGACGCCAAACTGGGTGCAAGAGGGCATTCCAAGGCGCTGGCGGGCCTCCCAGTACTCTCCCACCGACGGCCTCGTCAGGCTGGGTGGGGGCAATGGGTACATGTACTACGTGCCCCGCATGCACACCAACAACCCGCCAACCGTGGAAAGCGCTTCCCAAGCATATCCGGCAATCTGCCCCCGTTGCGATGCGGACTGGTCGTGGCGCAGTCTTGGATCGCCGGTTCGCACACAGCGCACAGGCTTTCAAAAGATCAGCCAGGTACTGTGCGACACGCTGCTGCGGGAGATTCCGCAGACTCTTGACGCGAACCACCGCAAGCTCGTTGTGTTCAGTGATAGCCGCCAAGACGCCGCGAAGCTCGCCCCCGGCATGCGGGTCTCTCACTATCGTGATACCGTCCGCCAAGCCCTCACAATGAGCATCGCACAAGCAGGGCAAGGTGCAATCGCATTTCAAGAACAAGCTGGCGGTCAACATCTCTCTCCCGAACGCGCTGAGCTGGCGGCCGCGTTCGGCGCGGAACACCCACACGACATAGCAGCAATTATCATGGCTGCAAACCCTTTTACCGCCGATACACCGGCACCAGGTTATGCGCCACTCACTGCCAAGCAAGCGGCACAACAGATCCTTCAACGAGCTGCGTTCGGCCCCTTCCGCGTCACACAGTTGGCCACCAGCGTTGCCAACCAACTCCTTAGCCGAGGAATCAACCCCGGCGGCTACGGCCAAGACCAGCTTTGGACGGACCCGGACAAGCGGTCTGGCTCGTGGCGCGATCTATATGATTGGAATGGCACCGTTAAGGAGAGGCCTCTCGGCCACCTCACTGCGCCGCAACAGCAGCACCTGCAGCGCATCCAGCAACAATCGATCATCGAGCTGGTCAACATCATCTTCGCGTCCGGGCGCCGCAGCCTTGAATCACTGCTGCTCGCGTACGCGACTACCGACCGCATCACCTACCCGCAACACGACCAGTTGATCCAAGAGGCCTCTGATGGCGTCATCCGGCTGCTTGCGCAGAGACGCCGCATCCAGACCCATCAAGCACTAGCTCAGGATATGCCGCCCTCGTTTGTGGCGGCATACCTGTACGCGATCGCGCAGCGCAACACGCGCGACCCCCTTACGTTCACCGACCAGGTGTTGAACTACCTGAGCACGACCGGATGCGTCATTGGATCGGTGGTGCGTTTGCAGGGGCTGTGCCTCACCACACCACAAGACTTCTTCTGCCGATGTCCCGAGTGCCGCCGCATCCACCTACATGAATCTGGCGGGACTTGTACCGAGTGCCTAAACGCGCTCGGCGCCCCTGTACCGTTGACTACTGCTCAGGCAACACCCGACTACTACAGTTTCCTGGCGACACACGCTGGAGATATCTTCCGGCTCAACTGTGAGGAACTGACGGGACAGACCAAGGGCGGTGATGCACGAAAGCGACAGCGGCTCTTCCAGGATATTTGGCTGCCTGGGACGGAAATCCCCCTCGCCGATATCATCGATCTCCTCAGCGTCACAACCACGATGGAAGCCGGTGTCGACATCGGTTCCTTGTTGGCCGTAATGATGGCAAACATGCCTCCCATGCGGTTCAACTACCAGCAGCGAGTCGGTCGCGCCGGCCGCCGCGGGAGCGGCCTTTCCGTCGCTCTCACACTATGCCGGGGGCGCAGCCACGACGACTACTACTTCCAACGGCCCGTCCGTATTACCGCCGATCCACCCCCACAGCCGTATGTCGACATGCGCCAACAAGAAATCCTTACCAGGGTGCTTGCCAAGGAAACCTTGCGCCATGCTTTCTTGGAACGGAACCTCTTCGTCGGAGAGGGCGGTGACAACGTGCATGGCGAATTCGGCACCGCAGCCGAATGGAATCAATCACCAATCGAACCACCGGCTAATGTACTCCCAGGTGCGACGGTCCGCGATCTCGTCCTTGAGTGGATTCAACAGGGCACAAATGCGATCACGCATGCATGCGACGTGCTTCTGACCTACACCGCACCAACACTGCAGTTGCTGCGCTCAAACTTGATAGCGTACATACAACACGATCTCGTCCCCGCAATCGATCAGGCCGCAACGGACCCCATGCTTCCGGACCAATCGTTGAGCAAACGGCTCGCCTACCGCGGCATCCTTCCGATGTTCGGATTCCCCACTCGCGTCCGGCTCTTATACCACGACAAGCCAACGGCGCGGCCATGGCCCCCCGAGACCACCGTTGATCGAGACCTCGACATCGCCATTAGCCAATTCGCGCCATCAGCGGAGACTGTCAAAGATGGCGTGATCCATACGGCCGCCGGCGTTGTTGACTACCAGCGACACGGTAATACCGTTGTGCAAGCGCCTGACCCCTTAGGGCCACCGATTCCAGTTGGTATCTGCGCACGATGTCAAGCCGTGGACCAGTCTACGCCGCCGCCGAACTCCTGCAGCGTCTGCGGCGCGACGACCGCCGTTAATCCTGGATATCGTGTCGTGAGTCTCTCTGAACCCAAGGGATTCAGGACACTCTACGGCCGTAGCAGAGACTTTGACGGCAATTTCGAGTGGACCCCACGAGGAAGCCACCCTCGAGTTGGCGTGCGGCCACTCACCATGGTGCCGCGCGCGAACTTCGAGGTGTGGTCGGACTTCGACACCGTCTTTGTGGTCAACGATAACAACGCACAGGGATTTGAGTTTCGCCGTGTTATCAACCAAGAGACCTGGGTGACGATCGACGCACTCGAACGGTCTGGAGTGAATAACCCGCAGGGGATGTTGTCCCCCGACCCAGCCGACGTCCGCGCACTTGCATCAATCAAGCGCACGAACGTGCTCATCCTGGGCATCCAGCAGCCCCTACGAGCCGGCCTCCGCTGCTCGCCCATCGTCACCGGGACCCCCCCACGGGTGGAGGGCCGTGCGGCGCTACTCTCGTTTGGATACCTGCTGCGCCGCGCTATGGCTGTGCGGCTGGACATTGATGAGCGGGAGCTCAACGTTGGGGTCCGCGTCATGCAAGATGCGAACGCCCAAGTAACCGGGCAAGTCTTCATCTCGGATGCTCTCGAAAACGGAGCTGGTTACAGCTCCGTCTACGGTGACCCAGTCAAGGCGGAGGAGCTTCTCAGGTACATCCTGGGTCAGACCGGCACAGAGTTCTACGATTTCATCGTCGACGGGGCCCACCGGAAAGAGTGCCGGACATCTTGCCCGGATTGTTTGCGCGGGTTCAGCAATCTTGCGTTCCACAGCATACTCGACTGGCGGCTCGCTTTGGACATGGCACGCCTTGCGCTCGATGCCAACGCCACGATCGACTTCACCACACCTTACTGGCAGGGGCTAGATACGATTGCCGCACAAGCGTACTGCAAAGCTGCAGGGCTCAATCTCACACAGTTCGGGGATGTCGTTGCCGGCCAAGACGGCAGCCACGTCGAGATCATTACTCACCCGCTCTGGGACGACAACCCGAATCTTTTCGGGCCAGAACTCGCGAAAGCATACGCTCACGCTGTGGCTAGCGGCGCCACGACGGTCGTGTTCAAACCCATTTTTGAAATACTGCGCAGGCCTTACTAGAAGGCGAACCGAGCCACATGGCCAATCAACAAACGTACGCGTTGCCGCCGATAGCCGCAGTTAGCCCCAGCCTTGCGGAGACACTCCGCAACTGTCCGCTCCAAGCTGGAATCTCTCGCATCAACGGGGTGCGTGATTACGTGCTCGGCAACCCTAAAGCGTGGCTAGGAACGGCGTACCACGAGGTCCTTGAGCGACTGTGGGACGACCCAAGTCCTCTCGACGAGAACGTCCGGATCGAAGGGCTCTGGAACAAGGCTATTTCCACACTGCAAGCGAAAGCTATCGCGCATCGCCTCAACAGGCGATTCTCGATTCCAGAACACTGGCCCGGATACCATCTTGTCCATGCCTTCGCCATTCTCCGTGCCCAGATGGCGCTGCGCGACCAACCGCAGGACCCGAAGAGTTCCGCCGCAACGGTAAGTGTGATTCGGGAGCAGAACTTCTCGGCGATGAAGGGCAAGCTGATCGGGAAACCGGACGTAATCATCGGGAATGAGATCAGAGACTACAAATCAGGCCGGATTTATGACGAGACAGCCGACGGGAAGCAGACAATCAAGCAGGCATACGTGCGCCAACTACGGCTCTACGGCCGCTTGGTAGAGGAGCGCCTGGGGGTATGCCCGACGAAAGGCGTGCTCTTGCCTATGCAAGGCGAAGCCGTAGAGGTCGCACTCGACTCGGAGACGTGCGCGGTTGAAGCAACTGAAGCCGTCCAACTCCTTGATGTATACAATAGCCGGCTCCAATCAGTGCCCACGGTTTCATCGCTCGCGATGCCATCCCCGCAGACCTGCCGCTGGTGCCAATACAAGGCGCTCTGCACTGGATTCTGGGAGAACGTGAACGAGACGTGGACGGACGGCCTTGGGAGCGCGTGCGTGCGGGGTACGGTCAGCAGCACACCACAGCCAATCCACAACGGAAAAGCCCTCTCTCTCACGATGGCGAACACGACCGGCACCATTGCAATCCCCGTGACGATCGCTCCTTTGGAGAGTACTGTTCACGCAAATGTGGCGGCATGGAGGCCGGGTGATATAGCGCGCGTCATCAATCTGTACCGCCGTAATGATGGACAGCTTGCACCAACCGCCGCGACGGTATGCCTGCGCGACCATGACTGCGCGGGTCTTTCTGTTCCTGCGAACGAGACCCGAACGCGCGATTAGGCCATCTCCAGTTGGCTCGATCTTCCATCCTGTGGTGGGATGGCAGGCGGGCGCGTTGGCTGCAGTCCAGAACAGATCGGCAGCCCTCAGTTTGGCGTGGGGGGCGCCGTGTTCTGGGCTCCGCGACTTGCTCTTGCCTTCGTTTGGAGGGAACATCGAGTTCAGTGAGAGAATTCGCCCTGCTGGCGGTAGAATAGTTCTCAACCGGAAGGAGTTCAACGGTAGGCATCCGCTACTGACTGGGAATCCGTATGAAGAAAGCGAAAGAACAGCCGATACGATACGCAGAGCCAATGAAACGGCGGCGTGACGACCAAAACGGCGTTCTTTTTCCGGAGATGTCTGAGAATCCCTGGCTGACCAAGCCAGGTAAGGTGATCGACGCAACTGGAAAACGGCGCATGTGCGGCTTGAGCGCTCTGGAACTGTGCGCTGGGGCTGGCGGTCAAGCTCTAGGCTACGACCAAGCCGGAATCGACCACGCCGGGTTGGTGGAACTAGATAAGTCCGCGTGCGCTACCTTGCGCCTGAACCGTCCTGGCTGGAACGTGATTGAGCATGATCTAAACACCTTCGATGGCTCCAGTTTCGTCGGCGTGGATATCATTTCCGGGGGATTGCCCTGTCCGCCATTTTCGGTGGCGGGAAAGCAGCTTGGAACGAAGGACGAACGCAACTTGTTCCCGGCCATGATCCGGCTCGTCGATCAGATCCGCCCGAAAGCTGTGATGATTGAGAACGTGCGCGGCATCCTGGATGCCGTTTTTATTGACTACCGTTTATACATCAGGGACCAACTGAAAAAGCTCGGCTACAAGACCGGGTGGAAACTCATGAACGCAGCGGAATTCGGTGTGCCGCAACTGCGCCCGAGGGTGGTCTTCGTGGGGCTGCGGGACGAATATTCTGAGCACTTCACTTGGCCCGGAGGCACTGGCGAGCGACCGCCGACGGTGGGGGAAAAACTGTACGATCTAATGGCGGCAAACGGCTGGAAAGGCGCTGCCGCTTGGAAAGAGCATGCCGACGAAATTGCCCCCACCGTGGTCGGGGGCTCACACAAACACGGTGGCCCTGACCTTGGACCGACCAGGGCTAGGAAGGCCTGGGCTACGCTCGGTGTGGATGGACTCGGCATCATGGATGAGGCTCCCGGTCCCACCTTCGTTGGTATGCCACGGCTGACGGTTCGCATGGTGGCGCGGATTCAAGGGTTCCCCGACGATTGGCACTTCTTCGGCAAAAAGACCGCTGCATACCGCCAGGTTGGCAACGCCTTTCCTCCACCGTTCGCCAAGGCGGTTGCCGAGAAGCTGAGAGCGTGCTTGACCACTTCCCGGCTTGTGCGCGTGGCAGGCTAAAATCCTAGCTGTGGATACCATTTCCGCCGATCGGCGCAGCGAAAACATGCGCCGCATCAGGAGCAAGGACATGAAGCCGGAGATGGTAGTGCGCCAACTGGTTCACGGCATGGGCTATCGCTATCGGCTCCATTCCCCTAAACTTCCAGGCAAACCCGATCTGGTGTTCTCGCGGCTCAAGAAAATCATCGAAGTGCGCGGGTGTTTCTGGCACCAGCATGGTGGTTGCATCGACTCGCACTTTCCTAAATCCAGGATGGACTACTGGCGCCCCAAGTTGCAGAGAAACCAACAACGAGACCTCGAAAACATTCAGAAGCTCCTGGATCTCGGCTTTCGGGTGCTGGTGCTTTGGGAGTGTGAAATTGCCAAGGATAAGCTGCTTGCCAAGAAACTGCGGCGATTCTTGGGGTAGTCAAGGGCTAGTCCTGTTCGCCCTTGTTCCGGCGTTGCCGGTCCTGCTCGAACTGCCTGATCTTCGCCGTTGGATCGGTCGGCCACGGCTTGTACTTCTTCAGCACGTAATCGACTTTCTTCCTGCCAGACGGGGTCTTGTAGGGAACCGTGTCGATCTCCCATCCGATGACCGGATAGCGAAGCTCTCGTAGGCGCTTGTGCCAATCCTCCTGATCTGCCACGACGTCCAGGATCTCCGGCGGAGTCCGCTTCCCTATTCCTACTGCCTTGAGCGTTTCGCCGATTCGAACGTGGACGCTCTCGTCCGCGGTGACCTTCTTCATGAACTCCGCGTCCACGTTGAGTGATGAGAAGTAGGACTTCTTGCCGCCATTGCACTCTTCGCAGATGGCCCAAAGATTCTCACGGTCATTGGTTCCGCCCCAATCTCTTGGCTTTTTATGGTCCACGACCAGGCTGATGCCGTGCATCTGCACGGTTCGGCCACACATCTGGCATCTGCCATGAGCCGCATGAATCACCTCGGCCCTCACCTTTTGGCTCACCTGGCCTTGATCTGTGACCGTGCCACGCTCACCACGATAGGCGTATTTCACGACCGACACGGTCTTGCCGCCCACAACTTCTTTGACTCTGCTTTTTTCGATTCGGTACCACTTCGGAAGATCCCTGTACCGGCGATCAAGGTGCGTCTGCTCGTCGGCTTGCAGGCCTTCCTTTTCGAGTTCGCGACGGAGTTGGCCACACGTCATCCCATCAGGGCTCTGCTTCAGAAGTTCCGCCATCCGAAGCTGGGTTTCATTCGGCTTGCTGGGCATCTGCTCAATTCTCTCGCAACTGATTATGTTTGAACAGCGTGGCTGTATAAGAAGGGCGGCGAACCCGGGTTGGAGACGACTGCCCCGGCATGGATCGGCCAGCATCATCAGTCCGCCGAAGCTGCCCTGCATGTCGCGAACCGCATTGGAGATACCTCCCATGCATCCGCCAAGCCAACGCCGCTTGATGTAGTCAAGCGACACGGCAGCAGACGCGGCAGGGTCTTCGTCCACGCACTGGAGATAGACGGTCGAAATCCGGCGCCCACCGGGTCTACTGCTGCCGCTCGCTTATGTCCTGCGTCG
>Ga0265323_10001272_pt1 | contig 12614 bp, 11 predicted proteins | sample 41225metaG_FD_193580 | JGI IMG/M metagenome (GOLD analysis project Ga0265323, IMG submission 193580) | Rhizosphere microbial communities from Carex aquatilis grown in University of Washington, Seatle, WA, United States - 4-12-25 metaG | ecosystem: Host-associated > Plants > Roots > Rhizosphere... | reverse complement strand
ATGTAGAACATATCCAAGTCATACTTCTTGATGACGCGGTTCAAATGCACGTAGATGAAGTTCTGGCCCGGCGTCGTGCCCCAGTGTCCGACCACCAGCGGCTTCACGTGCGACAGTTTCAGCGGCTGCTTCAGCAGCGGATTGTCGTAGAGATAAATCTGTCCGACCGAGAGATAGTTCGCGGCCCGCCAATAGGCGTTCATCTTGCGCAGCAGTTCCGGTGTGAGTGTGTTGGTTTTCATGGTTCTTCAATTCATTCACCGTCTCGTCATCTTAACTTCAGCCTTCGCGCATTGATGGCCACGATCACCGTGCGGGCGGACATCAGCACGGCGCCGAATGTGAGCTGCGTCATTTGTTGAACAGCTTGCCAATTACGACGACCAGCAGGACCACCACCACTATGCCGAGCACCGTCCAAATCCACATCCCTCCGCCCATCCAGCCACTCATCCATCCGTTTGTATGATTCATCATAAAGCCCCTTTTGTTGCGCTGCGCTCATCCCACCACCGGGCAATCCAGACCATGGGCGGAGGCAGCAGTGTCATTTGAAGTAACCGCCACAGGATTCCGGTAACCGTTCCTCGCGGGGCCTCGTGGAACTCCGCAATCATTTCTGCCCTTTGGGGGCCTGCTCCTTGGCCGTCGGTTCATCGACCCAGTATCCCTGGCGATCGTAATGTCGATGCAGTGCGGTCTCATAATCCCGGGTTGGCAGAGACTCCTCGGTGTATTCCGGTGACTGCTTGATGGTCTCGCGGGAGAGATTGACGAAGACTTTCGACTCGCTCCAACTGACACGCTCGATCCACCGCGGCGAAACCAGGACCTTCTTTCCCGGCCACCAGTTCCGTGTATTGACGATGAGATAACGAATCGCCCACGTCTGGTCATCGATGAGAAAATCCTCGACGTGGCCAATCTCGCCGTCCGCGGCTTCGATGTGATGGCCACTCACATCGAGAGTACTGCGCAAATGGAACTCCCATGCTTTTTCACCCTTGACGGATTTTTCCCATTTTTCGCAGTCCGGCACCAGGTTGGGAGATGAACCCCACGCGTACCGGCCGCTCCAATATATCGGCCACCCAAAATACCCGTAGTAGGCCTGTTCGAAACGTCGCGAGATGGGCTTGTCACTATCCAAGGATGGACTGTCCTCGATCTGCTTTTGGATTAGATCGACCGCGATGTGCTGCTCCTCTCGATTCACAGCCCTCAGCGCATACGGGGAAATCAGCACCTGCCTCCCTGTGAGCCAGTTCCCCGTGTCTGCGACCAGATAGCGAATGGTCCAGTGCCGGTCATCGAAGTAGAATTCCTTGACCGTTCCTATACCCCCGTCGCGGCCGTCCAATTTGTAACCCTTCAGGGTTTTGGCTTTGATAAGCATAATAGTTCTTTCGTTCTTGGGATTTCGTTTTTATTCGCTGTCGGCGCCTTGGCTGACGCGAGTTTGAGAAATTGGTTTCAACCGCGATCTGCACGGTTGGGCCGCCCAATTTAGCGTCGGTGGGGCGGGATCGCTATGAGGTAAAACCCTACCCTGGATGATGGAGGGATACCGCCCGGCGAAAACAGATTCAGCCGAGGATGTATTTCGTCGCATGGTCGGAATTCCTTTTTTCACCGGCTATGCCCAAGTCCGAGTGCGCGACACACCAAGCGCGCAATCATCAGTTCCTCGTCCGTGTGAATGACGCGGACCGTGGCCCGGCAGGCCGCCGCGGAGATCACGCCCTCATTCGCCGCGTTTCGCTTTTCTTCGAGTTCGATTCCAAGGAATCCCAGCCCATCGCAAATCCGGGCGCGGACCGTGGGCGCATTCTCGCCGATGCCTCCTGCGAAGACGAGTGTGTCCAATCCACCGAGCGCCGCAGCAAAGGAGCCGATCCATTTCCTGACCTGGTAGCAAAACAGCGCGACCGCTTCAGCCGCCCGCACGTCCTGCGTTTCATGGTCGAGCAAGTCGTGCATGTCGGAACTGGTTTCGGATATTCCGAGCAGCCCGGACTGGAAATTGACCATCTCGTTGAACTGCTTCGCGCTCATTTTTTCAGTGTGCGCCAGATACCAAACCAATCCGGGATCGAGATCACCGGAGCGGGTGCTCATCGGCACCCCGGCGGTCGGGGTGAAACTCATGCTTGTGTCCACGGGTTTGCCATCACGCACCGCCGCCAGGCTCGCCCCATTGCCCAGGTGGGCGAGGATGACCCGGCCTTGGGCCGCTTCCGCTCCGGCCAGGCGGGCCAGTTCTCCCATGAGAAACGCATATGAAAGCCCGTGAAACCCGTACCGCCGCACGCCCTGCGCCTCGTACCGGCGCGGGATCGGCAACAACCGCGCCACGCGTGGCAGGTCATGGTGAAAAGCCGTGTCGAAACACGCCACTTGGGGCAGGTCGGGAAATCGGCGATGAAACGCCTCGGTCAATAGGATCTCCTCCGGCAGATGCTCAGGATCGAATGCACTGAGCCGGTGCAGCTCCTCGACCATTTCCGAAGTGATTCGCTGTGGCTCGCTATACTTTGGCCCGCCATGCACTACGCGATGGCCCACCGCGCTCAAGGCATCACGCCCGATGCGTTCCTCGATCCAATTCATCAGAACGCCCACCGCCACCGTGTGATCCGGCGTCGTCACTAGTCGCGAAAAGTTGTCCGTCGCGTTCAAGCCTTTCACCCGCAAGGTGGCCTCAGGGAGTCCAATTCGCTCAATCCCGCCCTCCAGGATCCGTCGGAGCGGGTCACCGGCCTCGAACAGCGCGAACTTGATGCTCGATGAGCCGCCGTTGACCGTCAGGATGCATGGGTCAGCTGGTTTCATGGATGCCTCCTTCGTCATTCTGCAATCCGAACGAAGCCAGTTTCGCCCGCGTGGACGCGTAATCCGTGTGCAGAATGCTTCGAATCCCCAGACCCTCCGCGACCTGGACGAACATCGGGGTGTTTTCGATATAGACGACTTGCTCGGCCGGTGTTTGGGCGATGTCCAGCGCAAGCCGAAAGATATCCGCATCGGGCTTGCGGAGATGAACGAAGCAGGAGGAAACAAAAAAATCCACCAACCGGCCCAGCTTGAACTTCCGAATCCGATACGCATTGAGTTCGCGCCCCTCGTTGCTGACCACGGCGATCTTCAGCCCGTGCCGGACCTTGAGTCGGGCGATCAGCTTGATCATCCCGGGGTAAGGCTTTGATTGCGCGAACATGAAACGCCGAAACTGGGCCCGGGTGAACGGTCGCTTTTGGTAGAAGACCACCCGGCCCAAATATTCTTCCAGCGTGAGCTTCCCCTCCTCGTAGGTGTCGAAGGTCAGGTGATGCCGATCCTCCATCTCGGCCAGTTCCAGCTTGAAGTTCGTCGCCGCCCGCCTGCGGGCATGATGATCCCACCCGTTGGTGAGCAGGACCCCGCCGACATCCAGAAACATGCAGGTGATTGCAGTCGTTTTCTTCATTGTCTTTTCTTTTGTGGTCAGATCACCGCTGCCATAGGATGTGAGCGGCTTCCAGAGGCACCGCCACGCCGTCGCAGTGCGGTATCACTCGTGCCGTATAGTCCGCTGGCGGGCGGGCCGCAGACACCGCCGCGCTGAAAACGTAGCCGCCCGGCGCGCCGGTCAGTTGGCGAACGTGCTTCATCTCCTGTCGCACCGCGCTACCGCCCTTCACTCCATCGGCATAAAGCTCCACCCGGACCGTGTCCGGGTTGGTGTCTTTCAGAAAGACCTCCACCGCGATGACGTGTTGCTCCCCTTGGGTTTCCACGGTTAAGGCGCCAAAGCGGAGTGCGGCCCATTTCGGAGCCAGCGCGTTTTGCCAATCGGCCAGCTTCCGGGCTGCGGCGCCCTTGTCGGCGGCGCGCACCCGATACGCGCCGGCCGCGGGAAGATAGTGTTGCTCGGTGTATTCGCTCACCGTGCGACTGGCGGCAAACCTGGGTGTCAACCGCGCCATGCTTTCCCGGATTCGCGCCACCCAGGCGGTGGGTATGCCCTTTTCGTTGCGCGCATAAAACTCCGGGATCACCTCTTGCTCAAGCCGCTCGTAGAGCGCCTCGGCCTCGGCGGCGTCCCACGCAGGATCGTCGCCGTGCTCCTGTCGGTCGCCCAAGGCCCAGCCGACTTCCGGCATATAGGCTTCGGCCCACCAGCCGTCCAACTCGGAAAGATTGATGCCGCCGTTGACGAGCACTTTCATGCCGCTCGTTCCGCTGGCTTCCCACGGTCGCCGGGGCGTGTTAACCCAGACGTCCACCCCCTGGACCAGGTGTTCGGCCAACAGCATGTCGTAGTCGGCCAAAAAAACCACTGGCGGACTCGCATCGCTGCGACGGATAAAGCGCGTCCACTCCTGAATCAGCGCCTGCCCGGCTTGGTCGGCCGGATGCGCCTTGCCTGCAAGGATGAGCTGGGCCGGGCGTTGGGGATTCTTGAGGATGCGAATCAGCCGCTCGGGATCGTGCAGCAGGAGGTTGGGCCTTTTGTAGGTCGCAAAGCGGCGCGCAAAACCGAGGGTCTACACCCCGGGATCCAGCCGGGCCTGGGTCCGGGAGATCGCCTCCGGTCCAGCTCCGCCGGCGGCCATCTGCCGGCCGACCCTCTCGCGGGCATATTCCACCAGGGATTTCCGGCTGGCGGTGCGCAGCGCCCAGAGCTTTTCGTCGGAGACCCGGCGGAGGTCCGCCTCCAAGGTCGTCGATGTCCCCAGCCACCGTCCCTTGCCACAGGCCTCCGTCCAAAGACTGTCCGCCGCCGCCGAGTCCCAAGTCGGCATGTGTACACCGTTGGTCACGTGACCGACCGGCACTTCGCCCTCCGGCCACCGTGGAAAGAGTGGCGCAAAGATGTGGCGGCTCACCCGGCCATGCAATCGGCTGACTCCATTGACCGCCCCGCTCCCGCGGATTGCCAGATAGGCCATGTTGAAAGGCTCGTCCGCGTCATCGGGATTCAGGCGTCCCAGCGCCAGCATATCGTGCAACGGCAGACCGAGCTTCTCCTGTGCGTACCGGCCCAAATATTGCTCCATCAGGGCGGGGGAAAAAAGGTCAAATCCCGCGGCGACCGCCGTGTGGGTGGTAAAGAGATTCCCCGCGCGCGTGGCCGCCAGGGCGACGGCGAAAGGCTGCCCGGTCTCGGTCATGAAGTCCCGGGCACGTTCCAGCAAGGCAAAGGCCGCATGCCCTTCGTTGAGATGACAAACCTCCGGTTTGATCCCGAGCGCGGCGAGCAACCGCCATCCGCCGATCCCGAGCACCATCTCCTGCTTCAGGCGCAATTCTGGGTCGCCGCCATACAGCTCGCTGGCGATCCCCCGATGCACGGGATCGTTGGCCGCGTCATTCGAGTCGAGCAGGTAGAGCTTTGATCGGCCGACCTGGACCTGCCAGGCGCGCAGCCAGGCGGAGTAGCCGGGCAGCGCGATCTCCAGACGCAGCCACTCGCCATTCGGCTGGCGCACCGGTGTGACCGGCAGCTGTCCGGGATCGTTGTAGGGGTAGAGCGCTTGCTGCGCACCGTTCCGGTCGATCACCTGGCGAAAATACCCGTGCTGGTAGAGCAGCCCCACGCCGATCACGGGAACTCCCAGATTGCTGGCGGCCTTGAGCTGATCGCCCGCCACATTGCCGAGTCCGCCCGAATAAATCGGGAGGGCCTCGCTCAACATGAATTCCATGCAAAAATAGGCGACGCAGCCGAGCGGGGACTGGGGATACTTCTGCTGAAACCAGCGGGGCATCGTCGCCGCCTGCCGCTTGGCCTGCACCAGGCGGTCGAGCAACCGGCAAAAGTCCGGATCGGCCAAGGCCTGCGCTATTTTTTCGCGCGAGACGGTCTGGAGCACCACGCTGGGGTGATACGTGCGCGCCCAGAGCGCGGGATCGAGCCGCCGCCACAACTCATCCATACTGTGATTCCACGTCCAGCGCAGGTCCATGGCCAGTTCGGTCAGGGCGGCAAGGCCTTCCGGCGGGATTGGTTGAGAGGGGCCGCTGGGTGCGGTTGTGCTCATGGTTTTGAATTCATCGGTGTTAAAACTCAGTTGGGATCGCTCTCATGGCGCCCTTCGGTCACCGCCTCGCTTTCCGTCTACTGATGCAGGGCCGGCCGACGCTGCCGTCGCCAATGTCGCGCTGACGATGGTCTGGGCCTCCTCCAGAATCCGGCGCAGATGATCCGCTCCCCGGAAGCTCTCTGCATAGATCTTGTAGATATTCTCGGTCCCTGACGGACGCGCCGCGAACCATCCGCTTTCCGTCACTGCCTTCAACCCGCCGATGGGCGCATCGTTGCCCGGGGCGCGGGTGAGGATGGTCAGGATTTTTGCGCCCGCCAGCTCGGTGTGCTTAATCTGCTCTGGGGAAAGCTTCGCCAGCGCGGCCTTTTCCGCCGGCGTGGCGGGTGCTTCTACGCGATCGTAAAACGGCTCGCCGAATTCGTGCGTGAGTGCGCGGTAAATTTCTCCGGGGTCGCGGCCCGTCCGCGCGGTGATCTCGGCGGCGAGCAAACAGGGAATGAAACCATCCTTGTCCGTCGTCCAAACGCTGCCGTCCAGACGGACGAAAGACGCACCCGCGCTCTCCTCTCCGCCGAAACCCAGCGAGCCATCGAGCAGACCGTCAACGAACCATTTGAAGCCGACCGGCACCTCAAAGAGCTTCCGGCCCAGTTTCGCAGTGATGCGATCGATCATCGCGCTGCTCACCACCGTTTTGCCGATCGCCGCTGCCTTGCGCCATTTCGGCCGGTGCTGAAATAGAAAAAAGATCGCGACGCAGAGGTAGTGATTGGGCGGGAGGAGCCCGGCGCTCTTGGTGACGATCCCGTGCCGGTCGTAATCTGTGTCGCAGGCGAACGAGAGATCGAAACGATCCTTCATTCCGGTCAGCCGCTTCATCGCATAAGGCGAAGACGGATCCATGCGAATCTGGCCGTCCCAATCCACCGTCATGAAACGGAAGGTCGGGTCGACTGTCTCGTCGACGACGGTCAGGCTTATACCATGGCGCTCCGCTATCCGCGCCCAGTAATGGACACCGGCGCCGCCCAGCGGATCGACGCCGAGACTAAGCTTCGCCCCACGAATGACGTCCAAGTCGATCACATTGCCGAGGTCGTTGATGTAGGCGTTGAGATAGTCGTGCCGATGCGTCGTCGCAGCACGCAACGCCTGCTCGTGGGGAATTCGTTTCACCCCTTCGATCCGGGCTTCGAGCAGCGTATTCGCCTTCGACTCGATCCAACCGGTGACGGCGGTGTCCGCCGGCCCGCCATTCGGGGGGTTATATTTGAAGCCGCCGTCATGCGGCGGATTGTGCGAGGGCGTGATGACTATCCCATCGGCCAGTCCCACCTTGCGCCCGCGATTGTAGGTCAGGATCGCATGGGAAATCACCGGGGTCGGCGTATATTCGTCCCCTTCGGCGATCATCACCTCGACTCCATTCGCCGCCAGCACCTCGAGCGCGGTGGCGCAGGCCGGGATCGACAGCGCGTGGGTGTCGATGCCGAGAAACAACGGGCCGGCGATTCCCTGCCGTTTTCGATAGAGACTAATCGCCTGGGTGATCGCCAGGATGTGCCATTCGTTGAAAGACCCGTTGAATGACGAGCCGCGATGTCCGGAGGTGCCAAACGCCACGCGTTGCGCCGGCACCGCGGGATCGGGCACCCCGGTATAGTAGGCGGTGATGAGCTCCGGCACATCGACCAGTATTCCAGATGGCGCCGGCTTTCCGGCAAGGGGACTTGTTTTCACGGCGCTTTCGTCAAATGCCGTGGTGACCTTTGCGCCAAGGTCGCCATCAGCTTGTCGAACGGCTGGTCGAATTTTTCGACTCCTTCGTCCTCAAGCTGCCGCGTCACTTTGTCGATGCTGATACCCAGTTCCGGCAGTCGCTCCAACACCCGGCGGGCTCCCGTGATTTCTTGTTCGAGCCGGGCTTTCGGCTCTCCGTGGTCGCGGTAGGCGTCGAGGGTTTCGACCGGGACCGTGTTGACCGTGTCCGGTCCGATGAGGGCCTCGACGTATTTCACATCACTGTAGTCCGGGTTCTTGGTGCTGGTGCTGGCCCAGAGCAGTCGCTGGACAAGAGCGCCCTGAGCAGCCAGCTTCTTAAACTGGTCGCTGCCGAATATCTCCTTGTAGATTTGATAGGCGATTTTCGCGCTGGCGATGGCAACTTGCCCGCGCACTTTTTTTGCGAGGCCTGCCTTTTTGCCGCCTTGGGTGAGGATTGGTTCCAGCAGCGGATCCACCAGCGCATCAATGCGGCTTACAAAGAAGCTGGCCACCGAGGCCACGTGTTTTACAGCCTTTCCCTGAGTCGTACGCGCTTCAATGCCTGCGATGTACGCATCCACCACTTGCCGATAACGTGGCAACCCGAAGAGCAGCGTGACGTTGACGCTGATTCCCTCGCTGATGAGTTGCTGGATGGCGGGCAGCCCTTCGGCCGTGGCGGGGACCTTGATGAAGACATTGGGCCGGTTCAGGGCGCCCCATAATTGGCGAGCTTCCTGTATCGTGCCGTGGGTATCGTGCGCCAGGTGGGGATTGACCTCCAGGCTGACATACCCGTCTTTGCCGTCAGTCCTGTCGTAGAGAAGCCGGAATTCGTCGGCGGCGCTTTGCACATCGCGCTGGCTGAGCGCTTCATAGATTTCCTTGGCGCCCTTTCCCGTAAGCGCCATGGCCCGAATGTCCTCATCGTAATCGTGGCTGTCGGCAATGGCCTTCTCGAAGATGGATGGATTCGAGGTCATTCCCCGCAGTCCATCCTCCTCAATCAGACGCCGGAGCTTGCCGCTGGCGATCAGATCGCGCCGGATGTAGTCCAGCCAGATGGACTGCCCGAGTGTGGCCAATTGTTTCAGTGGATTATTTTTCATGATCTTGGCGCTTTGTTTTCCAGTTCCGCCACTTTGGACAAGCGGCGACGATGACGCGCCGCGCCGCTGAAGCGCGCTGCGAGAAAGGTTTGAACCAATTCCCAGGCCAGTGCCGGGCCGACGACGAGGCCGCCCAGGCAGATCACGTTCAAGTCATCGTCCTCGACGCCTTGGTGCGCGGAAAACGTTTCATGAATCAGGCATGCGCGGACGCCCGCCACCTTGTTGGCGGCCACACACGCCCCCACTCCGCTGCCACAAACGGCCACGCCGCGATTCACTTCGCCGCGCGCGATGGCGCGCGCCAGCGGTATGACAAAATCCGGATAATCGTCATCAGGGTCCGGTCGGCAGTCGCCGAAATCGACGACCTCATGGCCAGCCGCACGCAACCTTCCGACGAGTTGTTCCTTCAATTCAAATCCGCCATGGTCGGCGGCGACGCCGACGCGTTGGCGCGTTCTCGTCAATCCCGTCCGCGACTCGTCGCCGGGGCGTTTACTGATGGTGATCCAGCGTCTCCGGCTTGGTGCGGTTGAGGATTTCTTTGGCATGGGTTGTTTCGTCCTTGGAGCCGTGGACAATCAAAACAAACTTGTCGGTCTTGAGCGCCGTCTCGTACCGCACTATGCTGTCCTTGGGGATGCCCAGGCTGTATAAGCCGGCCCCAATCGCACTCAGACCGCCCACCACGACGGCGCCTTCCAGTGCCCCGACGATCCAACTGACCAACGGCCCCGCCACCAGCAGCGGCCCCAAACCGGGAATCCAAAAGAACGCGGAACCGAACAAAAGTCCCCACAGCCCGCCCCAGAAGGCGCCGGTTTTGCCCCACACTTTCATCCGGTCACCGATGTTGTAGTAGCCGACCACATGCTCATCGGTGTGATAGTCGCGGCCTACAATCGACAGTTTCTTCATGTCGAAACCGGATTGCTGCAGTTCCTTGACGGCCGCTTCGGCGGCCGTGTGCGATGGATAGATTGCCACGACGGAATTGTTCTTGTTCATACTCTTCCTTTTGCGGTTGGGTTCATAATGCGAAGATAATCCGGGGATTGTAATGGTTCACGGCCAGGCGGGTTAGATCCATCGGGGCAGTCAGCGGACATCCCGCACCGCGTTCTGTCCGCCGCACGAATTCGACACGTATAGGGGACATTCCGGGTCGTCGCGCCATTCGCCGTCGACGATGAACCGGTAGTGGTGTTGTCCGGGCGGGAGTTTAATCGTCACCTGCCAGAGGCCGCCGGACTGTTTCTTCATGGGGATCGGCCGGTCCTGCCAGTGGGTGAAATCCCCGGCGAGGAGCACGTTCACCGCTGTCGGCGCGGCGATCGAGAATATCTGGTTCTTGTTGGCTTCATGGTTGGTTCCCTTTGTTTTGCCGGCCGCCAGGACGTGCGCGACCTCCTTGAGCAGTTTCGGGGCGTCCAATGGTTTCTCCAGGAAGGCCGCCGCCCCCTGCTGGAGGAATTCCACCTTCGTGTTGGGACCAGCGTACGCCGTGATGATCATGACTGGCAGCTCGGGGAATACAGTCTGCACGGCGTGCAGGATGGTCATGCCGTTGACGAGCGGCATGCAGAGATCGGTGATGACGAGGTCAAACCGTTTTGCCCGGCCGCCTAATTGCTCGAGCGCCTCGTCCCCAGATTGCGCCCCGGTCACAAGGCATCCCGCCTGCCGCAGGACCTTTTCAAGCGCCCGGAGCATGGCGGCATCGTCGTCAATCACGAGGATGGACTTCTGGCGAAGAATCTTCGTTGGCACTGCTTAGTACAGTGCAGGTGTGATGCCAAGGAGGCCAGCGGAGCGGTGAGCGATTGGCGGTGAGGCGTTTGTGACGATCGCGTCGTGCCGCAGCGATCCGCGGGCTCGCGGTTCTGCCAAGGTGGCAGTCGCCGGGCTGCCAGTTTGGCCGCTGCCGGTTACGGTTTTAGGTCGGCGAAATGCCGGTACATCGTCCGCAGCGGAATCCCGAGGATCTGTGCGGCCTTGAGTTTGTTGCCGCCGCACTGCTCCACGGTGGCCTGGATCAGGCGCTTGGTGGCTTCGTTTAGGGGAGTGCCGATGGGCAACGAAAGGTCTGGGCCGATTTGCGGAGCACGCTCGGCGGTTCCGGCCATTGCCGGCGCAAAAGTGAAGCCGGTGATGGCGTCACCCGGAGCCAGAACCACTGCGCGCTGAATGACGTGTTCTAGCTCCCGGACGTTGCCCGGCCAGGAATGGGCGAGCAATTGGTCCAAGGCACGCGGGCCGATGGCGCGGACAGGCTTGCTCATCGCCGCGGCGGTCCGGCTCAGAAAATGTCCGGCAAGCAGCGGAATGTCTTCGCGCCGGTCGCGCAGCGCCGGCAGCGAAATCTGGAGCGTGTTGATCCGGTAATACAGGTCCGAGCGGAATTTCCCCTCCGCCAGGGCCTGCGGGATGTCGGCATGCGTGGCGGCAAGCAGACGTACATCAGCCTGGAGTTCCTTGGTGCCGCCCAAACGTTGGAATCGTCCATCCTGCAGCACGCGCAGCAGTTTCGCCTGCAACGACGGACTCATCTCGGCGATCTCGTCCAGCAGCAGGGTCCCCCCGTCGGCCAGCTCGAACTTGCCGGGCTTGGCGGCGGCGGCATCGGTAAACGCGCCGCGTTCGTGGCCGAACAATTCACTCTCCAGCAGGGTCTCGGGAATCGCGGCACAGCTGATCTTGACCAGCGGGCCGTCGCTTCGTCCGCTCAGGCTGTGGAGCGCATCGGCGACCAGCTCCTTGCCGGTGCCGCTTTCGCCCTGGATGAGTACATTGACGTCGGTCGGCGCGGCTTGGCAGATGAGAGCCTTGACCGCCTGCATCGCCGGGCTGTCGCCCATCAGCGCCTCGAGACCGCGTCCTTGGTCCAGCTCCCGGCGCAACCGCTTGTTTTCACGGCTGAGTCGCCGCCGTTCGAGCGCCTTGCCGACCACCTTTAACAGCCCGGTGCTGTCGACCGGTTTCTCGATGAAGTCGTAGGCCCCAAGCCGCATCGCTTCGACCGCCTTTGCCACGCTGCCATGCCCGGTGATCATCACCACCTCGATGTCGGGCCGGAGCCGGCGTGCCTGTTGCAGGAGCGCGATGCCATCGAGATCCGGCAGGCGGAGGTCGCAGATCGCCAGCGCCACCGGATGCTGCTGCAATGTCTCCAGCGCCTCCCGGCCGGAACTCGCGCTTACCACCCGGTAACCAGCGCCGGTCAGTACCTTGCCGGCGGCGCGGCGCAGCCGCTCGTCGTCATCTACTAGCAATATCGTCGGTTCGATGGGCATGTCAGGATCTCTCCGTGAGCGGCAGGAAGATCGTAAAGGTGCTGCCCCGGCCCTCGATACTGTCGCAATCAACGTGACCGCCATGCTCGAGGGCGATCTGCTGGACAAGCGTCAACCCCAGGCCGGTGCCTTGCTTCTTGGTCGTCATGAAGGGCCGGAACACCAATGCGACCTGCTCCGGGTTTATGCCGCCGCCTGTATCGGTGACACATATGAGTGCATACTTGTCTTCGCGCCGGGTGCTGACGAAGAGTTCACCGCCGTCGGGCATCGCTTCGAGGCTGTTCTGAATCAAGTTCAGGACCGCCTCCCAGATCTGGTCCACGTCGATATGGACGGCGCCCAGCGCCGGATCGAACTCGGTGCGCAGTTTCACTCGGGCCTGCTCGAATGAGCCGAGCATGAAAGCCAGCCTT
>Ga0265323_10001271_pt1 | contig 12634 bp, 9 predicted proteins | sample 41225metaG_FD_193580 | JGI IMG/M metagenome (GOLD analysis project Ga0265323, IMG submission 193580) | Rhizosphere microbial communities from Carex aquatilis grown in University of Washington, Seatle, WA, United States - 4-12-25 metaG | ecosystem: Host-associated > Plants > Roots > Rhizosphere >... | reverse complement strand
GCAGTTGCTTCAGTATGTGCGGGAAATAGCAACAGAATTACTTACTGGTGATCCCTTGCTTGAAAAACCTGAAAATGGTAAGTTCTATCTTCTATCAAAAAAAGCCGGAAAAGAAAATGTAAACTGTAGGATGATAAGCTGAGTAAAATTATTATTACAAAATTGTTTCTTTAATAACCAGATTTTGAATATCCATTCTTCCAATACCATGCTGGTTAGCCAACACAGTTGGACGAATATTTTCAGGATTGGAATCGAGAAGTGTGCTTCCATAAGCATCCATGCCAACAGGATCTGTGCCGGCGTAAACTTTTAGTGGTTTTACTATTTCACCCGGACCTGCAGGTCCGTTTGTCTTCAATACTTCAGTTGCATCGGAAATGCATAAATCAGGTTTCCTCACCAGGTTTACATCGGCTATACACTGAGATAAAAACTCAGCATCTTCATAAAAATTTAAAACTTTGGAAAGTTTTACCCCGGAACCCAAATGAAAAAATCTGTTGGTTTTACCCTCGCAACCTCCCATAAAATTTTTTAAACAATTAGAAAACTCTGTTCCGGCATGATGCTTATTTACAGGAATGTTGATAAAAATATCACATTCAAATAAATCTTTTATAATATTTGCCTTTTTTAAAGAAACACCTTTTGGGATTTCTGTTTCTTTGTATTCCCCGGAATTTGTTTTTATTGTTTTAATAATGCTTTCAAATTGTTCAGATTTTTTACTCCTTTCATAAAAATCATCAGACAATTTATTGAGGTAAATTATTTCTTTTACACCGGCATCGTTTAAGAGCTTAAGGGTTGCCAGGACAACATCGGTGTTGGTATAAGAACCTGGCCTGGTCCAATGCTTGGGGGCATTTATTAGTAACCCGACTTTTGAGCCTTTCGGTACAAATTTATCGATACCACCAAGTTGCTCGATGGCTGTAATTGTATTTTGAAAATAATCAGGACCCTTTGCTACAGAAACATCAGGGTATGCTGTAATTAGTAAATTGCTTTTCACCAGTTTCGGTAAAATTGCAACTCCGGCACTTATTAAAATGCCTTTTTTTATAAAATTTCTGCGATCTGGTTCCGACATAATACAAATATTATAATGGTTGAATGTATGTATAAAATTAAGGTCTAATTAAAAATACCTATTATTGAATTGTCAAGTCATTAATTAGCTTTCAATGTCGTTTAATAAAGATCGTCATTACGAGCGTGGCGAAGTAATCTGTTGATAAAGAGATTGCTTCGTTCCTCGCAATGACAATTTCATTTTAGTTTTTTTCTTAATTAAACGACATTGAATTAACTTTTCAAAATTAAAAGTAGAAAATATTTTATTAAAAATTGAAGTTTAGAAAAAATAAAAAAACTGTTTTACCGATTGTCAGGTTAATTGATAAAAAGTACTTTTCATCTTCGATTGTACCAAAAATAACAATTGCATTTTAAACCAGCAACAATTATTATATTTGAAAATGAATTTTAAAATATATACAAATGATTTCAAACGCTGAGTTCCGGAATTTTGGCCACCAATTCGTTGACTGGATTGCAGACTATTACGAAAACATTGAGAAATATCCTGTAAAATCACAGGTTTCACCCGGAGATATTTTTAAGAGTTTACCTGAAAACCCACCGGAAAATTCTGAATCAATTACAGAAATTTTCAAAGATTTTCAAAATATTTTAATACCCGGAGTCACTCATTGGCAAAGCCCGAATTTCTTTGCCTATTTTCCCGCGAATTCAAGTTATCCTTCTATTTTAGCGGAAATGCTGACCTCTTCCCTTGCTGCACAGTGCATGAAATGGGAAACTTCTCCTGCTGCAGCAGAACTGGAAGAAAAGGTAATGAACTGGCTAAAACAAATGCTTGGCTTGCCTGAAAATTTATTTGGGGTTATCCAGGATACTGCATCAACGGCTACCTTGTGTGCTATTCTTACGGCAAGGGAAAAATTTTCAGATTTCAAAATCAATGAATCAGGTTTTGATAAATATGAAAATTTCAGAATATATTGCTCAAAAGAAGCCCATTCTTCAATTGAAAAAGCTGCTAAGATTGCCGGGTTTGGAAGCAAGAACCTGGTTAAAATAGAAGTTGATGGACAATGCAGGCTTATTCCGGAAATTTTAGATCAGACTATTCGTGATGATTTAAAAAATGGATTGAAACCAATATGTATAGTTGCTGCTTTGGGCTCGACGGGAACTACTGCCATTGATCCACTGCCTGAAATAGCAAAAATTTGTAAAACATATAATACATGGTTGCATATCGATGCTGCAATGGCAGGTTCAGCACTCATCTTGCCTGAATACAGATGGATGATCAATGGAATTGAACAGGCCGACAGTTTTGTTTTCAACCCGCATAAATGGTTATTTACCAATTTCGATTGTTCGGCATATTTTGTAAAAGACAAAAATGCTTTAATAAAGACATTCCAGGTTATTCCTGAATATTTAAAAACGAAATCGGACGACCATGTAAATAATTATTGCGATTGGGGAGTTCCGCTTGGCAGGCGTTTCAGGGCTTTAAAATTGTGGTTCGTCATCCGGAATTTCGGAATTCAAGGATTGCAGGAAAAATTGAGAACTCATATTTTGTTAGCTAATGAGTTGGCAAAAGAAATTGAAAATGAAAAGGATTTTGAACTTCTTGAACCGGTTACCATCAATCTTGTATGTTTTAGATATAAACCTAAAAACCTGAATGACGAAAATGCTTTAAATATTTTAAATGAAGAACTACTTCACAAAATAAATTCTACCGGGAAAATTTATATAACCCATACCAAAATTCATGGAAAATATTCTTTAAGAATGGTGATTGCCCAAACTTATGTTCAGCAAAAACATGTTAAAAATGCATGGGAATTAATAAAAGATATTGCTGTAAAATCAGAAGTTTGATATTTCAATTTAAAACTCCTGTTTTGTCCAATGAATGACCCAATTACTAATTCATTTTTAGGCTGAAGGCCTTATTTACTTCAACCCGATGGCATCGCCCCGGGTATTTAATCCTATATAAAATCTCCGCCCTGTAAGGGCAGATTATATTTAATCCGTCCACAAATATTGTTCGTTATACTCCATACCATATTCTTTTAAAAACAATAAATATTCGTCTTTAAAACCCATCTTTTTATGATGTTCTTCTTGTTGTGCTATGTAATTTCTTGTCTTATCATGTAATGAAGGACTTACTGAAAATCCACCATAGCCTCCCTGCCAACCAAATTGGGCATAATGTAGGTCTTTGGTCTTTATCCATTGGCTGCTATGTCGTTTTATCTCCTCCACTAACTTAGCAAGGGCTATATTCTTTGACATTACACATAAAATATGTATATGATCTTCTACACCATTTATCAGGATCGGAATTGATTCATTGTTCTTTATTATTGAACCCATATATGCAAATAGTTCGTCTTTTTCCTGTTTACGTATTTGACAACTATTGTTTCTAACATGAAATATGATGTGTACATACAATTTTGATAATGATTGTGCCATATCGTCTTATTTTAATCTGTCCTTTCAGGACGCATATTGTCTTGGTGCCTGGTATCCCAAGGCGTTGCCATTGGGTTTAATTAAGTTGCCTCTTCGTGGCGTAAAATAAGTTCTCTTCCTGCTTACCTTAAATGATACACAAATATAGTAAGCATGATCCAAAATGCAATTTTTGCAACTTTAAAAAATTGATATTCAAACATACTTTTTTGATTGATCATATGGCGTACATAAACAATAAAATAAAGTTAGAAATGCCTGGAAATTAATAAAGGATACTGCAGTAAAATCAGAAGTTTGATATTTCAATTTAAAACTTTCTTGACGATTTCAATATTCAGGTTTCTGATTTCATCATTTTTTGAAATTGTTACCAATATATAATTTTTAAATGCAAGACATTTTATCTGATTGGCTTTGAAATCCTGATAGTCAAAAGCATTATCTGTGCTAATGAATTTTGCATCTTTATTTGATTCTTTCATTTTATTTAATGCTTCTGATAATTGGTTTACAGAAACTGAATCGGAATTAAACCGGAAAATAATAACTTTAGTTTCCGGCATATTAAAAGAAACCCCTTCATTAAAATAAAAAGCATTTCCCGGAATGAATTTATAAATATTACTTAAGCCAACCTTACCTTTGAAATATTTTATGCTGCTTTCAGTGATGCCCGATTGTAGTAATTTGCTGACAATTAAAGGAGGATGATATATGTTAACTATTTTTGTGCTAATGTAACCGGCAATATTTTCTATGACAGGGATTATTTTTTCATTTGGCACCGGCGCCGATATTACAACCAGCAAATTTGATTTCCAAAAAACCGCATAATAATCGAAGAACATCCCATCAGTACCTGCAATTAATTTTTTACCTTCACCATTTAAGTAAAAAGAATAAGCTCCATAGGCGGCTGAAGAATCCTTCATTTCATAAATTTCAACCTGCAACTGGTCATTTTCTTTGTTGGAATAATTAACTGTTGCAACCTGTTTGAAACCATACTCAAAATAAACATCAGCACCACCATCAATATAAGTAAATAATTCATCACCCTTATAAATCTTTAAAGTATCTGCCTGTTTCCAGTTTTTTATTTCTTCATTTTTAGGAAAATAATTTTTCAGGCCATCAGCAAATGCAGTCGAATTAAAAATACTAATCAGAAAAATAAAAGAAAAGCATCTCATTTGCATTAAGGGAAAATTCATGGTAAATAAAATTAGTTTATTAATGAAGTTTCTTTGATATTTAAATTTTTTAAATCTATTCTTCCAATGCCATGTTTGTTTGCCATTACCGTAGTATAGATATCTTCCGGTCTGTAATCGAGGAAAGTACATCCATAAGAATCCATCGCGACAGGATCTGAGCTTGCATAAACTTTTCCAGGTTTAATTACTTCACCGGGACCGAAAGGCCCGTTTGTTTTTAATATTTCCGTGGCATCAGAAATACAAAGATCGGGTTTGCGCACCAGGTTTATATCAGCGATGCACTGAGAAAGGAATGTCATGTCTTCCTGCCCTTCCTTTTTCTCCGGCCCGTTGTGAAAAAACAAATTTGTTTCCCTTTTGGTAGCTCCCATATAATTTTTCAGGCTGTTTGTAAATAAAGTTCCTGAGTGATGTTTATTTATTGAAATATTTATGAAAACATCACAATCGAACAAATCCTTTATTATTAACGCTTTATTCAAAGAAACACCTTTGGGGATTTCTATTTCTTTGAACTCACCTGAATTACTTTTTACTGTGTTGATGATGCTTTCGTATTGGGCCGACTTTTTATTTTTCTTAAAATAACCGGCCATAGGCGGAACCAGATAGGTTATTTCTTTTACCCCGGCATCATTAAGCATTTTGAGCACAGCAAGGACGATTTCAGGATTAACATATGTGCTGGGCCGGGTCCACTGACCGGTAAAATTGACAAGCAAACCTGCTTTTGTTCCCCGTGAGGCAAATCTGCTTATTCCGCCAAGTTGTTCAATTGCCTTTACAGTATTTTCAAAATAATTATTACCTGTAACTACTGATATGTCGATGTTTTCAATATTCAGCAAATTGCCTTTGCTTAACTTTGGCAATAAGATCAATCCTGTCCCAATTAACAGACTTTTTTGTAAGAATTTTCTCCGGTTAAAATCCTGCATAATCTTGTACTTTTAAATTAAATTACTTTCTTTTTAAAATTGTCCTTTTTAAGCTGCCTAAAAATATTTCAAATGTTTATGAAAGCAAAATTTAAACATATTTTATTTTATTAATTTTAACCGATCATTTGAACCTAAAAAGATTTATTATGAAATCACTTAAAAAGTTTACCTGTATTGTTGCATTATGCGCACTTGCATTAAGCTTGGGAAATACATGCAATGGAAATAATTTAAATAAATATACTGAAAAAACTGTTGAGGAAAGGGTAAAAGATTTACTCAATCAAATGAGCCTCGATGAAAAAATACTTCTTATAAGCGGAGATACAACCGGTTTTGATACCCATGAAATAAAAAGGTTGGGAATCCCGGCCATTCATGTTACCGATGGACCACTTGGTGTTCGTAATGGAAAAGCTACCTCCTTTCCTGCCGGGGTTGCTATGGCAGCTACCTGGGATACCATTCTCATTCATGAAGTTTCTGCAGCTATGGCACAGGAAGCAAAAGCTAAAGGCAGGGATTATCTTTTAGGTCCATGTGTTTGCATTCATCGTTTTCCCTATGGCGGTCGCAATTTTGAATCGTACAGCGAAGATCCCTTTCTTGCCTCAAGAATTGCAGTAAGCTGGGTAAAAGGATTACAGGAGCAACAGGTGATAGCTGCGGTTAAACACTTTGCAATGAATGACCAGGAATGGGAAAGGAACAGGGTTAATGTAATTGTCGATGAACGAACCATGCGCGAAATACATTTACCGGCTTTCGAGGCTGCCGTTCGCGAAGGCGGCGCATGGTCGGTGATGTCGGCATATAATATTGTGAATGGCCAGCATTGCAGCCAAAACTCACATCTGCTGAAAGATATTCTAAAAGGAGATTGGGGTTTTAAAGGATTTGTCGTTTCTGACTGGGTTTCGGTTTATAGCACCGAAAATGCCGCGAATGCAGGCCTCGATCTGGAAATGCCATTGGGATTTTATTTCAACAGGGATAGTATTTTGAAAGATATGAAAGCAGGAAAAATAAGTGAAGAAGTTATCAATGATAAGGTTCGCCGGCTTTTGCGGGTAATGTTTATGGCAGGGCTCTTTAATGAAAGAAACAGGCCCGATGCTTCGATTGTTCAAAGTGATGCCCATAAAAAACTAGCATTAAAAACCGCGCAGGAAGGAATTGTTTTATTAAAAAATCAAAACAATACATTGCCTTTAGAAGTTTCGAAAATCAAGACCATAGCTGTAATTGGCCCGAATGCCAATGTTTGTTATACAAATGGAGGTGGGAGTTCCTTTGTTGACCCGTATTATTCAGTAAGTCCCCTTGAAGGAATTTCAAAAAGGGCAGGCGATAAAGTAAAAGTAATTTTTGCCAAAGGCGACAATTTTAATATTCCTGAAACCAATCCGGTTAAAAACCAATATTTCCTGACCCCGGATAAAAAAGAAAATGGACTGATGGCAGAATATTTCAATAATATGAATTTATCAGGAAAACCGGTATTGACAAGAGTTGAAAAAACCGTTGATTTTAAATGGTCAGAAAGTTCGCCATCGCCTGAAATAAAAATGAATAATTTTTCAATTCGATTTTCCGGTTATATTAAAACAGAAAAAGATGCAGATTGTATCTTATATACTATGAGTGATGACGGGGTAAAAGTTTATTTAAATGAAAGGTTAATTATTAATGATTGGTCCGATCATGGGACGGTGTATGATATCGATACACTTCATCTTAAGGCAGGAAAAGATAATAAAATTGTTATTGAATATTACCAGGATGCAGGCGATGCTGTTATTCAACTTGGTTGGAACTATGATTTACCGGTTAAAGCAACATCCAAAATAGATGAGGCTGTTGATGCAGCAAAATCAGCAGATGTTGCAATAGTATTTGCCGGCCTTTCAAATATGGTTGAGGGTGAAAGCGTTGATCCCGGAACCAACCTTCTTCCTTCAAAACAAAAAGACCTTATATCAGCCGTGGCCAAAGCAAATCCCAACACTATTGTTGTTCTGAACGGAGGTATTGCTTTAAGCCTTCAACCCTGGCTGAAAGATGTCAAAGCCCTAATCGATATGTTTTATCTTGGACAGGAGACAGGGAATGCAATTGCTTCTGTAATATTTGGGGATATGAATCCTTCAGGCAAGCTTCCATTTTCTTTTATAAAAGGTCCGGAACAATCTCCTGCATGTAAAGAATATAAAAATCCAAACCTGGAAATTCATTATAATGAAGGAGTTTTCATGGGTTATCGTTTTCTCGATAAAAACAAACTGGAACCTGAATTCCCGTTTGGTTTTGGTTTATCTTACACAACATACAATTACGGCAATCTTCAGATTAAGAAATCAGATAATATGATGTATGAAGTAACGGTAGATATTACAAACACGGGTAAAGTTAAAGGGGATGAAATTGCACAATTATATGTTAAAGAAAAAGTTTGTTCTGTTCCAAGACCGGAAAAAGAACTTAAAGGATTATCAAGAATATCGCTCGGACCGGGAGAAACGAAAACCATTACCATGAAACTCAAATGGCGCGATTTTGCTTTTTGGGATGTTATTTCTAATGGTTGGAAAGTCGAGCCCGGGGATTTTGATATTATAATTGGCAGTAGTTCCAGGGATATCAAACTTTCCCAGACAATAGCCATAAAATAATCAGTGTTTTGAAAACTAATTCATCCGGAATTAGCAAAAAATATTATAAAACTTTCCGGCCCATTGGTTGTTTTGCATCCAATGATCCTTAAAATTTGATTCATGAATAGCGATGTAATAATTAAAAATGAAAAATTCGATAACCTACTGTCCTATCTTAAAAATCTTGAAAAGGTAGTTATTGCATTCTCAGGTGGAGTGGACAGTTCTTTTCTTCTTGCAGCTTCAAAAATTGCTTTAAAAGAAAATGTTACCGGAATAACCATCGATTCACCGGCCCTTCCGAGATATGAGCTTGAGGATGCGATAAGCATAGCCAATAATGTCGGTGTAAAACATGTTATTATTAAATCCGATGAAATAGCAGATGAGGTAAAAAGCAATCCTGTCAATCGTTGTTATTTCTGCAAAAAAAATGAATTCGGATCCATAAAAGAAGAAGCTTCAAAAATTGGCATCCAATATGTTTTAGATGGCGCCAATGCCGATGATCTGAACGATTATCGGCCGGGAATGAAGGCTACCGGTGAACTTAAAATATTAAGCCCCCTGCTGGAAAACAAAATTTCCAAAGCCGAGATCCGTGAATTTTCAAAGGCGCTCGATTTACCAACCTGGGACAAGCCTGCTTATGCATGCCTGTTTTCGCGTATCCCTTATGAACATGAAATTAAACTCGAAGATTTGGAAAAAGTTGAAAAGTCAGAAAAATTTCTAATTGATAAAGGATTTAGAACTGTCAGGGTCAGATGCCATGATGATCTGGCACGTGTTGAAGTTTCTAAATCGGACCGGTCGAAAATACTGGAAGAACCCTTAGCAACTGAAATTGTAACCACTCTTAAATCGTACGGGTTTAAGTTTGTCACTCTCGATATCCAGGGGTATAGGATAGGAAGTTTTAATGAGACTATTTGAATTAACTTCTATTAAATATTAAGTTAGTGATTTTCTGATATTTTTTCTTTTTACAAATTTCGAATTATGAATTTTGAATAATAAAGTTTGTTCAAGTTTTATTTAGTGTAGATAATTGATCTTTTTTATGTCAAACATTTTGCCATGTGTGTTGGCTTGTCCACGAATGGAGCGAAATTCAGCCGGGTGAGTGTAGAAATTTAAATCTGGTTGAACAAATTAGGCTGAATTTTTCATTCGTGGTGACTTTTCTTTTGTTATCTTTTCTTTGTGTGGCAGACAAAGAAAAGTAAATTGATATTATTTCTAATCTAACACAAACTTTTAAGCAGTAGTTATGAGGTTTCCAGACTTCATTATTCTAAAATTGATATTCATCATTCAATATTTTTAACCGGAGTTTTCTCAAAGACACTGATTGAAAAGTTTTTAATGCCTTAAAATCCAATAAAATCAAATACTATAAAAATATTTATTAATAAAGATATTGGGATATTTAATTATTTTTATTCTTAAAAATTTGTTTATTCGAAAATTGATTATTACTTTTACGTCATTAATTACTCCCCAATTTTTTTATAGTAAGGTGTAATTATTTATAAAGAAGAGGCGAGAGATTAGGCTCAGTGACCCTCTAGCAACCATCTAAATTAAGTTTAGGAAAGAACGGTGCTAATTCCTAATCCCCAAAAGGGAAAAATATAAATAAATTTAACACCATGAAAGTAAAAGCAAATACAACCTCTGAATTCAACTTATTAAGACAATTAAGTTTGTCCAACCCTTTTCAAATTTCCCCGCATCATTCATTGATCAGGATGTGTTACATGTGCTGTTTATGGTGCATGCGCTGATGCATCTTTTTTGACCCTGGCATTTATTGTAAGGCTATTCAAAACTGATGCATTCCGCATAAATCGAAGCGGATAGGTTGTATAAAATAATCAATAAATAAAAATCAATTATTAAACTTTAAAACAAATTATTATGTCAGAACAAAAATTAAGATTCGAAACACTGCAGTTACATGCAGGCCAGGAACCCGATGCCGTAACTTTATCAAGGGCCGTTCCTATTTATCAAACCACTTCCTATGTTTTTAAAAACTCGGAACATGCAGCCAATTTATTTGGCCTGAAAGAATTCGGTAATATTTATACCCGTATCATGAATCCTACGACCGATGTTTTTGAAAAACGCATTGCAGCGTTGGAAGGCGGGGTGGCAGCTTTAGCAACTGCTTCAGGCCAGGCAGCACAATTCATTGCTTTAACAAATATTTTAGGCGCCGGTGACAATTTTGTCTCCACTTCATTTTTATATGGCGGCACTTATAACCAGTTTAAAGTTCAGTTTAAGCGTCTTGGAATTACTGTAAAATTTGCCAATGGCGATGCACCAGAAGAATTTGAAAAACTCATTGATAACAAAACCAAAGCTATTTATCTTGAAACTATCGGTAACCCAAAATTCAATATACCCGATTTCGATGCCATTGCCAAAATTGCCCAGAAACACCAGATTCCATTAATTGTTGACAATACTTTCGGCGCTGCCGGTTATCTTTTCAGGCCAATAGAGCACGGAGCGAATATCGTGGTTGAATCGGCAACCAAATGGATTGGAGGGCATGGTAACAGTATCGGCGGTGTAATTGTGGATGCAGGAAATTTCAACTGGGCCAATGGAAAATTTCCCCAGTTTACCGAACCATCGGAAGGTTACCATGGGCTAATATTCTGGGATGTATTTGGTACAAACGGGCCTTTCGGAAACATAGCTTTTATAATACGTGCAAGGGTCGAAGGCCTGCGCGATTATGGAAGTTCCTTAAGCCCTTTCAATGCTTTTCTTTTGTTACAGGGTATTGAAACACTTTCCCTGAGACTCGACAGAATAACAAGCAACGCATTGGAACTTGCTAAATGGCTCGAAAAACATCCACAGGTCGAGAATGTCAATTACCCGGGATTAGAAACCAGTCCGTTTCATGGTCTTGCCAAAAAATATCTTAAAAATGGTTTTGGCGGCGTTTTGGCTTTCAAAATAAAAGGAACCAAAGAAACAGCAGATAAATTTGTAAACAATGTTCAGCTTGTAAGTCACTTGGCCAATGTTGGCGATGCCAAGACCCTGATCATTCATCCAAGCTCGACCACGCACGAACAGCTTTCGGTGGAAGAACAAAAAGCATCGGGTGTTGAACCCGGTGTACTGAGAATATCTGTTGGCTTTGAACATATCGAAGATATCAAGGCAGACCTGGAACAGGCATTTCAAAAAGTTAAGTAATTGATATTTTAAACCGAATATATTATATGACATATCTCGACTTCGCTCGATATGACTTTTAATGTCAGGCTGAGCGTAGTCGAAGACGGATTTTTTATTATGTAATGAATATTATTCGGTTTAATATAATAGTTATTGTTGGGGAAGGATAATTGATTCTCATATCTTTTCTTTTCCCATGTTCATTTCAAAACCCACGCCGAATTTAAGGTTGTGGGTTTTGTTTATTTATCCGGTAATTTGAAGGGTAAAAATGTGAAGGTGAAAGTCCGTCCACTTGTAAACTTTAAATGACTTTATAAAACTGATAGATTTTGGGAAAATATTTATTTCGAAATTATGTTAAAAGATTATTTGGAAATTTTAATCCATCAATTATGCGTAATATTTTCAGGCTGATAATCAACCATTTAACGTTGTTTTAATTTTGTTATATAGCACATGTAAACTTGATTTTAGGTTATAATGATGTAATTTTATGATGTGGAAACCAGCGACCACTTTAAAAACGGGGCAAAACCGAAAAGACAAATGAGTAGGATAATTAAAGAAACAATAAAAATTATGAATGAAAACATTAAAGTGAGAAAATTCGTCTTTGACGACAAAAACACAAGCTTAAAACTATCAAATCAGGAAAAATCTATTTTTTTGAAAACAAATAGTATAGAAATTCAAATATTAGAAATTGAAGCTGATAATCCAAGCGACTTAATTTTAGTTGTAAAGAAAGAATCATCATCAGGAGACAAAGTTGAAGAACCGCTGTATTTATTTTTATATCGTGACAAAATGTTATTCCAAAATAATAAATACATAATGAGATTGGATTATGTCATTGATAATCTTGGAGTTCATTTTGAAATTGATGTTGTTTCTGAGAGTCAACAACCATTTAAGTTGAGTGCTTATTACTCGATTAACTAAGGCAACACCAATTATAATTAAACCGACGACTATTAAAATATTTTTTAAAATAATATCATTTTTTCCATACTTTACGAAAAGACAGCTATCTTGTCTTTGCAACAAATATTTCCCAGGTGGCATG